>JAEIGA010005035.1_pt1 | contig 20292 bp, 16 predicted proteins | sample 9270691 | NCBI WGS metagenome assembly JAEIGA01 (sample SAMN17057246, study PRJNA624740) | gut metagenome | biome: biome; isolation source: fecal sample | host: Bos grunniens | place: China: Xizang | collected 2019 | reverse complement strand
AGGCAAGCGCCTCCTCCTGCCGGTCGTTCAGGGCGACCTGCTCAGTCTTCGTTGCTACACGCATCAGACGCCCATGTGTAAAGGTTCCTGCAATATTGACGAGCCTCAAGGAGCCGATTTCCTCGATTACGAAACCATCGATTTAGCCATCATTCCGGCCATGGCCTACGACCGCGAAGGTCATCGTCTGGGACGCGGCAAGGGCTATTACGACCGTCTGTTGCCTCATTTGCAATGTCCGCTCGTGGGCATTGTCTATCCTTTCCAAATGCTCGAAAAAATACCCGCCGAGACTTGGGATATTCCAGTTCGACGGGTAATTACTATCGGATAAAAAGCTAGATTTTATTCAGCTTTCTTGGCTGTTTTCTTCGTTGTTTTCTTGGCTGCTGCAGCTTCCTTCTTTTCTGCCGTTTTCTTTTCGGCAGCGGGCTTCTGAGCCTTCTTCAATTCTTTTTCGAGCTTTTCAATCGTCTTTTCCTGATTTTCGATGGTGGTGAGCAAAGAGTTCAATTCTTCGTTATCAACATCGCTGGGGAATTGAGCTTCCAAACGATCCAAGAAGTCGGCCAACACGTTCATGTAGTTGGTGAAAGCGTCGAAGGGAGAATCGTAGGGACTGAAATATTTGTACAAGCCACCGTCGGTGAATTGCTTGGTGCTCATATAGAAGAAGTGGTCGCTGATTTGCAGATATTTCCAGTCTTGCAACAAACGACGGTCTTTGCAAAGGTGAATACGTTCAGACACACTGTAGAGTTTGTCCAAAGCTTCGCGTTGCAAATCGTTACCCATCCAAGCGCTCAGGTCGTTTTCTTCGTCGGCCCAAGAAATAGGATTGGGAACGCTCAGTTCGCCTACCGATTTCAGTTTCAGAGCTACTTCGCTCGGAGTCAAGAATTCAATGCCTCTTTGAGCTGCAAAATAAGGCAACGCCTTCATGAATTCGAAAATACCGCTTTCCTGAGGTTGCAAATTACCGAAAGTTTCGTAGTTCATAAACAAGTTGATTACCTGTTCGCCTTCGGGCGTCTGAGCAATCCAGTCGATGAATTTGTCGGCAACCAAAGGATATTCGCTCCAATCGTAGTTAGAGAAACGGAATGACATATCATCGCTCAGTTTGTTGTTCTTGAGCAAAAGTTTCAGGTTGCTATTGGTAGCGCTGTGATATACAAAGTTGGGGCTCTTCCATCCCAAAACAGCTTTGGCACCGTCGGTAATGATGGTCTTGTAACCCAAAGAATAAACGATATCACCGATTTCATCGGAATAAATAAGCTCGGTGTTGCGGAAAGTCTTGGGCTTTTGGCCAAACAGACGTTGGATATGTTTTTGTTGTTCTTCCACCTGACGACGGAATTCTTCTTCGTCCTTGATAGATGCCAAAGAGTGAGCGCTGGTTTCGGTAAGGAATTCCACGCAGCCGGTCTTGGCCAAGGCTTGGAAGCTTTCAATCACTTCGGGAGCATATTGTTCCAACTGATCCAAGGCAACGCCTGAAATAGAGAAAGCAACTTTGAATTTACCTTTGTTGGCTTCGATCATTTCCAAGAGCATCTGGTTGGCGGGCAAGAAAGAACAAGCGGCCACTCTTTGCATAATCTGCTCGTTGGTGAAGTCATCATAATAATAATGGTCTGCGCCGATATCAAAGAAACGGTATCTTTTCAGACGGAATGGTTGATGAATCTGGAAATAGAAACAAATAGTCTTCATAACGTATGTTTTTTTAATTATTATCTACCTAAAACTTGATCGTAAATCTTGCGCACCTTCAAACCGGCATATTCCCACTTAATTTCGTCCACTTCGCGTTTTCCTTCGATGCGGAGATAATCGTACATAGCAGGATAAGTGATGATAGAATAGATGGCATCGGCCATGGCATCGATATCCCAATAGTCGGTCTTGATGACGTTGTTCAGAATTTCGGCGCAACCCGATTGTTTCGAAATGATGGAAGGAACGCCCACTTGCATGGCTTCCAACGGAGAAATACCGAAAGGTTCAGACACCGAAGGCATGATATACACGTCGCTCGATTTCAACATTTTGTAAACGTCCAGTCCTTTTTGGAAACCGGGGAAGTGGAACTTGTCGGCGATGCCTCGCTTGGCTGCCAGACGAATCATGGCGTTCATCATATCGCCGCTACCGGCCATTACGAAGCGCACCTTGTCGGTTTTCTGCAATACACGATAAGCAGCTTCCACAAAATATTCCGGACCCTTCTGCATGGTGATACGTCCCAAGAAAGTAACCACCTTCTGTTCGCAGTTGCGGATGGGTTCGATGTCTGCAATGGCCTGACTGATAGGTTCAACGGCATTATGAACGGTGCTCACCTTGCGCGGATCCTGATGATATTTATTGATAACGGTATCGCGCGTGAGGTTACTTACACACATGATGTGGTCGGCATTGTCCATACCGTCTTTTTCGATGCGATAAACATCCGGATTCACGTTGCCGCGGCTACGGTCGAAGTCGGTGGCGTGAACGTGGATCACCAGAGGCTTGCCGCTCACGCTCTTGGCGTGGATGCCGGCAGGATAAGTCAACCAGTCGTGCGAGTGAATGATATCGAATTGTTCCGTGCGGGCAATCACACCGGCGCAGATAGAATAGTTGTTGATTTCTTCCAACAAGTTGTCGGGATAACGTCCTGAGAATTCGATACAACCAAGGTCGTTGGTATGCAAATAACGGAAGTCGGCATAGATATGGTCGCGCAAATCGTAGTATTTCTGCGGATCCATGTACGAACCGAAGCGTTCTTGCAAAGTTTCGTAAGGAACGTCTTTCCAAACAACGGGAGTATTGTTCAAACCGATGATTTTCAGAAAACTCTGGTCTTCATCGCCAAAAGGTTTCGGAATACAGAAGGTGATTTCCATATCTTCCTGCTTTGCCATGCCTCGGGTCAGACCGAAACTGGCAGTACCTAAACCTCCTAAAATATGCGGTGGAAATTCCCAACCGAACATTAATGCTTTCATAATTGTGCTGCGTTTTCTGAAAGTTTGCTAATCAGTTGTTTAACACGTAAAATTTCGGCAACGCTCATGGCGAATGCAATACCTCCTCGACCACGATAGGGCGGGTTGCCGTCGAATAGTTCCGAGATAGAACTAATACCACGATCTATCAAGTCGTCTTCGAATTCGTAGATACAACGTTCGGCGAAAGTCAGACCGCTCATGCGATAAATCTTCAGGTAAGCTTCGAGATAAGCACCCATCAGCCAAGGCCAAGCGGTACCTTGATGATAAGCCCAGGTGCGTCGTTCTTCCGGACCTTCGAAAATAGGATTGTAACCCATGCTCTTCGGACTCAAAGTGCGCAAGCCCTTAGGCGTGAGCAATTCCTTGGTAACGATATCGAGCACTTGTTTTTTCTGCATTTTATCCAGCGGAGAATAATCGAGCGAAGCGGCAAAAATCTGGTTGGGACGAACGCTCCAGTCTACCATGTCGCCATCTACAAAGTCGTAGAGATAACCATAGCCATTGAGGAAAACATTCACGAACGATTGTCCGCATTTAACGGCCAGCGATTCCATGTTGTCGGCCTGATAATCTTCGCCCATTTCGCGAGCAATGTTGGCCACGAAGCGCAAAGCGTTGTACCAAAGAGCGTTGAATTCTACCAAATAACCGGTTCTGGGCACCAGAGGCTTGCCGTACATGGTAGAGTTCATCCAGCTGATAGGTTTTTCTTTTCCGTATGAATAAACCAAGCCATTGTCGTGAATAAAGAGATTCTTATGACCATGATTCATCAGGAAATCCATGCAATCCAACAACAATTGGCCATATTTTTCTACTGCCTTGCTTTGGCCTTGGTCTTTGGCATATTGTTGAATGGCCCAAATCATCCACAGCGGAACGTCGGGCGCATCGATTTCGGTTACTTCACAGTCGAGCGGCTGTTCGCTCATATAATTGCGGAGCGCTTTTTCTCCGGTTTTCATGATGGCATCGAAAAGTTGCACGTTGCCGGCGCTCAAGGTACAACCGGGCAAAGCAACGAACATATCGCGGGCGCGACATTTGAACCAAGGATAACCGGCAATGATATAGCGTTGTCCGTCTTTGTGTTTGTTGTAGAATTGATAAGTGGCCGACTTCAAGCAGTTGGTGAAGCTGGTACGCGGTTGACGTTGCGCCTTTTCATCGTCGAAGGCCTTCTTGATTTTGTTGGAAGGCATGGAATCGAGCGAAGCCGAGAAGGTAATGCTCTGACCTTTCTTGATAGGCATTTCGAAATAACCGGGAACAAACAAATCTTCCTTGAATTCGTAGCCACGTTCCTGTTCCTTCATGTATTCGATATCGCGATACCAGTCGGGCTGATAAACGAAATCGTTCTTCACCGAGAACTGCATGTGCAATTCGGGGAAGCCGGGATACAGACACATTTTAATACCGTTGTCGATAGGCTGATATTCCTTGTTGATTTGGTTGTTTTCGTGGCAAAGCGTATTGGTGTCGCGGAAAGCCAGGAAAGGTTTGAAACGAAGCTTCGTAGGAGAATGAGCTTCCAACAAGGTGTAACGAATCAGAATACGGTTTTCGAAAGACATGAAAATCTTTTCTCTTGAGAGGATGACACCGCCCACGCGATAAATGGTGGTAGGAATGCCGTCGCATTCGAATTGGCGGATGTACTTGTGACCTTTTGGACTGTAGTTGTCGCCGGGATATTTGTGGAGACCCAAGTTGAATTCAGCGCCGTGCTGGATAACAGTGGCATCGAGCGAAGAAATAAGCACGTGGTTTCTTCCTTCAAATTCGGCTAAGGGAACTACCAGCAAACCGTTGTACTTGCGTGTATTGCAGTCCACTATGGTGGAATAACTGTAGGCACCGGTCTTATTGGCTTGCAAGAGCTCTTTGGTGAGCGATTGCTGCAAGTTGACCATCAATGCCTTGTCGAATTTTAAGTAACTCATACAGATTTATTTTAATGCAGACGAAAGTAGGTATTAAAAATCCGAAAACAAAAAAAATCTTAATAAAAAATTTTATCTTTGCGCCAATGTAAATTTTTTGATATGAACGAACAAAGAAAAGATTTGGGATTGCTCGACCTATTGGTAGTTTGTTGGAACTTTTTGATAAAGATTTTCCTGATTTTCGTCGATGTAGCTGCTTGGTGTCTGCGTATGCTTTGGCAAAAGAAATGGGTGATGCTGTTGTGTGTGCTCATCGCGTTGGCATTGTCTGTTTTGGACTACAAAAAGAACGGAAACACGATGGCTGCCAAGGCGGGTTTTGCTGTCAATACCTACTCTAAGAAGCCTTATTTCAGTATCGAAGTCATCCGTAATCTCGATATGGACGAATTTGCCCAGGCTACCGGTTTGAGCGAAGAAGAAAAAAACGCCATCATTTCTATCAATCCCTATTATGTGATCGACTTGAACGACGATGCTACCATCGAACTTATCGACTATAAGGAACAGTACAAGATGGAAGTGGACGACGAAACTGCCGAAGAACGCAATTTTAATGTTTGGGCCACCAAGGTTTTCTATGTGGAAATGAACTTGCGCGACAAAGAAGTGGCTCCCGCCGTGCGTCAGGCTTTGGTGGATTATTTGAATGCTTCTCCGGTGATGCAGACAGCTTGGGAAACCAACAAAGTGTTTGTACAAGGTTGCATCGACGCGCTCGAAAGCGAATTTCGCAAAATCGATTCTTTACAAAATATTGCATTAAACAAGGAAGAAGCCGGCACGGGTTTCATCGAAACGCGTCGTGGAACCACTTCTACTTACGGTTCGGGAACTTTCATTCAAGTATTGAGTTGGGATAAGAATCGTCTGAAAGAAATGATTTACGAACATCAGCTCACCATGAACGATTTGAACGAAGGTCCTATTTTCTGCAATACGCCTATCAGCTATAGCGAAGATACACGTTCGTCGCTCAAGTGGCATCTTATCAATGGCTTGTTCTTTGGTTTGTTGCTCGGTTATGCCGTGGTGCTTCTCCTTATGAACCGCCAGAAAATTGCCGCGTTCTTCAATAAGAAGTAGAGAAACAGGATATTGCCGCTACGCTTCTGAATAAGTTGGTTCAGTTGAAAGATGCGGCCATGAATCATCGCAGCCCGGCCTTCGGCCGCGCTGCGATGATTCATTTTTTACACAAAAAAGTTACATAAATATTGTAATTTTTTACTTCCAATATTATCTTTGTCGATGAAAATATAATACCTTATGAAAATCACCTTTTCTGATGAAAAATTGGAAGAGTTCTGTACTACCGGAAAATCAGACAAGAATGAATATAGATGTTATGTCCGCGATGCTCGCTTTATGTCTGGTTTAAGAAGATGTTTAACTACGTTGTTGATGGCTCAAGATACAGTCTCTCTCAAAAACTATTCTTTTTTACATTATGAGCAACTTAAAGATAATTTAAGTGGCCTTAGCTCAGTGCGGATTTGTAATGGAAGGGTAGAGCGATTATTATTTGCCGAGAAAGAAAACGGCGTGGAAATCAGAGTGATAGAATTAAATACCAAGCATTATGGAAGCAAGAAATGAATTTGTTCCTTTTTCCATTTCGCATCCTGGCGAGATTTTAGGAGAAGAACTCAAGGAACGGGGCATCAAACAAAAGGATTTTGCCCGGCAGATTGGAATGCAGCCAACGCATCTTAACAGTCTGATAAGAGGCAAGATGGATGTTAGCGAGAAGATTGCGGCCAGGTTGGAATTGGCGCTTGGGATTCCTTTTGCCGATTGGATGAATTTGCAAGCCAATTATCATTATTATTCGAGGGTGATAAAAGAGAGAGACGAAGAAGAATATCTTGCCTTGCAAAAAGAAAAAGACTATGCCGATTGGCTGAACCTAAAATGTGTATACGATTATTTGGGTATTCGCCATCAGGATGCTAGAAGTCGGATTCGGCAGCTTGAACAAAACGAATGTCTGTCTGGCGCCTTTGAGTACGATTTGGGTTATTATCGTAAAAGCAATAAATGTCAGGTAGACGAGCGTAATATGCGCACTTGGTTGTTTATGGTAAATAACGAAGCATGCAAAACGAGTCTCGAAAACGAATATGTCGTGGGCAATGCAGCACTTGCGGCTCGCGAAATAGCGACTTGTGCTAATGAACAAATACTCACTGTTGCCAAAATCAAGGATATTCTCAATCGCAATGGTATTGTGTATCTGCATGTTCCCAAATTGATAAAAACACCTGTCGATGCGTATTCCATGAGGAGGAATGGTCGTTATGTGATTGCTGCCACTTATCGTTACAACGATATGGATAAACTGGCATTCGATATTATCCACGAATTGGGACATGTGGCGCTTCACATCAAAAATGACAACGATGCTTTTATCCGTATGGACGAAGCTATTTTGGATGCCAAAGAAAAAGAGGCCGACAAATTTGCTTCTGAGATGCTGATTCCTTCATCGGTTTGGAAAAGTATGATGGCTACCGGCGCGAATAGTCTGAATCCATATTGCATTGTGGAACAATTGGTTGCTAGCGCAAAAACACATCATATAAGTCCGACAATGGCTGTTGCCAGATATAAAAAGGAGAGCAATCTTTACAATTTTCCCAAATATCGCTCTGCCAAGATTTCTTAAGCTTTACTCGGCCTCGCACCAACCCAAACTTTCCTTCGAAAGTTTCACTTCCTGATAATCTGCGCCTTGATGGAGCCGAGGTCGGCGGCCATGTCGCTGAACGAAGACCAATAGCTGCCCAAAAGTTTATGGCAACGCGAAAGGCAGAACAAATCGACCACAGCTTCTATCATGCCTTGTTGGTTGCTGCGCGAACCCTCGATGTGCTGGGTGATGATGCGTCCTTCGAACTTTTCTTGCAGCAAATGCTTGGTTGCGATGTCGTCGGTGGCTAAGTAGAACTTTACCGAAGGATGATTTTTCACTTCTTCTTCCATGGCCAAAATGAAACTGCTTACCGGACTTTCGGCGATGGACACGGCATTGTCGGTACGACGGATGTGTACACCCACCGTGTAAGCCGGAAAGTCTTTGCAAAAATCATCGATGCGCGCTTGGATGGGCGCAACAGGCTGCAATATTTTTGTCAGTGAGGCAGGATAATCGCAGACAGCATAACCGCTAGACAGATACAGACGACGATATTTTTCGGCCCAATGTTTCAAACTGCCATGATGCTGCGGATGAAAATTCTTCAGCTGTTTTTGGTAGTAAAGGCAGCGCAAAATGCCCGGAATATGCAGGTTTTGTCGGCGCACGGGAATATGCCAGCATTTCCTTTCACTTACGCGAAAATAAGCGCTATGTATATCTTCGAAAAGTTCGTGAAAGTGCGCAAAACATTCAGCATTCTTGGCCCATTCCACTTGTACCGCACGCGCTTGGGTTTCGGAAAAATGATAGGCGGCAAGCAGTACGCGCAAGCGGTTGCACAATCCACCTTGTGTTACGATGGTCAGTTTCATTGGAAAATGATAAGAGTGAAGGAGAAAACAAAGGAGCTGCACCAATTGTTTGACACAGCTCCTTTTATTATAATGGTAACCTGTTCAAAAGATTAGATTCCCAAAGATTGCTTGATGGCTTCGATCTTGGCGTCGGCAGCGGCAGAAGCATTTTCGTAGTCGGCGCGGCTGGCCATCGGGCAACGAACTTCCATGTAGAATTTGATCTTGGGTTCGGTACCTGAAGGACGGATAGAAACCTTGGTGCCGTCGGCGCTGAAATATTGCAGCACGTTCGAAGTTTCGGGCATTTCCAAATCGTACACTTCGCCGGTAGCGGGCTTGCAAGCCTTCAAAGTCTTGAAGTCTTTGATCAAGGTAACGGGCGAGCCGGCCAATTCTTTCACGGGGTTAGCGCGATAGTTGTCCATCATAGCCTGGATTTCTTCGGCACCCGATTTACCCTTGCGAACGATAGAGATACCTTTTTCTTTAGAATAACCGAATTCCAAGTAGATGTCGAGCAATTGTTCGTAGAGCGATTTGCCATTTTCCTTGGCGTAAGCCAATACTTCGGCAATCATGGCAGCAGCCGAAACAGCGTCTTTATCGCGAACGAAATCTTCTACCAGGAAGCCGTAGCTTTCTTCGCCACCGCAGATGAATTCCTTCTTGCCTTCTTCTTGCAACATGATGCCGGCAATCCATTTGAAACCAGTGTAAACGTCGTAGATTTCAACTCCATTTTTGTCGGCAATGTCTTTCAAAAGTTCGGTGGTAACGATGGTCTTCACCATATATTGGTTGCCGTTCAAACGACCTTGTTCTTTCCACTGCTTAATAAGGTAATCGGTGATAAGCAAAGCGTTCTGGTTGCCGGTAACGAGAATCCATTCGTTCTTGTCGTTCTTGATGGCGATACCCAAACGGTCTGAGTCGGGGTCGGAAGCCATTACGATGTCAGCATCCACTTCTTTAGCCTTGGCAATAGCCATAGAAAGTGCAGCAGGTTCTTCGGGGTTGGGAGAAACCACGGTGGGGAAATCGCCGCTGATCACTTCCTGTTCGGGAACAGAAATAATATTTTCGAAACCGAAAGCCTTCAGACACTGAGGAATAACTTTGATACCGGTACCATGAATAGGCGTGTAAACAATCTTCAGATTCTTCTGGTTTTCGATAGCCTTGGGCGACATAGAAACACCCTTGATTTTTTCGATATAAATCTTGTCGATTTCTTCACCGATGATGGTAATCAGTTCGGGATTGCCCTTAAACTTGATGTCGGCGATAGACTTGATGGCGTTCACTTCGTTGATGGTGTTGCGGTCGTGCGGAGCAATCATCTGGCCACCATCTTCCCAATAAGCCTTGTAACCATTGTATTCCTTGGGATTGTGCGAAGCAGTGAGGATGATACCGCTCTGGCAACCCAAATGACGGATGGCGAAAGACATTTCGGGCGTAGGACGCAAGCTTTCGAACAGATAAACGTGAATGCCGTTGGCAGAGAAAATGTCGGCAGAAATTTCGGCAAACAGACGGCTATTGTTGCGGCTGTCATGACCAATGGCTACAGAGATTTTATCGCGACCGGCGAAAGATTTGTTCAGATAGTTGGCCAAGCCTTGCGTAGCGGCGCCTACCGTGTAGATATTCATACGGTTAGTACCTGCGCCCATGATGCCGCGCAAACCACCGGTACCGAATTCCAAATCTTTGTAAAAACATTCAATGAGTTCGGTTTTGTCCTCATTGTCGAGCATGCGTTGCACTTCGGCACGTGTTTCGGCGTCGTAATTGTCGCCCAACCAAACCTGCGCTTTCGCAGTCACTTCTTGAATCAGTTGAGTATTGTCCATGACTTGATATTTTTAATAAATGAATAATGTTTCTTTTTCCGTACAATTTCCACAGAAATCCCATACTCGCACTTTCAGATGGTGCTGGCTTCCATTGCGTTGCAAGGCTATACCGTCTACACGATAAAAAATGGCATCGCGCTTGTAATCGTCTTCGAAAAGCGCCCATTTTCCGTCGATATATACCTGATAACGAGCAATGTCAGTCTCTTGGTCTTGTACAAGGATGCGAATTAAATCATTTTTTAAATCATTGTCAATATTTGTTAATGAAATTTTTGGAGAAATTGTGTCGGCCATTATTTGATAATCTCCCAAACGATTTACCGAAGCCAACATCCAGCCATTTTCGTAACGTGCGTTCACATATTCCCACTCGTTTTTGTGGTTGCGATAAGCCAGATAATAGGCTTGCGGATTTTTCAGAATGTCGTTCTTCACGGCCAAAGCAATATCGATTTTGCGATGCAGCGGCGTTCCGGCTTCACCTAAATGATACACAGGCGAATAAGCGGCTTGCTGTGTGCGATGGAAACGAAAATCGAGCGCTTCGTAAAGTGTGCCGGCGGGAATGCGTAAGTACGCATCCGTGTAAAGCAGATCGTTCTGAAAATTAGGAAACAAAAGACGATAAGGCGCGGAGGCTTCAGTGTTTTCGGCAGTTTCGATGTTTTCGTCTGTTTGCGGCTTTTTCCCCTGAATGACGAAAGGAAATACGCAGACATTGCCATGACGGTCGCTCAGCTCGTAGCGGAAATGATAAGCCCTTTCTTCGTTTATCTCGACGATGCCCTGGCTGTTGTGCGGGAAAAACGAACGCATAATCCACGAACGATGCAGCGCCCATTCTTCGTAATCGGTGATGTAATTGATATAGCGCGTGTTGTCGAAAGAAAAGCGGCTCAAATCCTGACGGAATATTTCCTTGTCGTCCAAAAATAGGCGAAGCAATTGCACACCGTAAATGTTGTGCGTGTCGCTCATGTGGTCGTAGGCTTTCAGACCGAAAGCGATTTTTCCCCAATAGCTCGGCAAGGCTCTTTGCAATTGATTGCCGGCCACGGGAAGAATGTCTTTTTTTGCTTTAGCGCTTCTAAGGTCTTGTTCGTCAAACTGATAAATGGCCAAAGCCTGGATACGCGGCTTCACACGGTCTTTGATATATGGCGCATACCAAAGCAGCGGATCGATGATTTCTTCCGTTTTGGTATCGCGAATTTCGAAATGTAAATGAGGTCCGCCGCTGCCGCCGGTGTTGCCGCTGTAAGCAACGATTTCTCCCTGTTTGATAGGCAGTTCGTCTTTATTGAAATGGAGATTGATTTCGTAAGATTCCTCGCGGTATTGGGCTTCGCGAAGCACAGAGTCCAAAGCCGGCGACAGATATTCCAAGTGCGCGTACACGCTGGTGAATCCATTGGGATGATCGATGTAAAGCGCTTTGCCATAGCCATATTTGCGCACCGAAATTCTCGATACATAACCGTCGGCCACGCTGTGGACGCTTTTGCCCACCACGCCTTGCGTCTTGAAATCTACACCGGAATGAAAATGATCGCTGCGTAATTCTCCGAAATTGGCGCTGAGCACCGGGAAAATTCGCAGCGGAAGTTGAAAATCGCCATCAAAAACTTGAGCCTTGACGGGAAGGCTCGCAAAAATCAGCAGCAAAGCAAGAAGCCATCCTGTTCGCTGTTTCATTTCAAGAGATTGGTAGCGGTGTCGGGAAAGATAACCCAAGGTTCGAAGCTTTTGGCTTCCTCGAAATCCATCAGGGCGTAAGAAATGATAATCAGTACATCGCCGGGCATAGCCTTGCGGGCAGCCGCGCCGTTCAGGCAGATAACGCCGGAGCCTCTTTTTCCTTTGATGACGTAGGTTTCCAGACGTTCGCCGTTGTTTTTGTTTACCACTTGTACTTTTTCACCTTGAATGATGTTGGCGGCGTCCATCAAATCTTCGTCGATGGTGATGCTGCCTACATAATCCAGATTGGATTCCGTTACGTGAACTCGATGGATTTTCGATTTCAGAACTTCGATTTGCATAATTACGATTTGTAGATAATGTTGTCAATCAATCTGACGGGGCCGCAGAAAACGGCAATGCAACCAACCACATAATCAGCGTCTTCCCAATTCTTGACGGGCTGGAGCGTGTATCCGTCCACAATTTCGAAATAATCGAGGCGGAAAATGTCCACCTTGCCGATGTTTTCTTCGACAAAGGCTTTGGTTTCAGCCAAGGATTTTTCGCCCGCAAAGGTACGACTTTCGAAGAGATATTTGGATATTAATACAGATTTTTTGCGTTCTTCTTCGTTGAGGCGTTGGTTGCGGCTGCTCATAGCCAATCCGTCGGCTTCGCGAACGATGGGACAAGAAACGATTTTCACCGGCAACTGCAACTGTTTTACCATCTCGCGGATGATGGCCACTTGCTGGAAATCTTTTTCGCCGAAGTATGCCAAATCGGGCTCAACGGCATAGAAAAGTTTGCTCACAATCTGCGCAACACCATTGAAATGTCCCGGACGATAAGGCCCTTCCATTACTTGTTCCAGTGCGCCGAAGCTAAATTGACGCGTGTCGGGTTCGGGATACATTTCTTCTACCTCGGGCATGAAAACAATGTCGCAACCGGCTTTTTCCAGCATGGCGGCGTCTTGTTCGGGAGTGCGGGGATAGGCGGCTAAATCCGATTTATCGTTGAATTGGGTAGGATTGACAAACACGCTTACCACGCAAACTTCGTTTTCGGCAACGCAACGATTGACCAAAGAAATATGTCCGGCGTGCAAGGCGCCCATGGTCGGAACCAATCCGATGCTTTTTTTTGCTTCACGAGCCTGAGCCACAAGACTCTTCAGTTGAGCAATACTTTTAATGATTTCCATAAGATTATCTTATTTTTTGCGGCCGCAAAAGTGAGAATTTCTCCAAAATAAACAAAATTTTTTATTACCTTTGCACGATTAATTTTCATCCTTTAAAAATAACATTCATGAGCGCATCAAAAGTACTGTATATTTGTCAGGAAATCACTCCTTATTTGCCGGAGTCTGAAATGTCAACCATTTGCCGTCAATTGCCACAGCATATTCAGGAAAGAGGTTGCGAAATCAGGACTTTTATGCCGCGCTATGCCAGTGTAAATGAGCGTCGTAACCAATTGCACGAAGTGCAGCGTCTGTCGGGAATGAACCTTATTATCGACGACAACGACCATCCGCTCATCATCAAAGTGGCTTCCATTCAGTCGGCTCGCATGCAGGTGTATTTCATCGACAACGACGACTTTTTCCATCATAAGTTTACCGTAGCCGATGCCAATGGCAACGAACCCGAAGACAACGCCGAACGCAGCATCTTCTTTGTGCGCGGTGTGTTGGAAACGGTGAGAAAAATGCGCTGGGTGCCCGATGTAATCCATTGTCACGGATGGTTTTCTGCCTTGGCGATGCTGTATCTGAAGAAAACTTTTGCCGACGATCCTTTCTTTAAGAATGCCAAGTTGGTGTACTCTATTTACGACGACGCTTTCAAACAGCCTTTCCCTGCCAAGGTGGCCGATCAGATTTTGGCCGAAGGCGTTACTCCCGACGATTTTACTGAATTGCTGCCCGCTGCCGATTATCCTTCCTTGATGCGTCTGGCTGCCCGTTATGCCGATGCTTTGGTGCAGGCTTCTGCCAATGTTCATCCCGAAGTGGAAAATATCGTCAAGGAAAGCGGCAAGCCTTTCATGGTGGGAAGCAGCGACGATCATTATGCCAATTATCACGAACTTTATCAGTCCTTGTTGGAACAAAAATGAAACGATTTGCCTTAATTCTAATTACTGTATGTCTTACGCTGGTGGCTTGTACCGAAGGTAATTCCTTGGGTAACAGTCTGCAACCCGGCAAAGATAAATTGACAACTGATACGGCTACTTTTGCCTTGACCTCCAAGAGCATTATCACCGATTCTATCTTACAACGCAATCCTCGCGCTATTTTGGGTGAATATACCGATCCCGATTTCGGCACCACCAAAGCCGATTTTATGGCGCAACTGTATTGTCCGCCTAAATTTTCTTTCCCCGAAGTGACCGACAACGAAATAGACTCGGTTTTCCTGTATCTTTTTTACGATGAATGGTATGGAAACAAGAATGCCTTGTTTGAAACTTCGGTGTATCTGCTGGATAAATCGCTCAGTTTGGACCAACCTTATTATACCAATATCGATGTAGATGAATATTGTTCGCGTAAGGAAAAACTGGGTTCGGCAACGTTCACGCCTATTACCGCCAAGAACGATTGGACCGAAGCGGCTGCTTATTGCGTGCGCATTCCTTTGGATACCGATTTTGCGCAGCAGATGTTGTTGGATTACAAGGCCGACAGTACTCTTTTTGATGGTCCGCGCAATTTTACCGAATATTTCCCCGGTTTGTATGTGACGCTGAGTTATGGTAACGGCTGTATGGTGTACGTCACCGATGCGCAGTTGGAACTTTGCTACAACGTGAAATTTAAAGATAAGAACGAAGTGTTGCGCGATACGGTGGCTGCCAATTACTTCCCCATGACCAAAGAAGTGAAGCAGGTGAACCGCTATGAACATCCCGACCTCAGTGCTTATTTGGCTGATATCGAAAGTGATAGCTTGAATTTTATTTACGCTCCGGCTGGTTTGTTTACCGAGGTGGAATTTCCTTTGAACGATATCTGTCAGCGTTTGACGGAGAAAAATATCAACTATGCTCGTGTGAAAGTGTCGGCTACGGCCTTCAACGACGATGCTTGGGCTTTGACGCCGCCGCAGAAACTGCTTTTGCTGAAAGAACAAGATATCCACACTTTCTTTGGCGAATACAACAAGGCCGACGAAATCAATTCATTCTTGGCTGACTACGACGATGACGAAGCTTGCTATGTATTTAATGTGAGCGACTATGTGCAGAAATCTATTCGTCATGCCGATGGCGATTTGGATAGCACGCAGGTGTTCGAACCATTCAATAAAATGTTGATTCTGCCGGTAGAAGAAGTGGTCAATAGCGACAAAGTTTCTCTGTATTTGCTGCAAGATACGCGTCCTTCGGCCATGAAGTTGCGCAGCGAGATGAAATTGGAATTGGTGTACAGTTCCAAGCATCAGATGGCGATGTAATTCTTTTGCTTCGATTGGATTATTTCGCTTCGGTAAAAGCCAGTGGCAATAAGTCTTGAGCGCTTTCGATACAAACGATTTCGGAGGCTCCATATAAAAGCACTTTCAACGGAAGTTGGAAGCGCTTTTCTGTTTCAAGCATCACCTGTCGACAGGCGCCGCAAGGACTGATGGCGTGCTCGGTGAATTCACCTTTGTCGTTGCAGGCAGCGATGGCTAGTAAGACGGCCTTTTGTTGCGGATATTGCGAAGCGGCAGCAAAGAGCGCCACGCGTTCGGCGCAAAGTCCGCTGGGGTAGGCGGCATTTTCCTGATTGGATCCGACCACTATCGTGCCATTATCCAGCAGAACGGCGGCTCCCACATGGAAATGCGAATAGGGTGCATAGGCCGAAGAGCAGGCTTTTTTTGCGGCTTCGATGGCGTTTTTTTCGTCGGAATGCAATTCGTCTAAGCGACAATATGTTATCTTTGCGGAAATTTTGACTTGTCTCATTTTTTCGACTTTTGGTTGATGTGCAAAAATAGATTTTTTCAATCGAGAAACATGCCTATGAAAAAAATAAAATCCATAAACTTTGTCAAAAGCCTGTTGTTGTTGATGCTTTTGTCTTCGACGCTGTCGATGTGGGCCGATGTCAAGTTGAAACCTTATCAGGATTATATCAAGAAATATGCCCCCGATGCCATGCGTCAGCAAATAAAGTACGGTATTCCGGCCAGTATCACCTTGGCGCAAGGTCTGTTGGAATCGGGCGCAGGCAATAGTGAACTGGCGCGTCAGAGCAACAATCACTTCGGCATCAAATGTCACACTTCCTGGGACGGCCCTTCGGTGCAATATTTCGACGATGGCGAAATGACTTGTTTCCGTAAATATCCCAAGGTGCTCGATTCCTATACCGACCATTCGCTTTTTCTGGTGACGCGTCCGCGCTACGAATCGCTCTTCGATTTGAATGTGAAAGATTACAAAGGCTGGGCCAAAGGTTTGAAGAAAGCCGGCTACGCCACCGACAAACAATACGATAAGAAACTGATTCGCATTATCGAACTGTACGAATTGAACGAATACACCAAATTGGCCTGCAATCCATACAAGGCGCGTCGCTTGATGCGCGAATGGGAAAAAGAGACGCCGGCTCCGCAAGCTCCGCCGGCCAACCCCGAACAAACCGCCAAAGTTGAAAAGCCAGTCAAGGCAGAAAAGCCCGCCAAAAACACCAAACCTGCCAAAACTCCCAAGCCCGAAAAACAGCCTCTTCCCAAAGCTGCTACCCAACGTTTGGAGGTGGTGCAACAAGCCAAAGATTATCATTTGTTGGCACAAAGTTCTCAGCAACAGGATGGTCCTAAAATGATTGCGGCCGAAAGTCGTCACGAAATTGGTTATAAGGGCAGCGTGCCTTACATTGTGGTGCGTTATGGCGACAATTACAAGACTTTGGCCAACGAATTCAATATTTCTCCCGCGCGTTTGCGTCAAATCAACGAATTGCCGAAAGATTATCAGATGTCGGTGGGCGATGTTATTTTCCTGAGCAAGAAAGAAAAAAGCTGGGATGGTGAAAACGCCACGCATCGTGTGAAAGAGGGCGACAGTATGTACAGCATTGCGCAACAATATGCTTTGCGCATGGAGGCCTTGTATCAGCTGAACGGCTTGCAATGGGGCGATGCCATTTATGTGGGTCAGGAACTGAAATTGAGATAAATAGTAAGACAATAATTTAAATACAACTAACAATGAAAAAGATTCAAATGCTGCTGATGGCGCTGCTCGTCTTGGCCATCAATGCTTGTCAACCGGCATACGAAAGTGTTGAGAACGACCCGATGCAAACCCGCATCTATACTTTGGACAATGGTCTGAAGGTGTATATGTCTGTAAATGAAAACGAACCTCGTATTCAAACCAACGTGGCCGTACGTGCAGGCGGTAAGAACGACCCGGCCGAAACCACCGGTTTGGCTCACTATTTCGAACACTTGATGTTCAAGGGCACCAAGCAGTTTGGTACCAGCAATTACGAATTGGAAAAACCGCTGCTCGATCAGATCGAAGCCTTGTACGAAGTGTATCGTGCCGAAAGCGATGCAGAAAAACGTGCTGCCATTTATCATCAAATCGACAGTATTTCTTACGAAGCTTCTAAAATCTTCATTCCCAACGAATACGACAAGTTGATGGCTGCCATCGGTTCGGAAGGCACCAACGCTTTCACCGGCTACGACCAAACCGCTTATGTGGAAAATATTCCTTCCAATCAGTTGGAAAATTGGGCGCGCATCCAGGCCGATCGTTTCGAAAATGCTGTGATTCGCGGTTTCCACACCGAATTGGAAACCATCTACGAAGAAAAGAACATGTCTTTGACGCGCGACAGCCGCAAAGCTTACGAAAAGATTTTCAGCTTGCTTTATCCGAATCATCCTTATGGAAATCAGACCATTTTGGGTTCGCAAGAACATTTGAAAAATCCTTCTATCACCAATATCAAGAATTTCCACAAAACCTATTACGTGCCTAACAACATGGTGATTTGTATGGCCGGCGATTTCAATCCCGATGAAGCAATTAAGGTGATTAAGAAGCATTTCGGTCAGTTGAAGCCCAATCGCAATTTGCCCGAATGGAAAGTGGAAGCCATTCAACCCTCGCAAGAACAACGTACCGCCGAAGTGTTTGGCAACCAGGCAGAAATGATTAACATCGCTTGGCCTTTCCCCGGACAGAGCAGTCAGGATTCTGAAATGTTGGCTTTGCTCGATATGATTGTCAGCAACGGTACCGCCGGTTTGTTCGACCTCAATATCAACCAACAGCAGAAGACTTTGCGCGTGGGTAGCGGTTTGTACGACTTGGCCGATTACAGCACTTTCATGTTGATGGGTTATCCCAAGCAAGGTCAGACTTTGGACGAAGTGAAAGACCTGATGTTGGCCGAAATTGAAAAACTGAAAAAAGGCGAATTCGACGAATATTTGTTGGAAGCTTCCATCAACCAATTTAAACTGAGCGAGATGCGTCAGCTGGAAAGCAACGGCGGCCGCGTGGATATGATGTTGGATGCTTTCATCAACCAGACTTCTTGGAAGCAGGAAGTGGAACGCCTCGACCGTCTGAGCAAGGTAACCAAAGAAGATATCGTGGCTTACGCCAACAAGTGGCTTACCGATGGTTATGCCGTGGTGTACAAACGTCGTGGTGTGGATCCTAACGAAATCAAGATTGCCAAGCCCGCCATTACGCCTATTCTTACCAACCGCGATTCAGTTAGTGCATTCCTGGCCGAAATCAAGCAAGTGCAAGTGAAGCCTATCGAGCCTGTTTTTGTCGATTTCAACAATGCTATCCAAAGTTGCGATATCGATGGAAAATGGCCTTTGAAATATATCCAGAACAATGAAAATCAGCTCTTTGCCTTGGAATATCGTTTCGAAGTGAGCACTCATCACAACAAGTTGTTGCCTTTGGCTTTCCAATATCTGGATTATCTGGGCACTGCTGCTCGCAGCAACGAAGAAATTCAGAAAGAATGGTATCGTTTGGCTTGCCAGTATAGCGCCAGAACTTCTACTATCAACACGCAAATTACCTTGAGCGGTTTGTCGGAAAATATGCCTAAGGCTGTGGCACTTTTGGACGAAATTTTGCAGAATGCCCAAGCCGACGAAAAGGCTTTCCAATCTTTCATTGCTGCTGAATTGAAATCGCGCGCAGATGCCAAGTTGAATCAATCTACCATTCTCTCTCGTTTGCGTTCGTATTTGTCTTATGGCAAGGCTTCTACCAAGAATGTTCTTAACAACCAGGAATTGAAGGCTTTGAAAGCTGACGATTTGGTGAATGCCATCCAGGATTTGTTGCAATATCCGCATAGCTTGCGTTATTATGGTCCCGCTTCTCAGCAGGAATTGGCCGCTTCTTTGGCTCAGGTTCACACTTTGCCTGCCAGCAGCAAGTCTTCTCCCGAATTGGTGATTACCCCGACCATTACCACCGAAACGCCTAAGGTGCTTTTTGCTCATTATCCTGCCAAGCAGATTTATATGTCTTCTGAATCTAATTTGAACGAGCCTTACGATGCTTCTCAAACGGCCATCATCAACTTGTACAACGAATATTTCGGTGGCGGTATGAACAGCATCGTTTTCCAGGAAATGCGCGAAGCTCGTGGTTTGGCTTATTCGGCTGCTGCTCGTTACAGCGATGGTGGTCGCAAGGAACAGCCTTACTACATGATGACTTACATTGCTACGCAGAACGACAAGATGAAAGATGCCATGGACGCTTTCGACGACATTATCAACAATATGCCCGAATCGCAAGCTGCTTTCTCTTTGGCTAAGAGCAGCATGGATGCTACGTTGAGAACTGCCCGCATCACTCGTTTCGATATCTTCAACTATTACGACCGTATGCAACGTTATGGTTTGGATTACGATATCCGTCGCGATGTATTTGCTGCGCTTCCCGCTTTGACTTTGGACGATGTAAAAGCTTTCCAGCAACGCGTGGTGAAGGACAGAACTTATCACTGGGTAGTGCTTGGCGATGAAAACGATTTGAACTTCAAACATATGCAAGAAAGAGGCAAAGTAGAAAAAATGAGCCTCGAAAGCATTTTCGGTTATTGATGAACACACTGCCGATGCATTCGGCAAAAGGCTTTGAAAAAAGGTTGAAAAGGTGAGTGCCGTAACAACAGAAACTAAAACGAAGGAGAAGCTTTGGAATAGCAATTATACCAAGGCTCTCCTTTGCAACTTCATGATTTTCTTTTCATTCATGTTGGTGGCGCCGCTCTTGCCCATT
>JAEIGA010005034.1_pt1 | contig 20293 bp, 18 predicted proteins | sample 9270691 | NCBI WGS metagenome assembly JAEIGA01 (sample SAMN17057246, study PRJNA624740) | gut metagenome | biome: biome; isolation source: fecal sample | host: Bos grunniens | place: China: Xizang | collected 2019 | reverse complement strand
GAGAATAGAAGAATTTTTAAACGAGATAAGATAATCTTCAAAAACGGTAAAAGGCAACTGCTATAAGCAGTAAGGGATTTTTATGAAACTGACGGATAAGGACAGATATACGAGTTCAAAACCATATACTTACAGTGCGCTTTGCTTTGCAATATTGTATGCGCTCTATTGCTTTGTCATCTCTCCACTGTATATTTTTCTTGTGAATGACATTGCATTCTCTGAGGCGGTGCTCCCATGGATAGTAGAGCTTGTCGGCAATGTGTGCGAGCTTGCGGCTATCTCTGTTGCTTATGCTGTGATAGCGTTTTGCTTTTACAAATTCGAAACAATTCGTTCCGCACCGCACATACTGATATTTATATCGGCGACACTCTTGAAATATCTGATAAATACGGCTGTGACGTGGATAACCTACGGTTGCATACCGATTAACTGGGCGTGGGACATTGTTGACGTTATGTTCTATACAGTCCTAGAGCTGATACCGTTCGTTATAGTGTTGATTGCGGTAAAGGGTATAATGAATAAACACAGGCGGTCCGTCATCAACTCGGACGACGCCAATGATAGCACATCAAGGAGAATATATGACAAGAGAGATCCTCTCCTGAGGTCGTGTATGGTCTGTGCGATAATCACCTTTATTGTAAAGGTGGCAGGACTGCTTATAAACGATGTGTGGGGAATATTGTTTTACGGATTTCCCGAGGGATTTGTAAATATGCTACTTATGCTGCTCAGTTATGCGATAAACGCCATATTTGGAGTTGTATGCTATTTTGTTATGTACGCGGCATTGCTCAACATGTCGGATAAATTCCAAGAAAATGATCTCATATGATCTGAATACAGAAACGGCTCAGAGAGTATTCTGCAGCCGTTTTTTGTATGCTTTTTGCAATGTGGCTCCTCTGTGGACATTAGTTTGATAAAAAAAGCAAAAAAAGCAGAGCATAATTGGAGAAATCTATTGACTTTGTGGCGGTATATCTGTTATAATAATATATATATTCTAAATTTAGAGAGCGGAGCGCGTTTGCGCCCTTGCCATATTGTGATCCAAAAGAGAAGGAGGAGCTGTCGTGAAGGATATAAGCAGAAATCTCACAATGCTTTGTGATTTTTATGAGCTCACTATGGGCAACGGATATCTCAAATGCGGACTTAGTGATAAGATAGTGTATTTTGACGTCTTTTACCGTGAAAATCCGGACGGCGGCGGATTTGCGATAGTCGCAGGACTTGAGCAGATAGTGGATTACATCAACAACCTCAGGTTTGACGATGACGATATAGAATATCTAAGGTCGAGAAAATGCTTTGACGAGGAGTTCCTTGAGTATTTGAGGGGCTTCAGGTTTTCCGGTGATATGTGGGCCGTGCCCGAGGGAACGGCAGTATTCCCGGGAGAGCCATTGGTAACAGTCAGAGCCAAGGCAATCGAGGCACAGTTTATCGAGACCTACGTCCTTATGGCGATAAACCACGAGTCCTTGATAGCAACCAAAGCGGCGAGACTTTCCCGTGCGGCCAAGGGCAGAGCTATAAGCGAGTTTGGCTCTCGGCGCGCTCACGGAGCAGATGCCGCCATACTCGGTGCGAGAGCAGCTTATATAGGCGGTTGTAACGCTACCGCGTGCACTATAACCGACGAGGTCTATTGCGTTCCAGCAACGGGAACTATGGCTCACTCTTGGGTGCAGATGTTTGACAGTGAGTACGAGGCTTTTAGATCTTACTGTGAGCTTTATCCTGAAAGTGCTACGCTTCTGATAGATACCTACAACGTCATAGAATCGGGACTCCCGAACGCGATAAAAGCCTTCAACGAGGTATTGAGGCCTCGTGGAATCACACGATGCGGAGTAAGGATAGACTCGGGAGATATAACGTATCTTACGAAAAAGGTGCGTAAAATGCTTGACGACGCGGGTTGGACAGAGTGCAAGATAATAGTTTCAAATTCGCTTGACGAGTACATTATAAGAGAACTTATAAGACAGGGCGCAGAGATAGACGCCTTTGGTGTTGGCGAGAGGCTTATAACCTCAAAGAGCCACCCGGTCTTTGGTGCGGTATACAAGCTGTGCGCGGTGGAGACAGAGGACGGACAGATAATCCCCAAGATAAAGGTGAGCGAGAACGTAGGAAAAATAACCACGCCTCACTTCAAGAAGGTGTACAGATTGCGCGGACGCGATAAGGGCAAGGCGGAGGCGGACCTTATATGCCTATACGACGAAACAGTTGACGATAGCCGTCCGATAGAGATATTCGATCCCGAGCACGTCTGGAAGCGTAAGCTTATGGAGAATTATACGGCACAGGAGCTTTTGATCCCCGTATTCAAGGGAGGTAAGCAGATATACGAGCTTCCATCTCTCGATGAGATACGCGAGCATTGTAAAGCAGAGATAGAGGGCTTGTGGGACGAGGTAAGACGTTTTACAAATCCGCACAACTATTACGTGGATTATTCAGAGAAGCTGTGGAACGTCAAGCACGAGATGCTGACGAGCAGCCTCAAAAGCAGATAAAGCCATCTCGGTCTTTGACCGCTGATGACGAAAAGGAAAGAGAGGACTTTTGGATATGCCTGAGCAAACAGTCAGATTTTTTTCTTCCATAGTGGAATTTTTCAAGGACTATGTCCTTTTCCCAATATCAAACATAACGTTGGTCAATATTCTGGACGTACTGTTGCTTGCGTACCTCATATACATTGTCTATAAGTTTGTGAGGGACAGACACGCGGGAAGAACTCTTATAGGGTTTGGATTACTTGTTTTGCTGTATATTGTGAGTGACATTTTGGGAATGGTGGCTATAAACTCTATTCTCAAGAATTTCTATGCTCTTGGTATAATAGCTTTGTGTATACTTTTCCAGCCCGAGCTGCGCGAGGTGCTTGAGGGCGTGGGAGCGGCTACGTCCGTTAACTTCAAGAGAATAAAGAACCGTCACACAGAGGACGATGACAAGGTACTTGATATGGTCGAGGAGATATCCGCGGCCGCATTTGAACTGTCGTCAAAGGGCGAGGGTGCTCTTATAGTTATAGAGAGAGTTGGCAGACTCCGCAATCAGATGTCTGAGGGTACACCCATAGATGCAGTAGTATCCCGTCAGCTTTTGTGTAATATATTTGTCAACAAGTCACCGTTGCACGACGGCGCTGTCATAATAAGAGATTGCAGAATAGTTTCCGCATCAAACAAATCCAAGACCATATCCGAGAATTCGTATTTTGCGGAGGGGCTTGGAACGCGTCATCGCGCGGGACTCAGGATAAGTGAGGTAAGTGACGCCGTTGTCGTTATAGTTTCGGAGGAGACGGGAACAATATCTATTGCCAACAACAAGCTTTTGAAGCGTCATTATAATGACATAGGCAAGGGCGGAAGACATAAGTCCAGTGACCTCAGGGATGATCTGTTCAAGCTTATGACAGGAAAGAGCGTGACGGATATGGTGTCGGTTGATGCCGACAAGAAAGTAGCTTCTGATAGTGCGGAAGCCAAGGAAGAAGTAAAAGGAGGAGCAGCGCAACAATGAAGCAGTACGATTTTGTAATTGATTCTGAAAAAAGCGGAGATGAAGCCATAACTGTTGCAAATACTCCCAAAAGGCGTTTGGATCTTATTCCACGAATCATCTGTTTTTTAGTCGCGCTTTTAGTATGGCTGTGGATGGTAAACGTCAATGATACCGACGTTACCGAAACAATGATACTCAAGATCAATTTTGAGGGACTTGATAAGCTTGAGGATTCGGGGATGATGGTATACGGCATTGATAAATCCGAGATTGCTGTAACTATACAGGGCTCCAACCGAGACCTCAAAAAATACAGTGAGTCTGATTATACCGTAACTGTGGACGTCAGTAAGATAGGCTCTGCGGGACAGTATAACCTGCCTATGACGGTAAAGACACCGTCCGAGACCAGCCTTACTGTCGTAAACTCCGAGATGCTGAACGTAAATCTGTATGCCGATCTCAAAATGACTAAGACCGTGCCGTTTGACGTATTGGTGGGTAATGCAGTCGTAGATCATACATACAACGTCGATAAAAGCACAAATGAGATAGAGATAACGGGACCTCAGGCGGTAATTGAAAAAATCGAGTCTGCAAAATTCCGTATGGACGGCAGTGTTGCGACCATTCATGACAACGTGGAATTTTCAGGATTCAGCCTTCTGTTCTGGGATAAGAACAGTGAAGAAGTCGTGTATGATGCTAATTCTATCAAATACTCCACTGATGATATTGAGGTGAGGGTGGAGATAATTGCCCAGAAGAGCCTTTCTGTGGCTTTGAACGTATTGGGTGAGGGCAAGGATCTTATATCTCACGCCATTCCCGACACGGTAAAGATCTATGGTGCACCCTCGGTATTGAAGCTGATAGATAGCTATCCTGTTACCCTTGATAGCGCACAGGTAGGAAAGGTTGACGTTATTCTCACAAAAGAAACCTTTGCCAATATTTTATCGGAGGAGCAGCTTGAAAAGATATACCTCGATAACGAAGGCGGAAAGATAGTTATAGATTTCCAAGAGGCCGGGAACTGATTGTATATGAAACAGCATATATACATTTTTGATGGAATATCACTCTCCCCGTCAGTTTCGGAAAAGCTTGCTCTCGGCGAGGTAGAGAAGAAACTTTCCGCCAAGGGACTTGACCCTGCTTCGTATAGGCTGGATATATACAAAAAGTCCGTCGATGCCAGACATAAAAACGAGGTGAAGCTTGTATATTCTGTTAGCGTCAGACCTGTATCTGACACTGATTCTCATAAGGATATCTTTCAGAGAATGGGCGCTCGTGTTCTTGAAACGGGCAAATTCGAGATAAGCTTTGGCCAGGAAAAGATGAACGCGCGTCCGCTTGTGGTCGGAATGGGCCCTGCGGGAATGTTTTGCGCGCTTATTCTCGCCGAAAACGGATACGCGCCCATAATTATTGACCGCGGAGATTGTATAGGCGATAGAGTGAGGGCCGTGTCGAAGTTTTATAAAAGTCATGTGCTTGATACAGATTCCAATATCCAATTTGGCGCGGGTGGAGCGGGTACGTTTTCTGACGGCAAGCTGCTCACCCGTATAAACGATCCCAAATGCGCTTACGTCCTTGAGACTTTCAGAAGATTTGGCGCGCCTGAGGACATTACCGTCAAGGCAAAGCCTCATATAGGTACCGATGTGCTCAGAGGCGTGGTCGACAATATATTGAATCATATCAAAGACCTTGGAGGAGAGGTCATATACCGTTGTAAGTTGACGGGACTTCAAGAGACCAGCAACGGTGTTGTCGCGCATACCACGCGCGGCTCGTTTGATTGCAGCTGTGTGGTGTTGGCTCTCGGACATAGCGCCAGAGACACATACGGTATGCTCATAGAAAACAACTTTAACATAGTACCCAAGCCCATTTCCGTGGGAGTCCGTATTGAGCATAAAAGAGCTCGTATAGAGGAGGCTCTATACGGCAAATATGCAGGAAATAAAGCGCTTGGAGCGGCTGAATACACGTTGTCCGATACAAAAGGGCAGAGAGGAGTATATACGTTCTGTATGTGTCCCGGTGGCGAGGTGGTTGCGGCGGCATCCGAGGAGGGCGGAGTAGTTGTAAACGGTATGAGCAGCTACGCCAGAGACGGTGAGAATTCCAACTCTGCGGTGGCTGTGTCTGTGCGAGTAGATGACTATGAAAGCATCAACGGAAGCCTCGTCCTTGGAGCTATTGATTTTCAACGCAGGATAGAGAGGTCTGCCTTTGCGGCAGGCGGAGGAGAATACAGTGTCCCCGTCCAGACCGTTGGAGATTTTATGAAAAAAATAGCAGTAAGTGAGCCACGTGACGTTATGCCTACGTACATGGGGGGCAATAATTTCAAGGTGGCGTCTATGGATAACGTGCTGCCGCCATTTGTGACTGAATCTTTGCGTTATGGGCTTGCATCCTTTGACAAAAAGATACGCGGATTTGCGAGTGACACGGCTCTGCTTTCAGGTGCGGAGACAAGAACCTCGGCACCGCTCCGAATACTGCGCGGAGAGGATATGAGAGCTATCGGCAAAGGGAATATCTATCCCTGCGGAGAGGGAGCCGGATACGCGGGAGGCATAACCAGTGCCGCGGTAGACGGAATAAAGGTGGCCCTTGCGATAGCGGCAAAATACAGACCCATAGGTTAAGCTTGTCTTGAACTTGTGCGGTCTAAAAAATGGAGAAATAATGAATTTGAATGATAAGAAAAAGGTCTGGTCGTTGAGGTATACGCCGGGAAACAGCGAAACAGATTCAGAGATAAATGGTATTGCCGATACCCTCGGAGTGTCCGAGGTCACGGCAAGATTGATATATAACAGAGGGCACCATACCGCCGCGGAAGCCGAGATATTTCTTGGTGCGTCTGTAGGTATGCTCTATGATCCTTATGATCTTAAGGATATGGATAAGGCGGTACAGAGGATTGCGCACGCTCTTGACAACAACGAAAAAATAACTGTTTACGGAGATTATGACGTGGACGGAGTTACCTCGGTGTCTCTCATATATCTCTACTTAAAAGCACTCGGCGCGGATATAGATTATTATATTCCCTCGAGAAGCAAAGAGGGCTACGGATTGTCCAATATGGCAATAGATAATCTTAAGACATCCGGAACACAGCTTATAATAACCGTTGATACGGGAATCACGGCCAATAACGAGACGGAATATGCCAAAAGTCTTGGTATGGATATGGTTATTACGGATCATCACGAATGTAGCGGCGAGCTGCCGCAGGCGTGTGCCGTAGTAAATCCTCACCGCCCCGACTGCCCTTATCCCTTCAAGGATCTTGCGGGCGTTGGAGTAATATTCAAGCTTGCCTGCGCGTATGAGATATATCGCAGACGGGATATCGATCGACTTGAATGTATAGAAAACGTGTGTAGAAGCTACATAGACTTAGTCGCCATAGGTACGGTGGCCGACGTTATGCCTCTTGTGGATGAGAACAGAATAATCGTCAAGCGCGGACTTGCGGTCATAGATGACAGTCCACGTTGCGGTCTTGAGGCTCTGATAGAGGCGAGTCTCGCGGGCAATACACGTCCCGCGGTAGGCGAAAAATATCCCCCCAAAAAAAGAAAGATAAATTCAGGATTTATAAGCTTTACGATAGCGCCGAGAATAAATGCCGCGGGCAGAATAAGCTCTGCGGAAAAAGCCGTCGCGCTTTTGCTTGAGGAGGACTTTGAGAGAGCGGCTGTTATGGCAGAGGAGCTCTGTGAGATGAATCTTCAACGTCAGAGGGAGGAAAACAGCATAGCCGAAAAGGCGTACAAAACCATAGAGGAAAAACACGATTTTGAGAATGACAGGGTAATAATACTTGATGACGATTCCTGGCAGCAGGGCATTATAGGTATAGTTTCGTCAAGGATTACGGAAAAGTATGGGTTGCCGTCAATACTTATATCCTTTGACGGCGCGACAAGAGGATACAGCAGCTTTGATGATGTAGGCAAGGGCTCCGGAAGAAGCGTCAAAGGAATGAATCTTGTTGATGCTCTCAGTCATTGTAAGGATTTGCTTGTCCGTTACGGAGGACACGAGCTCGCCGCAGGCCTGTCTGTAATGAGATGTAACATAGACGAGTTCAAAAAGAGAATAAACGACTACGCAAGAGAGCATCTTAACCCAGATGACTTTTGCGTGGGATACGAGGCAGATTGTGAAATATGGGCTGATGAGCTGAGCTTGTCTCTCGCGGAGGAGATAAGTATGCTCGAGCCCTTCGGCGTTGCCAATCAGACGCCCTCATTTATCGTAAGAGATATGAGACTTGATAAGATAATCTCAATGGGTGCTGGCAAGCATTCAAAGCTTTTGCTCTCATCGGGAGAGGAAAGCTATCAGGCGGTGTGCTTTGGAATGTCTGCCGCCAATCTCGATTATTACGTAGGTGAGAGGCTCGACCTGCTCTGTCAGCTGAGTGCAAACGAATTTAAGGGACAGATAAGTCTCCAACTTGTAGTTCAGGATATAAAGCTTTCGACAGCTCTGGAGCAGCTTTATGAAAAGGAGCTTTCGAGATATAAAGAGATAATAAGCGGAGCCGCAATAAGCTCTGTTGAGGACGTTATTCCGACCAGAGCCGATATTGCCGACGTTTACAAATTTTTCAGATACGAGAACATGTGCGGACACACCGTATTTACTTACAGAATGCTTCACGCCTTGATAGGCGAACAGCTTGGACGGGACATAAGCGGTGTAAAGCTCAGATTTATTACGTCAATACTCAAAGAAATAAACGTATGTGACGTTGAGAATAGCGGAGAGGAATATTTTTGTGTTGAGGTGTGTCAAAATGCCGCCAAGACAAATATAGAGCTCTCTCAAACTTACAAAAAGCTTATCGCACAGTGCGTGACGGCTTAAGACTTGACTAAATTGCGCCGCCTCGGCGGCAACACGGAGATTTTTATGGAACCCAACACTTTGAACAACAACACAGAGTTCAATGCCAACCGACTTTTTGACATTCTAAGAGTTACCGGAAAAAGATATGACCTTGAGAAGATACAAAGGGCGTACGAATATGCAAACGCGCTTCATCAAGGTCAGTTCAGACAGAGCGGAGAGCCCTATATATCTCATCCTCTGGCAGTTGCCGAGATAGTCGCGGGACTTGAGCTTGACACCGATTCTATTTGTGCGGCATTGCTGCACGATACGGTCGAGGACTGTCCCGATAAGATAAATATCGCCGAGATAAAAAAGGTCTTTGGAGATGAGGTAGAGCTTCTTGTAGACGGACTTACCAAGATAGTGTCCTTGCAGATAGAGGACAAGGAGGAGCAACACATAGAGAACCTCCGCAAGATGCTTTTGGCTATGTCAAAGGACGTCAGAGTTATCTTTATCAAGCTTTGCGACCGACTTCACAATATGCGTACGCTGGGTGCAAAGCCTGAGCATAAGAGACGACTGACGGCGCTTGAGACTATGCAGGTGTACGCTCCCTTGGCGCACAGACTCGGTATGCAAAAGATAAAGCAGGAGCTTGAGAATCTCGGCATCCAGTACCTTGACCCGATAGGATACGAGGAGGTCAGAGGCGCTATTGAGGAAAAGTACGGCCAAAGCCTGAACGTTATCGAAAATGTGCGTTCTGTCATTTCAAGCAAGCTCAGGGAGAACAATATAAACTTTACGCTTGAGGGAAGAATTAAAACAGTATATAGCATCTATAAAAAGATGTTTAATCAAAACAAGAGCTTTGACGAGATATACGACTTCTACGCCATAAGAGTAATTGTTGAGACGGAGCTTGAGTGTTATGCGACTCTCGGACTTATCCACGAGATGTTCAACTCTATTCCCGGCAGATTTAAGGACTATATTTCAACGCCAAAGCCCAATATGTATCGCTCGCTTCATACCACGGTAATAGGACGTGACGGTATTCCTTTTGAGGTTCAGATAAGGACCCGTGAGATGCATCATATTGCGGAATACGGTATTGCGGCGCATTGGAAATATAAGTCGGGAGCATCCTCCAAAGAGGATATGGATAAAAAGCTTGAGTGGATCTCGAGGCTCATAGAGACCGAGGGCGAGGCCCGTGACCCCGATGAGTTTATGAACGCGCTCAAAACCGACATTTTTCACGACGAGGTGTTCGTGTTCACACCCAAGGGAGACGTTATCGCGCTTCCTTTGGATTCAACTGTAATTGACTTTGCGTACGCCATACACTCGGCGGTCGGAAACAAGATGATAGGCGCAAAGATAAACGGAATGATAGTGCCTATAGATAGAGTGGTACAAAACGGAGAGATAGTAGAGATACTCACCTCGTCAAACTCCAAGGGTCCGAGCCGAGATTGGCTCAATATCGTAAAGACCAGTGAATCTAAGGCAAAGATAAGACAGTGGTTCAAGAAAGAGAGCAGAGGAGAAAACATCTCTCTCGGACGTGCCATGGTCGACGGAGAGATAAAGAAATACAATGTCAAGATAAGCGAGCAGGAAAAGGCGGATATTATCGCGCGTATTGCCCAGAGGACAGGATTTGCCAGCACAGATGACCTTTATAATACCATAGGCTACGGCGGAATATCCGTGAACAAATTTTCCGCAAAGCTCAAGGAAGAGCTCAACAAGATAGCGGAAATGCAGGCTGAGCCTGTCCAGGTGACAGAGCAGGATATAGTAGCAAAGGTCACAAAGCCCAGACATCTCAAGTCTAACAGCGGTATCGTTGTGGACGGAGAGAGAGGCTGTCAGGTCAAATTTGCCAAATGCTGCAACCCTCTGCCCGGAGATGAGCTTGTTGGCTTTATCACAAAGGGTTATGGAATATCTATCCATAAAAAAGACTGCCCCAATGTAGTTGAGGGCATGAAAAACGAGCAGAACAAGGACAGGTGGGTGGAGGCCCACTGGGAAGCTCTCGATGGACAAGAGGGTTCGAGGGACGTTTACGAGGCTCTTTTGCAGCTGTTTACCGAGGATAGAGTGGGTATGCTTGCCGATATAGCCGTGGCACTTGCCGATATGAAGGTGGCTATCCTTCACGTCAACTCTCAAAAGCGCAATAATGGCAGATGTATCATAAGTCTGAAGATAAGCTGTAAGAATATAGAGCATTACAATTCAATAGTCGCAAGGCTTCGTTCGCTTGACGGTGTAGAGAGCGTTGCGAGAGGATTTTCATAACGAAGGAGCCGAAAAATGAAGGCTGTATTGCAACGAGTGACGCGTGCGAGTGTCAAGGTGGAAGGAAATATAGTGGGCAGTTGCGGTGAAGGACTTATGATCCTTCTGGGCGTTGCCACGGGGGATAGCGAGGAAGACGCAAGGATCCTCGCCGAGAAGATATGTAAGCTTAGAATATTCTGTGATGAAAATGATAAGATGAATCTGTCCGTGAAGGATATAGACGGAGAGGCGCTTGTCGTATCTCAGTTCACGCTAATGGCAAATTATAGACACGGAAACAGACCTGATTTTCTTGAGTCAGCCTCCCCGGATGAAGCTAACCGACTCTACGAATATTTTGCGCAGCTTATATCCGCACAATTGAAACACGTTGGAATGGGAGTTTTCGGCGCTAATATGGAGGTAGAGCTCATCAACGACGGCCCGGTTACAATAGTTATGGACAGCGAGGTCCTAAAAAAGAAAAAAGCGTAAGATACTTTATTACAAAAGAAAGTAAGGATCAAAATTAATGAAACTTAAGGTGAGCGGAAATATAAATCAATATTACGTGCAGACACTTTGTATGATATTTTTCCCAGGGGAAAGATTTTCCGAGCACGAAACCGAGGGTGATATAGCGCCCGACCAAGCCGTGCCCGAGCTTTCTCTGCAGCTTGAGGAGACCGAGAACGGAGTAAAGGTCAATGCTGATCTTGCTCTTGACAAGAAGTACGCTTGTTGTGAAAAGATATACGAGCGCCGGGAGGATATCACCTATGACAGACTGAAAAAGCTTGCCGTGGGAGACGCGGTGCTTTCAGTCTGCGGTGAGGTGGTAGGATACCGTCCGTCGTGGGGTATGCTTGTAGGTGTAAGACCTTCTAAGGTAGCGACCGAGATGCTTGAGAGCGGTATGTCAAAGACAAGAGTAAAGAAGACTCTGGCAAGCGACTATTTCGTCATACCCAAAAAGGCGGCACTTGCAACCGAGGTAGCACTCAACGAGGCAGAGCTTGTCAAGAAAGCGGACAGTAAGGAGTGTAGCGTCTATATATCCATACCTTTCTGTCCTACGAGATGCGCATATTGCTCGTTCGTGTCATATACTTCTAAAAAGCTCCTCTCGACCATTCCTGATTATCTTATAGCGCTTGGAGACGAGATAAACAGAACCTTTGAGCTTATAAAAGAGCTGGGGCTCAGAGTTAAAACAATATACGTCGGCGGCGGAACACCCACTATCCTTGATGAGCGACAGCTTGATTGGCTTCTGTCGGTGGTAGATAATAACATTGACGTGTCTGCCGTTGAGGAATATACTCTCGAGGCGGGTAGACCCGATACTATAAATGCGGAGAAGATGAGGATAGCCAAGGAGCACGGAGTCAACCGTATCAGCGTTAATCCGCAAACGCTCAATGGCGACGTTCTTCGCATAATCGGAAGGTCTCACACGGCAGAGGATTTTCTCCGTGCATACGATATGGCTCGTGCGTCGGGTATTAAGACTATAAATACCGACGTTATAGCGGGACTGCCCGGGGACAAATTCGCCAGCTTTGCCAATTCCTTTGATAAAATAGTGTCGCTCAGACCCGAGAATATAACTGTACATACGTTCAGCGTAAAAAAGGCGAGCGACCTTCTTAAAAATTGCAGTCATATATATTCCGTAAGAGGCGGAGATGTAGGCAAATGCGTTGATTATTCACAGATAACCGCTCAGCACGAGGGATACCGACCGTACTATATGTACCGCCAGAAAAATACCGTCGGCAATTACGAGAACGTAGGCTTTGCCCTTGATGGAAGCAAGGGACTTTATAACATATATATGATGGAGGAGATACATTCCATTTTTGCGTGCGGCGCGGGTGCCGTGTCCAAATTTGTGGACTATTCTCCCCAAAACGGCGAGAAGCGTACGATAGAAAGGTTCTTTAATCAAAAGTATCCGTACGAATATCTTTCGGATAACAAGACTGAGGCCAAGATACAGGCGGCACGTGATTTTTATATCCGAAGGGGACTAATATGAGCTTTTGATAAGACTCGCACGCTTCCGACCGATATTTCAGGAGGTGTGGATTTGGAAAACAGAATAAAGCAAGGATTTTTGAAAACGAATGAGAAATTCGTAAAAAATTGTGATGAACTATTTGAAGAAGAGCTTTCATTTGGAGTAAAAAAGCTTGTGGACGGAAGAAATCTGCGCGTCATTGGGCTTACGGGCCCCACCTGTTCAGGTAAGACCACCGCGGCAAAAAAGCTCATATCCTATCTGGGTGACAGTCAGAAGATAGTGCACATAATATCTCTCGACGACTTCTATAAGGAAGTATTTTCAAGACAAGAGCTTGATAGTCTGGATATCTCAAAGGTGGATTTTGATTCTCCCGATACACTTGATACGGAGCTTTTTGAAAAATTCGTCACAGAGCTCTTCACAAAGGGAAGCGCGACCAAGCCCATATTTGATTTCAAAACGGGCGAGAGAAAAGAGCGGGAGAGCTTTGTCGCAGACGATGACGACGTTTTCCTCCTTGAAGGTATACAGGTGCTTTATCCCAAGGTGATTTCCGTCATTGAGAAGATGGGAGGGGCGATAATGTGCGTGTGCCCTCAGAGCTCTATTGCAGTAGAGGGCAAAACATTTGAACCAAATCTCATAAGACTTTGTCGCAGACTTGTAAGGGATACCAATTTCCGAGGCTCTGATCCTGAGTTTACCTTCTCGGTTTGGGACGGAGTCCGCAAAAATGAAGAAGAAAATATATTTCCACATTTACACGTGTGTGACGTGATGGTCGATACCACCCACGCGTATGAGTTAAATATCCTCGCTCCTTATCTCAGAAAATATCTCTCGGGTATAAGCGCGGGAGATAAGCATTACGGAAAAGCTATGGAGATACTCGATATGTTTTCTCATATAGAGGGGATAGACAGCAAGGTTATCTCCAAGGGCTCGCTTTATCACGAATTTGTTTGAACAATATAAATAAAAGGATAAAAAGGATGAGTATTCTTTTCAAAAACGTCTGTCTGCCAGAAAGTTGCGGCTTTGAGGGTTCGACGGTAAACATTCTAATAAAAGACGATACTATCACGTACGTGGGCAAGGATGTGTCTGACGAGCGTGCGGACAGAATTATCGAGGGAAATGGAAATCTTGTGATACCCGCCTTCTATAACGCCCACTGCCATAGCGCTATGACGCTTTTCAGAGGCTATGGTGATGATTTGCCGCTTCAGCGCTGGCTTAATGAGCGAATATTTCCCGCAGAGGACAGACTTAATCCTGAAAGAGTGTACACGGGCTCACTTTTGGCAATAGCCGAGATGATAAAGAACGGAGTAGTCTCGTTTTCAGATATGTATTTCTTTCTCGACGATACCGCGCGTGCGGTAGAGGAGAGCGGAGTACGCGCAAATCTGTCACGCGCGGTGGTATCCTTTGACAAGGACGCGGATTTCTCCAAGGATACGAGAGTGCTTGAGGCTATTGACGTATTCTACCGTTGGCATAATAAAGCCAACGGTAGAATCAAGATAGATATGTCTGTGCACGCCGAATACACAAACGTTGAGGGTTGCGTAAGATATGTTGCAGAGGTCGCAAAAATGCTTGGTACAGGGCTTCATATCCACGCTTCTGAGACGATAGCGGAGCATAATGAATGTATTGAAAGACACGGAGTTACGCCCATAAGATTTTTCGAGCGTTGCGGAGCTCTTGACGTTCCCGTGACCGCCGCTCATTGTGTGTGGGTAAGTGATGACGATATCAGAATTATGAAGGAGCGCGGTGTGAGCGTTGTGCACAACCCCGTGAGCAACCTAAAGCTTGGAAGCGGAATAATGCCTTATCGCAAAATGAAACAGGCGGGCTTGAATATCGCTCTCGGCACTGACGGCGCGGCCTCAAACAACAGATTGAGTATCCTGCGCGAGATGCAGTACGCGGCACTTATACATAAGGGTGCGGAGCTTGACCCGGCTCTCACCTGTGCGGGCGATATGCTTAAGCACGCTACAAGAGGCGGAGCTATAGCCCAAGGCAGAGATGATTGCGGACTTGTCTCCGAGGGCATGAAGGCAGACCTTGTCCTTATAGATATGCAAGCGTTTGACAATATTCCGTCGTACAGTTGCGAGTCCTCGCTATGTTACAGTGCAAGTGAGAGCAATGTACTTATGACACTTTGCGACGGTAACATACTTTATGAAAACGGCACATATACTTCAATAGACGAAGAACTCTTGCGGCATAACGCAAAATCAGTTCTTTCGCACTATTTTGATTGATTTTTGAGGTGTGTGCTTGGCAGTCAAGGAAAGAGAGATAATTTTAAAGGAAGAAACAAAGGCTCGGGATGTAAAAATCAACGAAGCAAAGAAAGGAAACAATTTCTTTTCGGGAGTTTTGGTGCTCTCTCTGTCTGCCGTTATAGTCAAAATAATAGGTCTTGTTTATAAGATTCCCATGCTCAGACTCTTGGGGAGCGAGGGCATGGGATATTTTAATTCCGCATACGAGATATACGCGCTCTTTTGCGTAATATCCACCGCGGGATTGCCCGTCGCTATGTCGGTAATGATATCGCGGTCGGGCGAGAGGGGCATGGCACGTAAAATATTCAAGGTTTCTATGAGCCTTTTTTTAGTGCTTGGTATCATAGGCACTCTGGTGATGCTCCTTTGCGCCAATCCCTTGGCTATGCTGCTCAAAAGCAGTAAAGCTATGTATAGTATAATGGCGATAGCACCCACGGTGCTTTTTATATGTATCTCAAGCGCGTACAGAGGCTACTTTCAGGGACTTGGTACAATGATTCCAACGGCAGTGTCACAGATAATAGAGGCACTCGGGAAGCTATTTATAGGTCTGTTGTTTGCTCATATCGCATTCAGTGCTGGCTTTGATACTGAAATGATCGCCGCGTTTGCGGTGATGGGCTTGACCTTGGGTACGGCTGTATCAGCACTCTATCTCGCCTTATCAAAAAAAATAAATAACAGGCGTGAAACGCCTACCGTAAAAAGTAGGACAGATGGAAGAATAGCGGCTGAGCTCATGAAAACTGCTATTCCGGTCACGCTATCGTCCGCGGTGATAAGTCTTACTAAGGTCATAGATATGACTATGATACTGCGCAGAATGCAGACTGTGGGATTTTCGGAGAATCAAGCGTTTTCGGCTTATGGTAACTACACAACTCTGGCGGTTCCACTATTCAGTGTGGCACCTGCTCTGATAAGCTCGGTGGCATTGCCGCTGGTGCCTGCACTCTCCTCGGCAATAGCCGCAAGGGATCCGGTAGGTCAGATAAGGGCGACGAGCGACGCTGTAAAGCTTGCTTTGATAGTCTCTATGCCCATATCTATCGGCTTGTGTATGTTTTCAGAGCCAATATTGGCTCTGATATTTCCGTGCGAGCCTGATGCGGTGAGTATGTCGGCACCGCTACTGTCCGTGCTTGGACTTTCGGTGACTATGTCGTGTCTTGTTACCGTGAGCAATTCGGTGCTACAGGCATATGGACGACCGACAGTGCCTATCTGGTCAATGGCGACAGGCACGGCTATCAAAATAATTCTCGCATATTTTTTGATAGGGAACAGAGAGGTAAATATTATGGGCGCGCCCATAAGCACGCTTTTGTGCGATTTTACTATCGTGATTATAAATTTACATTACGTGAACAAATACCTTCCTGCGCCGCTCTCGGCAAAGGATCTTATGTGGCGTCCGTTTGGCGCGTCACTTGGCGCGGTTTGCGGAGCGCGAGTGCTTTACTACGCGCTTGAAAGCAGAGTCGGAGAGTCTCCACTGTTTACTATCCTATCGGTAGGCATTGCGGCGGCTATATATCTGCCTATGTGTACGCTAACACGAGCTATAAGCCGTGAGGATATAAAGAAGTTGATCGGACCGAGCATTGAAAAAACACATCTCGTGTCTGTGAATGATGAAACAAATGAGATAACTTAAAATGCCGCACCTGCGGCGGAATGGAGCAAAAATGGCTAACAAGATAATGTCAGAGGAAAGAAAATCAAGAATAGATTATCTTTTGGGCAGAGAAAAATATGACTTTGAGGACCTAGTGCTCATAATATCAATATTGCGAGGAGAGGGAGGCTGTCCTTGGGACATAGAGCAGACTCACAAGAGCATACGCAAGGATTTTATTGAGGAGACTTATGAGGTGATCGAGGCAATAGATACCGAAGACCCCGTGCTCTTGCGCGAGGAGCTTGGGGACGTAATGCTTCAGGTGGCATTCCATGCAGATATAGAGCACGAGGCAGGCAGGTTTGACGTATATGACGTAACTAACGATATATGCGCAAAGCTTATTCACAGACATCCTCACGTTTTTGGTGAGTTAAAATTGGATAACAGTGCAGATGTGCTTGAAAATTGGGATAAAATAAAGGGTGTAGAGAAGCACAGAGAAACACTCACGGATAAGCTTCGCGCCATACCGCCTATGCTTCCTGCGCTTATGAGGGCGCAGAAGGTAGGCAAAAAGGCAAGCTTTTTTGACTTTGAGACCACCGATGCCGTGTTTGATAAGCTGTATGAGGAGATAGAGGAGATAAGAGTTGCGGCAGAGCAGGGTGACTCGGACGGTATTAGGGAGGAGATGGGAGACCTTTTGCTCACGGTGACAAGCCTTGCTAGGAAGCTCGGAGTGGATAGCGAGGAGTCACTTTACTGCGCTACCAACAAATTTATCGACCGATTTGAGAAGGTTGAGGATTGTGTGATATCACAAGGAAAACGTGTTGAGAGCATGTCGATGACCGAGCTTGATGAGGTTTGGGACAACATAAAACATAAAAAATAGTCAAAAAGGCTAAAAAAATACAAAAAAATACTGATTTTTTCAAAATTTTGACAACTTTTTTTAAAAAAGCTATTGCAAAAGCTTTTTTAATATGTTATAATTAACTAAACATAGCAATCAGATTTGGCGTTGTGATGGTACTTTTGTCCGTCTCAGCTATCAAACTGAAATTTTAAAAAAAGAAAGAGGTTTATCATGAACAAATTACAGCTCACAGATGCAGTAGCAGCAAAGGCAGAAATGACAAAGAAGGATGCAGCAGCAGCAGTTAACGCAGTTCTCGAAGTTATCGCAGACGCTCTCGCAGCAGGCGACGATGTAAAGATCACCGGTTTCGGCGGTTTTGAGGTTAAGGCTCGCGCAGCAAGAACAGGTAGAAACCCCAAGACAGGAACAGCTGTTGAAATCCCCGCTTCCAAGTACGTAGCTTTCAGCGCAGGCAGCACACTTAAGGAAAAAGTAAACGGCTAATAAATTTAACGAATGCGACTCGATAAATATCTGAAAGTTTCAAGAATTATAAAGAGAAGAACGGTTGCTAACGATGCCTGCGACGCAGCGCACGTAAATGTAAACGGCAGACCTGCCAAGGCGTCTTACGACGTCAAGGAGGGCGACGTTATCGAGGTGACATTCGGACAGAGAACGCTTAAGGTAAGAGTTCTCGACGTAAAGGAGTTCACCGCAAAGGCAGACGCAGCTTCGCTTTATGAGGTAATTGAATAATCGGAGGAACCTCCGCATACATTGTATCAGTAGATACTTTTGTGCGGAGGTGCTTTTTTTATGAACGATACGTCTATGACGCATTCCTTTGCGTCGAGGTCGAGGGACGGAATAAACATAAGCGGAGTCAGCGACGTTGTAAGCTTTGACGAGAGCGGAGTTGCGCTTGAGACTGTCTGTGGCAGTATGGCGGTTGAAGGCGAGGGACTTCATATCACGGTCCTGAACATAACCGAGGGTAAGGTCGAGATAGAGGGAAAGATAAACGGACTGTATTATTTTGAGAACAAGTCCACTACAAAAAAGGGGCTCTTTTCAAAAAGAGCGGACTGACGGGAAGGATAGCAAATGATAGATCTGTCACAGGAGCTCTTAGGTGGACTTTTGATAAGGTCTTTTCTATGTGGCGTGGTTCTCGGCATATTTTATGAGCTTATAAGATTTGTAAAAATATTTCTCGGAGTAGACTTTGTCAGGCATAAGAGTATGTCGGCATATTCACGTCCGCGAAGGTTACTTTTGTACGCCTTTACCTTTGTATCTGATATCATATTTTGGATAGTGTTTGGGATAGTATCCATAGCCTTGACCTATCATACAAGCGGAGGAGTGTTTAGAGGAATGGTCTACGTCGGAATGCTTGTGGGACTTGTGACCTATTACTTTACACTGGGTAGAGTGATGCTGCTACTCAGTGCCAAGGTCACTTGTCTGTTAAAAAAGCTCCTCAAATTTATTATAAAAATGCTTTTGTTACCGATAAATGCGGCAGTTTCATTATTTGTTAAGCTATATCACTTGACAATAGGCAAAATAATTGGTAAAATAATAGATAGAATAGTATTACGCCGTGAGCGCAAACGGCAGGCTAAACTGAATAATGACGCCACAGCTCAAACTTGTGATGAGTGCGGTGGAGAGGAAATATCAAAATATGCCAATTCAACTCAAAGATATAGAAAAGAAGGACGCATCAGCTTCGGCAAATGAGACCTACGAGCATATCATAGAGAAATCGGGAGAAAATTTTGAGAGAGCCGTGAAAAAGGGAATGAAAACTCCGTTTTCCAAGGTGTTCTTGAGGATCACGATAGTATCTTTGCTTATCGCATCAATAGGTATGTTTGTGACGGGGCTTATGAGATACAGTGAGCTTCAAAGGGAAAAGGAGCTGCTTGAGCAGCAGATAGAGGATTACAATTACCAGATAGAAAAGCTTAAATATTTGATAGACTGTCCCGTCGATTATGACTATATAGTCCGTGTAGCCAGAGAAAAGCTCAATCTTCATCTTCCCGATGAGATAGTATATTACAACGACACTAACGAATAAAAAGGTTGAGTCGTTTAGATGCAGAAGGCGTGGTTTGGTTCTCGTAGGCGTACAAGTGCCGGAGAGCCAAAACGCGACTAAAAATCTACATAAAATGGGAAAATCCGCCGAAAAAATCGGCGGATTTCGACATTTGAAAGACAAAAACTATATTTTCAAGTTGTTTTTTTGTCTAAGCTCATAAAAGTAGCTTTTGTTCTGCGCTAAATGAAGCAGCCCCTTTTGGCATACAAAAAAGCGGTGAGCTGTAACGTCTCACCGCTTGAACGTTTTATAAATTGAGTATCCACTGAGCTATCATCATAGTCAGTGGCAGCGAAAGCACCGACAGGAGCGACGACGTACCTACTGCCAGAGAGGAATAGCCTGCGTCAAGCCCATATGTCTCGGACATCATAGTGACGGAGGATGCTGCGGGAAGAGCCGCGGCGGCGGTCACGAATATTGCGTATATTTCAAGTCCCTCAACGGGGATAAGAGTTATTACAAGTTTTGAGATAAGGCAAATTATAAGCGGGAGCACAAAAAGCTTCATAACGTTGAAATAGTAAAGCTTCCAGGAGCAGAATATTTTTTTGACGCTCTGTGTTGCGATCAGCGCGCCTGTGATAAGCACTGAGATAGGTGTGCAAAGATTTGAGAGATATCCCATAGCCTTCAT
>JAEIGA010005033.1_pt1 | contig 20293 bp, 18 predicted proteins | sample 9270691 | NCBI WGS metagenome assembly JAEIGA01 (sample SAMN17057246, study PRJNA624740) | gut metagenome | biome: biome; isolation source: fecal sample | host: Bos grunniens | place: China: Xizang | collected 2019 | reverse complement strand
AACCCCCTATTTATCTATATTTTTCTTTATTAAGTACAATAGTACATAAAAAAGTATAATAATATATATAGTAAAAAAAGGGGTATAAAAATAACATATATATAAAGGATATGGGCGGGCTGTAGTACTGTGCTTAGGTACTTTAATTATTATAACTTTTAGGAGGTAATTATATGAGTAAAAAATCCATTGTGCCTACGGGCAATGCAAATAAAGGCGGATTGTATAAAGTGGCTAATAAAGATGAATCATCTAAAAAAATATCAGCCATACTTGAAAAGTCAAACGCGCTTCTTTATGAATCCCTTGGGCATAATATTGATATACATAATTTGGAGCAGCTTGCAGAATCAACAAAGGGCTATTTTGAGTTCTGTGCTGAAAACGGAATAATGCCCTCAATGCGTAGGCTTGCCAACTGGTTTGGTTATTCATACCAACGACTATATCAGATAATAGAAAAACAATCACCGGAAGGCAGATATTTGGATCAGATACGTGATGCCATAAAGGATAATCTTGAACAAGCTGCACTTGTAAATGCGGTAAACAATATATCTGCTATGTTTATCCTTAAATCTCAATACGATTACGTTGAAACCACAAAGCACGTTATAGAGCCTTCGGAATCACTTCTCGGTCAGCCTAAATCCGTTGATGAGATTGCAGATTATATTGATGCGGATATTGTGGAGGATTAAGGCTATATGTTCAGTGCGTATTATATACCCAAATTCTATATAGTGCAAGCAGTTTTTATAAATTTACTGATTTTGACGGGAAAACGCATATAGCTAGAATTTTGCCCATAGACACTGCAAAAAAAGGAACTGAAAAATTGGCGCAAAAATCGTGTTTTGCACAAAATTTACCCTGATTTTGACCAAAAATCGCATATAGGTAAAAATTCGCCCATATACCCAAAACGACGTTCTAAACGAATTTTACCCTAAAATCGACCTAAAATTATACAGAATTTATACAGAATTTAACAACACTGCAAAACGCCCTAAAATCAATTTTAAGGGCGTTTAATTATATCAATATATAATTGTATAGGCTACATAATAAAACGCCTTAAAACGCCTAAAAATAGCCTTAAAAAATACCGGCAATATATACCGGTATTATAACGGGCCGCGCATCCTAAAGACAAAAAAATTAACCGTCTGGATCATTCCAGACGGTTATATTATTATTTAGCAGCGCTTGCAATAATTAAGATCGGTAATATTAAAATTAGTATTATATACACTACATCACCCCTTCACAATAAATTGTATTGTTATCTAAAAATTTATTTATTGCAGCAGCGCCCGCCGGATCGGTTAAAATTTCAAAATGATAATATTGTCCGTTTTTTGAAATTTCAAAATATACGCCGTTATCGTGTAAAAAGTCGCCTATTTTTTCAGCTAATGATATAAACATTGTATCAAAATTATAATATTTCATTTTTTCGCCCTTCCTTACTTATAACATTTTTCATATTCTATATGTTGATATAAAATAAAATTATCATCAATATAATAATTACCGGTCCAGTTATCTGAAAAATATTCTATAAAATAATTACATAAATTATCTGTATCATAATAATAATTATATTCACGGGATAAAGCGCGTAAAAAATTAGTTTGTAATATTATTATTAATTCCTCAATTCTATCATCCAGGCGCGCCGCGTTTTTATCATCATAATATGATAAATTATTATATCTATCAATTAAACGGTCCGCGTATAACATTATTTTTTCATCATCCTCAGACAAATAACAATAATCTTTTTGTAGCTGCTTTAGGCCCTGAATAAATTTATCTTGATCTTTTACCCTTATATAATCCCCTGGATAACCTATGTTACATTCAAGCGCGCCGCGCTCAAAACATTCTAAATATTCATTGATCCAGTATGATGCATCATCTTGTGCAGCGCTTAAAATTTCATTTTGTAATTTTTCATTATTATTGAATACTTTTTTTAATTCGTCCGTTGTTAAAATATCAAAATTTTTCATTATTGCGGCCCCTTATCCTAAAATACAAACGCCGTTTGACGCTTCAAAAATATCATAATCACAATCACGATAAAAAGATTCATAATCAAAATAACGTTCTAATAATTCATTGCAGCCGCTAAAATCAATTGATTCAGCGCAACAATCGTGGTATTCATCTATATTGCTATAAATTGAATAATAATCTTTTTTGTCAATTGCTTCCTGAACGTCGTTTGTACCTATATATTCCATTATAGCTGCTATTTCGTTGCGTTCCCATTCTTCCATATTATTAAGGGCTTCTATTGCGTCAATAATTTCATTTACGTTGCAATAATCTAATGATCCAAAATCAACGCCTGTATAGTTATCAATATCAGCAATAAACCACTCGCCGCCGTCACGTTCTGGATCGGCTTCTATAAATTCCCTTGCTTCTTCTGGACTCATCCATCCATAACCTATACAACAATTGTTGTATGCGCCCCACGTATTCAAATAAATTTCTGTTTTTTTCATTTTTAAGATCTCCTTCATAATTTAATCGAGATATATCTCGTTGTCTGTATTATAAGCGAGATATATCTCGTTTGTCAAGCGTTATTTTATAAAAATTCGAGAAATTTCTCGTTGTTATTATAATGTAACATAAAGTACGCTTTTTGTTACATATTATATGAAAAAATATAGTTATATATTAAATATTTACATTATAAATGAAGGAATTGCCGTTCAAGGGGGCGGGGGTATAGTAGGACGGCCCCACGTATCACTAACTGCTTTTAATATCCGAAAAAATAAAAAAAGCGAGAAATATCTTGACAATATATATCTCGTATGATATTATATAAAAAAACAGAAGGAGATGTTTCAATGAACGCAACAGAGATTTTAACAAAAATAATGGAAGATAAGGGTTTGACAAATGCTTCTTTAGGCAAAATGATAGGTGTTGAAGGAGATATTATTTATCAACGCAAAAAACAAAAAAATATAGGTGTTAAAATTCTTAATCAAATGCTTTGTGCTATGGGGTATGAAATTGTAATACAACCAACAACAAAAGGACGTAAAGCGGATGGCGTTTATGTTGTTGACGATAGAGGCGAAAAATAATGAGTTACGCATACCTTCGTGTATCAGCAAAGGACCAAAATCTTAGCAGACAAATAGTTGCCGTTAAAGCGTATAGACCTGAGTTACTTGATGAGAACATATTCAGCGATAAGCAATCCGGTAAAAACTTTGAGAGAACGGAATATTTAAGATTAAAATCCGTTATTAAAGCAGGTGATGAGCTGATTATCAAGGAACTGGACCGTTTGGGCAGAAACAAGGAAGAAATAAAGAGTGAATTAAGTTGGTTCAAGGAGCACAAGGTTATCGTAAGAATATTGAACGTTCCCACAACCCTGATAGATTTCCAAGGGCAAGAGTGGATATTCGAAATGATAAATAATATACTTATCGAAGTAATGGGTGCTGTAGCTGAAGAAGAACGTAACAAAATATTAAAAAGGCAAGAAGAAGGAATTGCAGCAATGCCCGTAATTGATGGTAAGAAAGTATCCTTAAAAACAGGTAGACCTATGGGAAATCCGGGCAAAGACTTAAAAGAATTTCCGAAATTTTTCGAAAAAACAAAAAACGGCGAACTTTCCGTATCAGAAAGTTGCCGTCAGTTAGGTATAAGCAGAACACATTGGTATAGGTTGTGCCGAGAGGCTTAAAAATATTATTTAATGTGTAAAAAAAGGGAGTTATATTTATATGAAAAAAGTAGCAACGTATGTTAGAATTAGCACTAAAAATGCAACCGACGATCAGACAAAGCAAATCAATGATTATTGCGATAAAAAGGGATATACTGTGTGCGATTCCGTTTCTGTGATTGGTGATAGAAAAACGGGCAGTACAATGTTTATGGAACTGCTGAAATCGGCTAATGGAAAAGGTATTGAAACAATCGTTATGGCTTCAACAAACAGAATTGTTGGCACCGTTGATGAACTGCAAGAAATCAAAGGCTCACTTGACGAATCGGGTATTACCATTGAAACGTTAGATGGCTCTTATGAATACCCCCACGCAAATGGGTTGGTGGCTTCTTTCTTGGCGATGGCACAAGTAGAAAATGATGAGGATGACGAATAAATAATAGTTGAGGGCGGCGTAAGCTGCTCTTTTTATATATTTCAGTATTGACAAAAGTATGTAGTATAAATATAATAAAGAGTTGAAGATATTGTATCTTAGGAGAAAAATGTAATGAAAAGACGAACGTTTGTCACAATGTTGTCTGCCTTACTGGCAATTGCAATTGTTTTTCAGGTAATGCCCGAAAACGTGGTAAAAGCTACAGGCCTTTCTGAAGAGTATGAGGTGTTCCAAGAGGGAAAGACCGATGCTGCGATTCTCTATGAGTTAGAGGATCGGCGTGAGGATGCAGTAAAGCACTTTCAGATGAGCGATGGCTCAGTAATGGCTGCACTCTACTCAGATACAGTACATAAAAAGGATGCTGACGGAAAGTTAGTTGACTTGGATAATACGCTGATTGAAAACGGCGATGCCTTCGAAAATGCTGACGGATTTTTTGATATAAGCTTCTTTAAGAAGCCAAAGAGCAATAAGATGGTTGAAATATCATACAATGGGTATGAGATCAGCTTTGGTATTGAGAACATAAAGAGCAAGGAGCTTAAAGTTAAAAACGGCGCAAAGAATAACAAGACCTCTCTTACTCAAACCACATCGCAGGCGCGTTATGATAACGCCTTTGACGGTATTGACCTTGTTTACGATCTTACAGGCTCCAAGCTTAAGGAAAGCATAATCATCAATGAGTATACCGGTATAAGCGAGTTCGTATTTGTATATCGCTTTGGCGGTCTTGTTCCCGTGCTTAATGATGATGGCAGTATCAGCCTTCTTGATGGCGAGACTACGGTTCTTGAAATCGAAGCCCCCTTTATGTACGATAGCACGGGTGCAGAAAGTGACGCTATATCAGTTTCTCTCACCGAGCAAGGAAGCAAATACATATACGCCCTTTCGCTGGATAAGGAATGGCTTACCGCTGAGGATCGTGTTTATCCCGTTACGGTAGATCCAACTACAGCTACTAACACCACGGATTCCGTGGTACGTGATACCTACGTTAATGCAAATAACCCTACCGCTAACCGCGCAAGCAGAGACCGCCTCCTTGTAGGCGTATCAAGCCCCAATCTTGATGGCAACCTCACTTACGGACCCTTTTATACCTATATATGGTTTAATATAGACGGCGTTAATCTCCCCAAGGGTTCAAGAGTAACCGATGCACGCTTGCGCCTTTCGCCTCACCCTGATGAGTGGGCAAATTACGGCGATATCGAAAGTAATACCGCTGTTGCCATTGAGCTTTATGAGGTTGAGAGCACCCTCGTTTCGGTTGAGGACCTTAATTGGAATAATAAGCACCTCGTTACGTTAAAGGACCTTCCCACCGATTATCAATGCCTCCGCACAGGCGCTCTTTCTGATAACGATGAGGAAAACTATTATACCTGGAACATCACCAGCCTTATCGACAGATATTACACCGAGAAAAATAGCGGTAACCAAGGCTTTATGCCGGGTATGATGCTTAAATACAAAAACGAAAGCGCCTTTGTAAACGATTTCTATGCAGGATTCTGGTCAGGCAATAGAGGAACAGAATCAAATAAGCCTGCCATAACCATATCATATATTGATACCAAGGGCATTGAAGGCTATTACGATTACTTTGCTTCGTCGCTTGATAATACGGGTACAGCTTACGTAAATTCCTTCAACGGCAGTCTTAACTACGTTAATTGCGTGCTTGCCGAGAGCGGAATACGTCTGCCCGCAAGCGTTTCGGTATATTATAACAGCGCAAACAAGGCTTACGGCTTCAGCTTCGATCAGAGCCTTGAATACGTTGAAAGCAAAAACTTTTACGCATATACCGATGCCGACGGAACAATACACTATTTCCGTGAGCATAAGAACGGCAATTATATAGATGAATCCGGCAGCGGACTTTTGCTTACCGTAAATTCAAGCACCGCCACCTTCTTCTATGAAGGTCAGCCGGGTACGACCGTGTTTAATAAAATAGGCGACCGTTGGTACATTTCTTCAATAAATGACGGTAACAACTCTACCCTTACTTACCACCGCAATGGCACCAAGGTCACGATGATAGTTGACGGTGCAGGCAGGGAGATCACCGTGTCCTACGGCACGAACACCGTTACCGTAACCGATGCCGCAAACAGAAGCACCGTATTCACCTTTGAAAATAACCTGCTTAAGCGCATCGACTATCTTAACGGTAAATATGCTGTGCTTTCTCATACAAACGGCTTGCTTACTAAGATAACCGCATCAACGGGAGCCGAGATCGAATACTCCTACGATACCTTTGACAGAGTTGCTTCGATCGTAGAAAGTGATCGCGGCGGTGATCTGATAAATTCATATTCTGTTGACTATGAACATAAAAACACCACACGTATCACCGATAACTTTGATAACGAGCTGCTTTATCAGTTCGATTACTACGGCAAAACTGTAAGCGTTACCGATAAGCTTGGTAATGCCATTTACAGCGCTTACTCCAATATGTCACCCGATGATACTATTGCGCAGGAGAACTACTACCTCCGCAATAAGCTGCTTCTTCAATCGGATATGCAGTCAAGCGTTATCAATCACCTCCGCAACGCTAACGCGGAGCAGGGTATGACCTTCTGGACCGTGCTGAGCGGTACCTGCACTAACGATACCGATGAATTTTTTGGCTTTAACGCCCTTAAGGTCGTTTCGGGCGAAACCCGTCAGTCGATCACAGTTGAGCAGGGCAAGAGCTACACCTTCTCAGCGTATATAAAGACCGATGCTTCAAGCACCGCACACTTAAAGCTTTCGGGCGTCTGCGCTACCGTTACAAGTGACGTGATCTCTACCGACGGTGAGTGGGAGCGCCACAGCGTTACCGCTACCGCCATAAGTGACGGTCTTTTAAGCGCATCCATCTGTGCCGAGGGTACTGCACGCTTTGACCTCCTTCAGCTTGAAGAAGGCAAGGCTATGAACCGCGTAAACCTCATATATAACAGCGGCTTCAAAACGGGGCTCGATAGCTGGACGAGAAGCGGCTCGAGCGTAAAGGCATACACAGATACCGCCGAAACACCCAACTATTCACCCAATAAGAACGCAGAGAAAAAGGTTCTTGCAATCACAGGTGATTACGCAACCAAATCCTACGCATATCAGAACGTATATCTTAACGTTCCCGATACGGGCTCTCTTGTAATAAACGGCTGGGCGAAGGCTGATGCCGCACCCGATAACGAGGAATATAATTCGGGCAAATGGTTCGGTATGTACGTTGAGCTTACTTATGCTGACATCAACCGTACCACCAAAATAATCCCCGTTGAATTTAATACCGCTGTGCGTATTGACGGCGAGGGTTCATATAAGCCGTGGCAGTACGTGTGCGCCGCTATCCCGCTTGATAGCGACTACGTTGATCACCTTGACGTTTTAAGCGCAAAGGTGTATTTGTGCTATAACAATAACATCAATACCGCATACTTTGATAATATTCAGCTTTTCTATGAGGAATTTGGTACAACCTATACCTACGATGAGCACGGCAACGTTGTTTCCGCATCCGATAGCGCTTCACAGACCACCGATTTCGTAAGCTCGGGCAAGGATCTTTCATCCGTCTCCAATCCTGATGGAAGCGGCTTTGAATATTACTACAACTCCAAAAAGCTCGTTGAAGCATACAAGACCGCAGAGGGTGTTGCAGGCACGTACACCTATGATACCTACGGTAACGCTATCGGCGCATCCGTGTTCTCTGACGGCTACTCACAGACCGTTCAGAACGATACCACTTATCGCATAACTGCCGCATACGGCGCGCTTTCAGGTACGTCAAACGGCGCAATGCTTGTTGAAGGTGAGCTCGAAAACACCGCCGAGCAGATATTGATTACCGAAACCGAGTACGGCTATCACAAAATGAGCGTAGGCGATCTGTACTTTGAAATGAACGAGTACAGCGGCAACGTTATCCTTCGCGGCAAAAACCACGGTGACGGTCAGTCTTGGAGCTTCGTTCCCATGGGTGACGGCTCATACCTCATCCGCAATAAATCCGATCCCAACCTTACCGATGATAAGGCTTGGTATCTTAACGATTCCTCTACCGTAGCCTGCGAATACGTTACCGAAGTACAGGCTACAAGGTGGATGCTCCATAATATTGATCTTAACGCTTCCTCGGTAGTAGGCGGTAATACCTATAACGTCGTTTCCGTAGTATCGGGTATGCTTATGGATTCTGATGATTTGTTCCCATTCATCAACGACTATGAGCACGATAGCAAGCATCAGCGCTTCCGCTTTGTCAGCGCAGGCAACGGCTATTACTATATCCTCAGCAATCTTTATGATGGTACGCAATGCTATCTCTATGCAGGCAATTACGGCAGGATTCTTGAAGAAACGGGCAGTTATTCAGGCAATATTGCCGCAATGTTCAGTATTGATGGTACGGGCTCCCATACTATCAGGACGTATTTTGGTGAGTACGTTTACTTCGATTCCGATGGCGAAATTCGTTATAGCTCCGATTTTAATGAATACTCACCCAATCAGTATTGGATGCTCTTTGAGGTAAGCAAGGTTATCTCCACCTCGGCACAGTATTCAAGTGCCTACAACGGCAACTATCTCACAAGTCAGACCGATGCTTTGGGTAACACCGTTACCTACGCCTACAATGCCGCAATAGGTACGCTCACAAGCACTACCGATCCCAAGGGCAACGTAACCTCATATACCTACAATGCAAGCGAGCAGGTAACAAGCGTTACTCAGGGCAATATCACCGTTAATTATGGTTATGATTCAAATACTGATCAGCTTTCAACCATAAATCATAACGGCACGGTATATAGCTTTGCATACGATGATCGCGGCAGAACCGTAAGCACCAACGTCGGCTCACGCACCCTTGCCACCAATACGTATAATACCGAGAACGGCTTGATCGAAACCGTCACCTACGGCAATGGCGAGGTTCGCAGCTACGTTTACGATTCACAGCAACGTGTTGAGAGTATGCTTATCAACGGTACTGTGCGTTATACGTACATCTATGATAACCAGAGCAAGCTCCACTCTGTTACCGACGTGGCGCAGGGTATAACCTACCGTTATCTTTACGATTTCCTTGGCAGACCCACTCAGATGCGGGCTTCCAATGGATTCACTATCAAGCTTGCATACGATGAATTTAACAGAACAAGTAATGTTAAGTATCAGTATTTAGATGATGCTCTTAATACCCAATGGCGCTACGGTAATGCAAGCGTTGTTTATGGTGTAAAATACAATGGAATAGAAAAGATCTCCTACGAGTATGATTCTCTTATGCGCCGCACCTCAACTACCATCAATACAACAGTACCCTTTGTAACTAACTATGGCTACAAGAGTGTTGGTAACAACACAAGCACGCAGTTAGCAAGCATTTGGTACAGTAATACAGAGGCATTCAACTATATCTATGATGCAAATGGTAATATAACGGCAATTACACACCCTGCAGGTTATGAAATTGTGCATTATTACTATGATGCACTCAATCAGCTTGTCCGTGAGGATAACTTTGAACTTAATAAGACCGTTACATACACCTATGATAACGGTGGTAATATACGCTCGATAAAAGAGTATGCTTATACTACAGGTGCATTGGGCGCTGTAACAAATGAAAAGACATACAGCTATACCGATGCTTCATGGAAAGACCTGCTGACAAACTACAACGGTGTAAGCATTGAGTATGATGCTATAGGCAATCCTCGTAATTGGATAAATGGCGAATCTTTCTCTTGGGTAGACGGCAGAAGGCTTGCTGCTGTAACAAAGGGAAGCAACACCATCAATTATGTTTATAACGAGGATGGTATACGTACCTCTAAAACCATAAACGGTATACGAACCGACTATTATCTCAATGGTACTGCCGTTATTATGCAGAAGACCGGGGATAACTGCATTTGGTATACCTATGACGAGAACGGACTTGTATCAGGATTTAGGTATAACGGAAATGAATACTATTATTTCCGTAACGGTCAGAGTGATATTATAGGCATTATAGATTCAAGTGGTTCTACTATAGCACGCTATACCTACGATTCATGGGGCAACCACGTATCTATAACTGATGGTAATGGTAATAACGTTGCAAATAATCCCAATCATATAGCAAATATCAATCCATTCAGGTATAGAGAATATTACTACGATACGGAGACGGGATTCTATTATGTATCCAGCCGTTATTACGATCCTGAGATTGGACGGGTTCTTAACGCAGATAATAATTTTAGTAATTATAATTTATTTATGTACTGTGGCAACAATCCAGTAAACAGAATTGATCCCAAAGGGGAACATTGGTATTACTTGTGGATAGATGACTTAATTGAAGCAGTAGATGAACTGATGGCAAGCATGAGCAACATTGTATATGGAAGGGCCGCATACGAACGGAGTTATTATGATCCTAAGGGAGCAAATGATTTGTGGAATTCTAGGCCGTTTCAAGATACAAAGCCATCTCAGGAAATGCAGATTTTTACTGAATTCATGTATGATCACGATTTTGTTGCAGATATTAGCGTTTCAGTAGATACTCCAATAAAAAACACATATGTCAAGGTTGGCGTAAGCAAGGTGCTTAGTCCAAATGAAAACATTGATGCGTCATATGTGCATGCTGGTATTGGGGTAGCTACACCATCGGTATTACCGATTAATATTTCTTATAGTGTTGGAATTGTGAAAGGGGTCAATGCAAAAGAAGACTATGCCAAACATTTTTTGGATATTGGAGCAGGAGCAATATATGGCTTTGACTACTGCTGGTGGCCTAACGGTGCAAGTGCGTATAGTTTCACGATAGGTACATCATATGGAGTATATGGTGGATATGATTATTATTGGTGTTTAGATTAGGCTGAGGAGGAAGGGTAGGATGTATGAATTAATAAAAAGTAGTTTTCAAGCCTATGCTTTTGCGGCAGCATTTTCAGGATTTTGGATTTTGTTAGTTGTCTATGGTATGTTCAAAAAAACAAAAAATGTCGAAAACAAAAAGATAAAAACAGTTTTACGATTCGGCATAAGTGGTATACTTGTTTGTTGGTGGGTATGGCATTTTGTTTATATAAATCTATACCCGATTTCTTTGGCCTATTATGAATATAGTCGTAATAGTGTCGAGGAAAAAATCGGTGTTATCAATAGTATAGAGCAAGATGGCAAGGATCGTATAAATCTAATTATAGACAATACAGAATATACAATGGTTTATAGCAGTTTAAATTCTGATGATATTATCAGTAGAGATATTGATGAAGGGGATACTGTGAAAATTGAATTTGGAGTAAAATCAAAGTATATTTTTGATATTTGCGAATTAAATATAAGCCCCTGATAAACTATACCAGCAAGCATCGCCTTTTGGGGACAAAAGGCAGTTTGTTGGGATAATCCCAAGCCCTTAAAGGTTTCAGAAATATTCCTGAGGGTGACCAAACGCGATGCTTGCTGGTACATAGCAGTGCCACTCTCTTTTCGGCAAGTACACACCGAAAAAACAAAAGTCACGGAGGAGGACAACCACTCAGGGTACATATCAGAACCCAGTCGAGACGGGATTATATTATCTGAATAGCAGATTTTATGATGCTAATGTGAGTAGGTTTGTGAACTGTGATGCTATTGTTTCAGGTACAGGTAAATCTGTAAATGGTTACAACTTATTTGTATATTGCTTGGATCTTCCTGCAGTAATTTTTCTGCATTTCTTTATTTGGGTATGTATTTATGCTCTGCGTAAATTATCACTTATATGAATATTGACAAACAATTAACAAGGATATATAATAATATGTGAAAATAATAGAACAAACGTTCCATAACCGACGTTGCGCAGGGCATAACCTACCGTTATCTCTACGATTTCCTTGGCAGATCCACTCAGATGCGGGCTTCCAATGGATTCACTATAAAGCTTGCCTATGATGAGTTTAACCGTACAAGCAACGTTAAGTATCAGATAGGTAGTGATGCACTTAATACCCAATGGCGCTACGGTAATGCAAGTGTTGTTTATGGTGTAAAATATAATGGCGTTGAGAAAATCTCATATGATTACGATTCATTAATGCGCCGTACCTCAACCACAATTAACACCACCGTACCTTTTACCACAAATTACGGTTACAAGAGCGTAGGTAATTCCGCAAGCACACAGTTAGCAAGCATTTGGTACAGTAATACAGAGGCATTTAACTATACTTATGATGCAAATGGTAATATAACGGCAATTACTCACCCTGCAGGCTATGAGCTTGTGCATTATTACTATGATGCACTTAATCAGCTTATCCGTGAGGATAACTTTGAATTAAACAAGAGTGTTGCATACACTTATGATAATGGTGGTAATATACGTTCCGTTAAGGAGTATGCCTATACCACGGGTAATTTAGGCTCGGTTGTAAATGAAAAGGTTTACAGTTATGGCGACACCGAGTGGAAAGATTTACTCACTAATTACAATGGTGTAAATATATCTTATGATGCTATCGGCAATCCTACAAACTGGATAAACGGTGAATCTTTCTCTTGGGTAGATGGTAGACAACTTGCTGCTGTAACAAAGGGAAGCAATACCTTCAATTATGCTTATAATGAGGATGGTATACGCACCTCAAAGACCATAAACGGTATACGAACCGACTATTATCTCAATGGTACTTCAATCATAATGCAGAAGACCGGGGATAATTGCATTTGGTACACTTATGACGAGAACGGTTTTGCGACGGGCTTTAGGTACAACGGCAACGAATACTATTATTTCCGTAATGGTCAAAACGACATTATCGGTGTTATTGACTCGTCTGGATCAACCGTAGCACGCTATACCTATGATTCATGGGGCAACCACGTGTCTATAACTGATGGTAATGGTAATAACGTTGCAAATAACCTCAATCACATAGCAAACATAAATCCTTTTAGGTATAAGGGATATTATTACGATACCGAGACAGGACTCTACTATGTATCCAGCCGTTATTACGATCCTGAGATCGGTCGGTGGATTAATGCAGATGGTTATGTTTCTACGGGTCAAGGTGTCCTTGGAAATAATATGTTTGTATATTGTGGGAATAATCCAATAGTGCGACTTGACTTAACGGGGGCACGATATTGTGCTGCAACAAGTATATCCAAGGAGCGATCTTATGAACGCCGATATGCTTGTTATTGGCAGAAACAAGTTACGCTTGAAAAGTATAACCCAAAGCCAATTGGTAGATACGCTAAAGGAAATGTGTATTTAGTAACTGATCCCAATGAGATTCTTACCAATTTTTCTAACGATGTTATAGTTGTAGATAATAGAGGTCCTAAACCAGACGATAATGTTGAAATACGACATTCTTTTTTAATTACTAACCAAGAGTTAAAGCGCGAAATTCTAACCTTGCTTTATAATTATGAGCAAGAAAATCCTACTGGTTGGAACAGAACCGTGGATAGTATGATGATTGAGTGGGACATACATAATGTAGGTGCATTTATAGGAAACTATGTTCCTTTTTGTGGAAAACTTTACTCTAGATCAATACACGTATGTTTTGATAATAATAGTGAGGGGTGGTCTAAATGGGATCATTTTATAGATGGTGCCAGAAAAATATTTGGTTAAAAAAGAATTGCTGGCTACGCCTTTTTTTGCTATTAGCTGTTGTTGCTGTAGGATATCCTTTCTTAGTTTTTCGCCTGGGGGAAACCGCTTGGCTAAATTGGTTTCTTGATGGTTGCCCTTTTCTTTTTCAGGCGTTAGGCTTGGCAGGATTCTTCCATAAGATGCTGCCGTTTTTAGAAATAAATTCGACACTGGTTGAGATATCGTACTATGTCATATGGGCAATCTTAACGCTCAGTATGTTGCTGGCATCAAAAGATGTCAAATTTGGAAAGTATGTCGTTTGCATGATGCTTATAGTGGATATCGTTATCAACCTGATCGCCAAAAAGTATTACGCCGTTATAATTGATGTTGTAATACTGGTTGATATGTTTCTAGCACTACCAGTAAAAGAAGAGTTATAGAAGGTAGGCCTTTGAACACAAGGGGACGGTTCTCCCGTCTCCTTTTCAAAAGAGTTAAAGCGACGTAAAGTTTGAATATGGCACACAAAGTCTTTCGGCAAATTGGGTTTACGGCAAAGCAAACGTAGTTGCTTAATCTAAAGGGACAATATAATAAAAAAGGAGAATAATAATGAAAAGTAAAATAACTGAAACACTTGAAACGACCGAAACGATTGAAACAAGAGAAATGTCTGAAAAAATTAAAGAAATGGAAAGTTTGATTCTTGGAATTCGTATGTTTTGTGCGATTTTTTTGAGTGGGATACTTGCGATTGTTCTTAAGATTATGTTTTTAATATTCGATTTTTTTATTAGCACAGGCATCGTTGTAAAATACATCATATTTATTTGTACGCTAGCAGTCATTTTGTACTTGAGCTTTTCGGTGTTTCGAACATTTTTATTAAAGAACAAAAAAATTGCACTAAAGATCGTCGCAGTTCTTTTGATTCTATTCAACTTGGCAATATGCTATAGCGTAAGCGAATATATCTATCCGTTTAAGCGCGAAGCGAAAGTAACACTTGTTGCTGAGATTGAATTAACAGGAGATGAACGGATAGGAAGATGGCGTGTAGATAAGTGGCAAGCAATTTATGAAGAATATGGATTATATCCTGCTTCATACTATTTTTCTTATGAGTTTTTAGGACGCAAGTTAAATATTGAGTTCCCTGAAATGGATTTGGAAAAATACACCTATATTGTTACCTATGGTAAAAAAATAAAAAAGCTTACATATAATCCTTGGGTTACTATACTATATGGTGATGGAGCAGCAGAAGGACATATAGTATTTGAAGAGGATTTTGATAATACCAAAGTATATTTATATAGATTGAAAAGAACGCGCATTGATAACCCTGAAATACAATAAATTATAGATGCTGAAATGGCAAATAAGATATTCTTAAATACATTGCATTTGACACGTGCATGGATTATGCATAATAAAAAAATTGTGCAAAAAGTTATCGCGATTATTCTGCTATCAATAATGTTGAAGATTTTACAGCATTATAACTAAGCATCCTTGCTTACCCTTGTTTTTATGAGTATGTTACAGCTTGCGACATTATGTGCATTTAGATAAAAAATAAGGAATTAAATACAATTTTAAGAAAGAAAAATGCTGCAGTAATCCCATTCAAAGCAAAAAACATTGCTCACGGTCTGCCCATCTTAATAACTAAAAGTTAAACAAGCTACTGATTCGTAAGATACTCAGTAGCTTGTTTTTATGCCAATATTTTTTTCTTTTGCGTGCTGTGCTGAGGATAATCCTTATATTCCTCAATAAAACGCTGTGGATCTTCTTTCAGTAATTTTTCCGCATTTCTTCTTGCGGATACTGCATCCTCAAGGTCTGTATAGCGACCGATCTGATAACGTATGTTCTGATAGGAGATCTTAACGTCCCATTTTCCTCTGTGAAAATTAACACCCGGACAACCACTTGTATTGTCACTACGTGTTGCCATAGAGGTAGGGGCGTTATTTATCGTCCATTCGGTGCTTGCAAAATGCTTTTTAGGCACGTTGCTTTTATTGGGAAGCTGTGGAAAGGTTTTCTCCCATTCGGTAAAGAAATCCAACAGTCCTGCTGCATCTGCCATTACAAGCTCTTTTGCTCTTGCACGCGCTTTTACCGCATCTTCAACGTTATGGTAACAGCCGAGTGAGTAGTGGACACCTTTATAGTTGATATAAGCCTGCCACTTATCTCTTCTGGGGGTCACTCCAGTATAACCGCTTATCGCACGTGTGCTTTCCACCTTTTCGGTCATACTCATCACAAGGCTCGTTCCGTCAATTATTTTCATTGTTTTTTTGAAATGTGCACCCTTCAGGCAACCACAGCTTAACGTATTGCCCATAAGCGCTCTTGTTGCAGGAAGCTCAACTGTATTACCGCATTTACATTCAAACAGCCATACAAGGTCGCCACGTTTTTTTTCGCCCGTGGGCTCTATTGCCGTCAGATAGCCGAAGGTCATTCCGCTTATGTCCTTTGCTTTGCCTCTGTTGAACCTTATCTCGGAGCAACCTACAAAATCCAAATAACGGTTAATGTATTTTACGTAATTAAGAACGGTAATGGAAGCGTAGCCGCTTTCCTCCATTCCTTTGCGCCAAGCTAAAAGGCGCTCCTTGGTAATGCACTTATCTTCGGGAAGATAGTCGTAAATAACCTTGAGCGTTCCTCTGTAACGGCGGAGCGCATTATCGTTTGCCCCGTTATCCTTTTCATGCTGAAGGAAGGTCGCTATCGTCTCCTGCGTCATATAATGGCTTATAGCCGCTATTTCTTTTGTTACCATCGTGTAGCACCTCGTTTTTTCGCTCTGATAGCTCTATTTCTTCAAGAAAAGCACCAAAGTATTCCTGCTCGGCGGCTTTGCGAGCTTTAACAGCATCCTCAAAATAGGTATATGAGCCGAAATTCATTATCTTACCCTTGAATTTAAGCCTTGCTCTCCATTTGCCTGATCGTCTATCGTAAGTCACACCGCGACAACCACTTGAGTTGGCGGCAGTAGGTTCCATATTGCGTATTTTTGTGATTTGCGTACCACCAACAAAGCCTGCAGATTCACGTGCGATCTTTGCCGAATATATGCCTTGGCAAGCCTGACACATACTCTCATCGGGATTTGTAAGGGTATCGGTTGCCTTGTAAGTAATGTTGCCGCACTCACAGCGACATTCCCACAAAGGAGTGGTGCGCTTGCCACGGGTACTGCGCTTTTCAGATCGACCGATAACGGTTAAACGGCCAAAAACCTTTCCCGTAAGGTCAGGTGATTTCTTGCAACCGCAGTTGGTTGTTTTGCCGCTACGCAGGTTAGCGGTGTATGAAATATGCTCGCCGCCGCAATCACACTTGCAAAGCCATCTGCGTTGACCTCTTTCGGTGGAGGGTAACTGCTCGACAACCGTTAATTTTCCGAATCGTTGCCCAATAAGGGAAGTACGCTCTTTCATTTTTTATCCGTCCTTTATAAAAAATCCGTTCCAAACGTTAAGCGCGGAACGGAGTGTCGATTACCGCTACACGGTATCGTCTGTTTTTAAGTTTTATTGGTTCATTCGCTTGCCGCGGTAGTGGGGTTGGCTATTATTTCTTCTGTAGGCAGATCTTCGGTGCTTTTTGCTGAATCTGTTGCCGCAGCTGTAGCTGTAGGCTCTGCTGTGGCAGTAGGCTCTGCCGTAGCGGTAGGCTCTGCTGTAGCTGTAGGTTCTGCTGTAGCGGTAGGTTCTGCTGTAGCGGTAGGTTCTGCTGTAGGGGCAGGATCGCTGGGGAGGGGAGTAGCCTCCGTTTGATCCTCTGTATTATCTGCAGTAGAATCCTCGTTACCAATGGTGTTTACGGTGTTTATGGTGACTTCTTCGTTTAAGGTAATATACCGTTCATCATCAATGCTGTTGATCTGATAATCAGGGTAGTAGGATGAGGTGCCCCAATGGGATTCCAGAACCACGTCTGTTTCATATTTGAGCATCAGCTTAAACGTGATTGCAGGTGTATATTCTCCGGGCACATTTTTATCTACGCCCAGCTGTTGCGTGTGGTACGTAATTGGGCAACCATCTGCGGAAAGAATTATAAAGCCTGTTGTTGCTGTATTCGTGTTTGAGGGAGTAATGGTAACGGTATACCATTTATCAACCTCCAACCCTCTTACGATGAAACTTTTATGGTTGGTGGTTATGGGAGTTATATCGCTGTTTTCTATGGCTGTTCCATCATCGGCAGTAACCTGAACAGTAACGTCAGTTACAAAGGTAGCCGTTTTGAGAATGATGGGAGCGGAGGTGATTTCGCTTGAGAAATAGGCATAGGCACTAATGCTCATTGCGATAAGGCAAATAACTATGATAGTTATGGTCATTGCAATGCGGGTAAGCATTACTTTTTCACGTATTTTTCCGTTCTGTGGTATATAGAAAAACTCGTTATACAGTTTTCTCACACGATCATCCTCCTTTCAAAGATTCGCTGTTAGGTGATTAGTCTTGAATTTGGTCTGCCTTTACTGTGATGCCAAGCTCAACCTTCGGTACGGTATCGCCACGATAGTTGGCAATGTCGCCTACTTCTTCGGGCATACGGACAATCAGCGCGATATATTTGGTTGCTCCGGGGTCTAAAATTGCAGTTTCGGTAGCATAGTTCTTCAAGGGCATATTTGCGATCTTCACCGCTTCATCACGGTTAGGAACGCTGTTTTTCATTGCATCTTCGCTATCAGCGGTCGTAATGCCGAATTGGAGATAATCCTGCAGCATAAAGCGCTGACCGAACACGTTGGTTGCTTCGATACATCCGTTTACGTTAACTGATGTGAAGAACTTAAAAGGAACAGTTCCTTTGTTTTCCACCTTCAGATATACAACCTGCACGTAGCCGGGCTCGTATAGTGCTTCATCATCAAAAATATCGGTTTTACCGTCAATGGACTCCCATTTACCATCGGTAAGTCGATGTGACACCTCCACATCAAATTCAGCAAAATGGAATATGTTGTTGATTTCGGGTGAAGTATCGGTAAACCACGCCAGCGATGCACCTGTGCCGAGAATACCCCAAACAACGAGGGCGCACAGGCTGAGGGCCAAGGCTATTTTTTTATAAAGTGACTTTTTTTCTTGGGGCTTCACGCCTTATTCCTCCTTGTCAGTGTCTTTCGGCGTTTTCTTATTACTCACTATCTTTTTTACGGCGTATTAAGATAATAAGTATCATAAACAGAATGCAGCATATAACGATTATCCATAAAGTAATATTACCGCTATCACCTGTATCGGGTGGTGTTGGATCGGTGTCCTCAACGGGAAGCTCAACGATCTTAAACTCCCAATCGAGATAGCCGATTTGATTTTGGAATTCGTTATCCATTTCCACCGGTACGTTTAGCATTACATCAAGATTTACCTCTCCGCCCGAATAGAGCGTGCCAAGTAAAACCCAATCTGTAAGCTGTGCCGTTTCGTTGGCGGCGGCATCAAACATATATGCCATTTTATTATCCTTGCTCTTTGCCACAGTTAAATCCAACTGTGAAAGAAACCTTTGGGAATCTTCCTGAGCACCAAGAGAGCGCATATATATCTCAACCTTAACCTTGTTATCCGCATCGTTTTTAACGGTGATCTTCTGTGTTAAGGTATCGCCCGGCATAACTCCCTTAAAGTTGGGGAACAGGTCAGTCAGCGAATGGTCGCTTCCCGGCTCAAAGATAAAGCTTCCTGCGTTTCCGCTGTACGTTACCTTGCCGTCCGCCGCATATACGGGCAGAACAGAGGACACAGCGATTATAAAAACAAAAAGTAATGTAATAATCTTCTTCATCTACACGCCCTCCTTATTCCTTGGGCCAACCGGAGGCTGTATAGGTATTGCCGTCTGTTATGGGGTTATTTTCACTCTGTACGGCTTGTGCTTTGACCGTCAACGTCAGAGTCTTTCCAATATATCTGTTGTCGATCTTGGAGCCTACCATTTCCACGTGAGAGAACACATCAGGAGTCGTTTCTCCCGGATTTACAATGTCGGTGTAGTAATACCAGCCATCGTGCAATACCCAATGCTCCTCGTTGATGTTCAGCTTAAAGCAATCCTCGGCAGTAAGTTCCTGAGAATTGACACCGTAAACCATCTTCACACGAAGATAAAAAGGATGCTCGCAATCGCTCTCGATACTGACCTTCTTGGAAACAATGTCTCCGGGAACGATATATACGCCCTCTTTCGGGAACTCTTTTCCTTGGTCGGTCATTTCGTGAATAATAAATTGAATATTACCGGAGGTCACAACATTGGTGGCTTTTCCGACAGTTGAGTAGTATGCAAGTGTTGAGGTGCTGATAAATGCCATCATTGCAGCTACAAGAGCAACAACGAATATTTTTATCTTGATCTTGCCCATTCAAAAGACCTCCTTTTGCAAGATTTGAGTTTGTCACTCGGCAATCAAAAGGCATAAATACGAGGACTTATGCCCTTT
>JAEIGA010005032.1_pt1 | contig 20293 bp, 18 predicted proteins | sample 9270691 | NCBI WGS metagenome assembly JAEIGA01 (sample SAMN17057246, study PRJNA624740) | gut metagenome | biome: biome; isolation source: fecal sample | host: Bos grunniens | place: China: Xizang | collected 2019 | reverse complement strand
GTCATATACTTAGCGACTTCATATGCTGCTTCTAAGTTTTCCGCATTTGGCGAAATACAAAGATGATCTAAAATCGATATTACCGTTGAATCCGGATATGCAATAAAGCAAATATCATCAGTTCCATATTGATAACTTGTATTGTATGTTGCACTTTGCATAAAGCCCACTTGACCGTTTAGAAAAGCAGTATCAACATAATTAGTGCCAAACAAGGTTTCATTCCAATCTTCCTTAACCGCTTTTTCAAATGAATATTGACCAAGATCCGCTATTTTTTCGATTGCTTCCAAAAAATATGGTGAATCATAAGCAAAATTCTTAGCTTGACTATTCCACACAAAATGTCCTAAAGTATCTGTTTTATCTAAAGCCGCTGGCAGCCAATTAACCATATCTCCCGTTGAATTCACACCAATCACACTTCTACCATCATTTCTTAATTCATAAATACTTTTAACAATCTCAATAAACTGTTCGGTTGTATATGCACCAGGTGCAAAAACTTCACGAGCATCATATCCACTTGCATACTTATTTATCAAATCGTAGTTTGCAAAAAAGCCAGCATAATACTGAGCAGCAGGAATCGCAAATACACGTTCCAAATAAGTTACACTTTCACGAACTGCTGGATTAATTTTAGCCCATTCTGAATCATTTGTAACTAAATTCGTAATATCTTGGGCGTCACCTCTTAAAACAGCATTGCCAACATTATTACTCATATAGATATCCGTTCTTCCTTCAACATAAAAGTCTTGCTCAACCACCTCAATGCGAATATTTTCATGAGCTTGATTAAATTCTTCAATCATTCGCCAACTTAAATTAGTATGATCATTCATTCTTAAATTCCAACTAGAATAAGTAACAATTGCAACACTTGCGTTTTCCCATTTAGCACAAAGCGTTAGATCTTCGGTAACTGTAAAAGGTGAAGAAACCAACATGTCTTGATGATACCACCCTAAGAAGCGATAGCCTTCTTTAACCGGGTTAGTTGGTAATTCAATTGCACTACCTACTTCAACTTCATAATCCGCAAAAATGACTCCCGGTTCACTTTCTAGCACTACATAACATAATGATGGCTCACCAACTGATTCCCATTTAACTTTTAAAGTAATATCTTTAGATGCAACTTGCATATCAAAATCCCATTGCTTTTCATCGTAGAACCATCCTAAAAATTTTAAACCATCTTTCTTTGGTGCTTCAGGTTCAGTGATGATTGATAAAGCATCAATCATTTCCCTTTGCATCACACCATCACCATAATCAAAAGTAACTATGATTAATTGTGTGCTTTCGACAACATTAACTTTATACATTTTTTCCCATGCAGTTTCTTCATCATTAGCATATTTCCATTCTAAAAAACCATCAAAAACTCGATACTCTGGCGTTTTATCTAAAGCGTTAGAAACATCTTCAACACTAACAAGATTGGCCCAAACAGTATCATCAGTTGACCATTGTAAATACCCGTTAGAAACTTGTAAAATGATTTCTCCGCTATTAATGCTTTCTAACCATTCTGCATAACTACCTTCAAAACCGGTATCTTTTGCTGAAAGATAAACCGCATTCTTACCATTATTCTCAGTAACTACATTGCCTGGTGGGACGATTAACCCATCCAAACTACACCCAAAAAGTAATCCCAACACTGTCATTAGACATATAATACTTACGATTTTCTTTAACATTTAATTCACCCTTTTAGTTAATGATTTTCAAATTGTAGTTGATATAATTTGTGATAATATCCCTTTTGTTTTAATAACTCTTGATGATTACCACGTTCAATAATTTCCCCATGTTGTAACACAATAATTTGATCAGCATGTTGAATTGTTGATAATCGGTGCGCCACAACTAGCATTGTGCCGATATTTTTCATTTTTTCTAGCGATTCTTGAATCAATACTTCCGTTTCGGTATCGATATTAGCAGTTGCTTCATCCAAAATTAAAATTTGTGGTTTATGTAAAACGGTTCTTGCAAACGACAATAATTGTCGCTCTCCTTGTGAAAAGTTCTCACCACGTTCAATTACTTCTTCATCTAAACCATGTTCTTGTTTGGCAATAATCTTGCTGGCATTTACATAATCACAAGTTTCTTTGATTTCTGATTCTGTGAATTTTTCATCATGTAAAGTAATATTTGTCCGAATTGAACCACTAAACATGAAAACATCTTGTAACATTTGACCAATTGCTCTTCTTAATGACTTAACTTTAATTTTTGAAATATCGATTCCATCAATTAAAATTTGACCCTTTTGAATTTCGTAATTGCGCACAATTAATGCTAAAATAGTGGTTTTACCAGCTCCGGTAGCCCCCACAAACGCACAAGTTTGTTTTGGCTCAATCACGAAAGATACATCTTTTAAAATCCAGTTATCTTCTTTATAAGCAAACCAAACATTTTTAAATTCAATTCTTCCTGCAAACTTTTCTACCTCAATAGCATCAACACTATCCGTAACTTCTGGTTCTACATCTAATAAATTAAATAACCGTTCAGAGGCGGTGAAAGCTTTTTGAATATTATTAACTTGGTCAGCAAGATTTTGAATTGGGTTAAAGAACTTTGATAGATACAAGTAGAACGAAACGATTGTTCCCCCTGCTAATCCTAAATTCATTCCCATTAAGAAAGTTAAAGCTTGCGCCAAACCATATAATAAGGTAATAAATGGACGATAGATTCCAAAGGCTAATACAACATTGAAACGAGCCTTACGTAAGTTAGTATTTTTCACCATAAACTCATCATCTTTAGTCTTTTGTTGATTAAAAATTTGAATTAACTTCATTCCTGAAAGGTTTTCATTCATGAAGGTATTTAAATCCGAAATATACTTTCTTTCATTGCGGAAGACTTTGGCAACTACGCGACCAAAAATCAGTGAACTGAAGAAAACAACTACCACAAAAGCCAATAATAGTAATGATAATTTAGGACTCATAATAATCATAATGACATATACGCCAACTACCGTAAAGAGATTACGGATAACATTAACTAATACATTAGTAAATAAATCACTCATTGATGCTGTATATGAAGCTACACGAGTTACTAACGAACCAACCGGCATAATATCTAATTGGTTTTGACTCATATTTTCGATATGTTCAAACACTTCCATCCGTAAATTATAAATGATTTTTTGACCGGTTTTTTGCAAAATCATCGATTCAAAATACAATAAAACTTGATTAACTAAACCAATTAAAAAATAAATTATAACTAAAATTAAAACACTTGTAAAAACAATCGTTTTTGCTTGTAATAGTTCGGTTATTTTACCAATGAACAAAGGTAAGATAATATCTAAACCAACGTTAAAGATAATCATTACAAAGGCTATAATAAAGTTTTTGATTTCTGGTTTTACATAAGCTAGATTTCGTCTAAGAACTACCCATACGCCTAACTTTTTATCGCCTTTTAATTTCATTTCATCATTTTGCATTAATTCACACCTCCTTCAACTTCTTTTTCAAGTTCTTGAAGGAACACCATTTTTGCATAGGTCGGTGACACCTTTAACAAGTTTTCGTGAGTATCAAAAGCTTCTACTTCCCCATCATTTAAAACTAGTATACGATTTAAATGTTGAACAGTCGAAACCCGAGAAGCAATTACCAAAGTTGTTTTACCACTACGGTATTTACTAATATTAGCTAAAATCGTTTCTTCCGTTTTGACGTCAACGGCTGAAACACTATCATCCATAATCATAATTGGGGCATTTTTTATATAGGCACGCGCAATCGATAAGCGTTGTTTTTGCCCACCACTTAAAGTGACACCCCGTTCACCACTAATCGTATCATACCCATCGGTAAAGCCCATAATATTATCATGAACATCAGCAAACTTAGCTGCTTTAATAACTGATTCATTTTCTAAAGCTAAATTCGAAAAAGCAATATTGTTACGTACTTTATCACTAAACAAGAAATTATCTTGAGGTACATACCCAATAGTATCTCTTAAAGAGTTAATATCACAATGCATCAAATCAATATCATCAACAAAGATACTGCCCTCTTGAATATTATACATTCTTAATAATGAATTAACCAAAGTTGATTTACCTGAACCAATCTTTCCGACAATCCCAATCGTTTCACCGGCATTAATTTCAAAGGTAACATTTTTTAAAGCAGGCTCTTTTGTGTTTGGGTAATTGAATGAATAATTTTTAAAAGTAATTTTTCCTTTGACATTTGATAACACTACAGCATTTTCTGGGTTTTGAATTTCCTCTTCTTCATCTAAAAAAGTATTAATTCTTTTTAAAGAAGCTTTGGCTCTTGAACGCATTGAAACAATTTGTCCTAAAGCAATCATTGGCCAAATTAAGTAATCAAAAGTCCCAACAAAAGTAACTAAAAGACCGGCATCTAAAGCCACTATGTGGTTAAAAATTACAATTGGATTTCCCGTCATATAACAATAGGCAAACCATCCACCTACGCCTAACAATAATGCTAAAATCGCACTAATAATTAGCGATATAAAAACATCAAAAATAACAGATGTTTTTACAAAATCAATATTCGCATCTTGATTTTTACGTGCCACTTTTGCAAAAGCATGTAATTCTTGATTTTCTTTAACAAAAGCTTTAATCACCCGAATTCCTGTGAAGTTTTCTTGCGAAAAATCATAAAGGTTATCAAATGCTTTTTGTCTTGCATCCCATTTTTCAGCCATAAATTTTTCCACTAAAGCGCCCCAAATAACTATTAATACAAGCGGCAGTGCCACCACTAATGATAACACCCAATCTAATTTCACCAATTTGATAACAGCAAAAATTGATAAGAAAATAGCATCAACTAGCATAATAAATCCCCAACCAAAAAATTCTTCAATCGTTTCAAGGTCTGTTGTAAACCAAGCCATGATTGTTCCAACCTTAGTGCTATGATAATAGCGTTGTGATAGCCGTTCTGCCTTTAAAAACATATCGTGCCTTAGTCCAGCTTCAATTCTTTGTGAAGCGTTGAAAACACTAAAACGCCAAGTCATTCGCCCAATAAACATCGCAACCGCTACTAAAATTGTTTTAATAATTGTTTTATTAATGAGTTCTATATTTAATGATTCTTTTTCAACTTCCGAAACAATTGTTCCTAAAAATTCCGGAATAAATAACTGCACATAATCGACTACAATTAAGGCAATTAACCCTATTATGAAAAAGATTCCATAGCGAAGATAGAACTTATTAAGATGTTTTCCAAATAACATATCGCATCTTCCCTTCTAGATTTATTTTTACTACATTAAAATTTCTACTTTAAAATATTGTTCAACAAATTTAACTTTTTCATAAATTTCTTCTTTAGTGTAAGCTTTATTAGCAACTACCCAATTATTCTTTACATCATTAAGACGATGAATAATCGCAATTAATCGTCCATTAAATTCTTTAACTGGTTCTTCTATTCCTAAAACATACGCTTCTTGTGGTTCATCATAAGCATCAATCACATCAACAACTTCACCATAATGAACGCTATACTTAATTTCTTCGTTTGATGGATATACACTGCCAATCGGACGCGTTATTCTAACCGTATATTTTTCGCCAATAATACTAGCCATTCAAATCACCTACTAACTTGGGTAAAACTTCTTCAAAACAAACCCCATAATTCTTATCCATTTGTGGATACTTAAGCGTTGCTAAAATCGCATCAACCGTAAAATCAACTGCTAATTTAGTTGCCTTAGCTAAACTAAAACCCTTCACTAAAGCCGCAACTAAAGCACTTGCAAAGCAATCGCCAGTTCCGTGGAAATAGTCATTAACTAACGGTCTTGCATAAAAACTCTTGCTATTTGTCAAATAATCAAAACTAACCGCTCCCAAATTAACACCATCATAGCTTACTCCTGTTAAAACCAAAGCTTTAATTCCTAATTCTTTTAATTTTTCAATCAATAAATTGATGTATTCTTCGGTATAAGGCGCTTCTTGATAGGAAACCCCTGTTAAAAAACAAGCCTCGGTGATATTCGGACAAATAATATCCGCTTTCTTACATAAATCTTTCATTTTCATCGCAAAATCGAGATTAAAGATTTTATACATCATACCATTATCCGCCATTGCTGGATCAACTAAAACTTGTCCACTTCCTCTAAATTTATCAACAATCTCTTCGACTAAACCAATTTGTTCAAAAGAACCTAAAAAGCCTGTATAAAGATAATCATATTGTGAATTTAGTTTTCGCCATTTTTCGATAATACTACGCATTTCACTAGTTAAATCTAAAAAAGAATACTGTGGAAAAGCCGTATGATTACTTAAAAGCGAAGTCGGTAGAATAGAGCATTCTGCTCCACTTGCAGAAATGATTGGTAAGGCTACCGTTAAAGAACAACGTCCAACACAAGAGATATCATTAATTGCTAAAACTCTTTTTTGCATATTATCACCTACAATAAATATATATTTTTCTTTGCTAATTCTTCAAGCATTGCATTTGGCCAAACTGATGCATGTACTTCACCAATATGGGCTTTTTTCAAAAAGAACATACATAATCTTGATTGACCAATCCCACCACCAATTGTATAAGGGAGTTTGTTATTTACAACCGCTTGACAATAAGGATTACTAAGCTTGTCTAATTCATTCTTAAAAGTTAATTGTTTAACTAAACTATCTTCATCAACTCTAATTCCCATTGATGAAATTTCAAAAGCAATCTCAAGTACATCATACCACAATAGGATATCACCATTCAAATGCCAATCATCATAGTCAGCTGCTCTGCCATCATGACTTTTACCATCGGCTAATGGCCAACCAATTTGGTATAAAAAGACCGCTTTATATTCTTTAGTTATTTGTTTCTCACGTTCCTTGCGTGATAAATTAGGATAACGTTTTTCTAATTCTGTTGTAGAAATAAAAACTATGTCCTTTGGCAAATCATAGTTAAATATTGGGTATTCTTTCGTCATTAAAACCCCTAATTGATAAATAACTTCATAGATATTTCTAACAACTTCTTGCAAAAAAGTTAAATTACGTTCTTCTTTTTTGATAATCTTTTCCCAATCCCATTGGTCAACGTAAATTGAATGAATAGCATCCATTTCTTCATCACAACGAATCGCATTCATATCCGTATATAATCCCGTTTCTTCTTCAAACGCATACTTTGCTAAAGCCATTCGCTTCCATTTAGCTAATGATTGGACAATTTCGACATTTAAGCCACCGGCAGTAAACCCAACTCTTCTTTCATGACCATTTAAATTGTCATTCAAACCCGTTTCCGGCTCGACCATTAAAGGTGCAGAAACCCGCGTCAATAATAACTATTTAGCTAATTCTTTTTCAAACGTATCTTTTATAAACTTAATAGCAACTTCTGTTTGCATTAAATCTAGTTTACTCGCATACATACTTTTCTTTCCCATCCTTTGCTAAATTCTTCAACCATGTACCTTTTCTTACATAAGAAATACCGATTGCAAACTTCACTAAGTCAAATGACATAATAATAGCATAAATGACTAAAATTGATAAAGATGTAAATGATACTAGTGACCAAACAAGCGGCACACTAACCAACCACATCAAACCAGAATCAAGACAGAAAGTAACAAATGCTTGCCCACCTGTCTTCAATGTCATATAGCAACAACAATATAAGCAATTACCCCACAATAAAGCTCCATAGATAATCAACAAATCTTTAGCTACACCAATTTGATTTGGATCAATCTCTTTAAACATTTGGGGAATTATTGATGAAAACACAATAATTAAAACACCAAAGATAGCCGATAATAAAAATCCTAAATAATATACATTTTTCGTATAACGTTTAGCGTTTTCAAAATCACTTTGACCTAAATACCCACCTACTAAAACACCTATCCCAATTGATAAACCTTGGAAAATAATATTAAAGATATTACCCATGGAATTAACCACCGATAAAGCAGATAAAACACCATTTCTTTGCGCATAAGCTAAAGACAACAAAATGGTACCAACTACCCAAAATAATTCGTTTGCTAAAAAAATAATACTTTTTTTACTAATAGCTTTAAATAAAGATTTTTCAATTTTAAAGGGTTTGAATAATTCTTGAGTAAACCGAAATTTTTTCACATGACACAAAAGCACAATAACAATCAATTCTAAAACACGAGCCACAATTGTGCCAAGAGCGGCCCCTTCTACGCCTAATCGTAATCCAAAAATAAATAAAGCATTAAAGCCCACATTTGCTAAAACGGCAACTATCCCTGCTATTAATGCATACTTGGTTTTGCCAATTTCACGCACTGTTGTAGTATAAATCATCGATAAACAATAAGGTATATAACTTAAAACAATTAAATTAAAATACTTCATCCCTTCGGCATAAATCGCTTCACTATTCGTGTCGTTATGGCAATACATCCATACTAGATGATGACCAAACAAATAATAAATCAATGTGACTAGGACAATAAAACCTAACATAATCACAATTTTATATCGAAAAGCCTGTTGTAGATGTTGTTCATCATTTGCGCCTTGATATTGTTGAATATAAATTCCTGCGCCAATAATCACTCCATAGGCTGCAATCATTAAAATATACGTAGCTTGATTAGCAGCAAAAACCCCGCTAATCGCTTCATTTGAAACACTTCCTACCATAATGTTATCAATGAGATTGACAATAAATAACAACAAGGCATGCAACATCACAGGAAGAGCCACGTGAATAAATTTTTTTAAGAATTCATAATCCTTAAGCATTTTTATCATTAAAATCACCCTAAATTTTTATAATAATTGGCTTATCTTCTAAATCGATATTCCCGTTATTAACAATTATTTTTTCATCATTAATTAAGTTACTAAATTCGCCATCAACATTTTTTAAACTAAGCTCAACTTTTTTGTCTGATAAATTAAATAACCCAATCATTCGGTTATGTTTATTCCAATACTCGATATGAGCAACTTCTGATTCTTCTAAGAAAATGTCATATGCACCTTCAATGCACAGATTATCTTTCTTAATTACTGACATTTTAGCAATCAAATCTGCGATATGATTTTGATTAAGCGTGGTAAAATCAACCTCTTCAATCTCAAAAAGCGTTGGTGTGTAAGTGTTGCAAGCTTCATCACCAGCATAAATGAACGTAACACCTCTTAAAAAACTATTAAGGGCTACCAAATTAATTAACTTACTACCTTTAAAAAACTTAGCTGCTCTTTCTTGGTCATGATTGTCAAGCGCATGTGCTTTAAGATAATTCACTGGATAGCGCGCATCTTGTTGTCTTAAAGCTTCCAACCAAGCATTTAAACTACCTTTGCCACGTAAGTAAGCTTGATATAAATAAAAAATATCATAGTCATATAGGATATCAAAAGCTTCATAACACTCTGAATCCGTTAAAGCGTTAAATCCATTATTACGCATCCACTTTATATAATTCAAATCGATACTTTCGGCTAATAGTAGAAAATCTGGATTAATGCTTTTTAAAGCTTTTCTCGTCTCTAACCAAAAACTTTTTGGTAATAATGAAGCAACATCACATCGATATCCATCAACTCCTAATTTTGCCCAATAACATAAAGTGTCAATTAATTCATGCCATAAATCTTTATGTGTAAAATCAAGATCAACGATATCCCACCAATCCGGATTTTTGGCAATTGGTTGTAAATTTTCATCCCGATAAAACCACTCTGGATGAGTTATCGCCAAATGAGAATCTGGGGAAGTGTGGTTAAAAACAACATCAATCATGACCTTTAGTCCGTGTTGATGAGCTTTTTGTAGTAATTCTTTAAAATCATCTAAAGTCCCATAATCCGGATTAACACCACGATAATTTTTGATTGCATAAGGAGAACCAACACTGCCTTTGCGATTGATTTGTCCAATCGGATGAATTGGCAACAAATATAAGATATCTGCACCTAAAGCTTTAATGCGAGACATGTCAGCAGTCACACCTTTAAAGTCATGCGTTTTTGAATATTGTCGGGGAAAAACTTGATAAATCATTTGTCCTCGTAGATTAATTTTAGTATCACTTGCCATCGCTATTCACCTCTATTTTGTGCATTTTTGTACTTTTCATAAATGATTTTTGCCAAATCTTCACAAGATAAAATTGAAGTATCTAACACATAGTCAATATTAGACATTTTACTTAAATCAAAAAGTATCCTATCAGACGTAATTCTTTGCATAATATTTGCATTACTATCACCGCGTTTTTTCATTCTTTCGATGCGAATTTGTTCATCGGTATTTAGAAAAACCGAATACAAATCATCAAGTTTAGCATAAAAATTGGCAACTCCTTCTGGTTCTAAAATTACTACCTTGTTATTATTGGCCTCGTTTTTCAAAGTTCCATAATAGTTGCCATTGTAATTTACACTTTCAATAAAGTCATCTTTATTTAGGTGAGCAATAAACTCTTCTTGAGTCATAAAATGATAATCAACGCCATTTACTTCACCAATTCTTGGCAATCTAGTGGTACATGTTACGAATTTTTCCATTTGATAATTCTTTTGTAAACATTTTACTATTTCACTTTTACCAGTAGCACTTGGTCCAACTAAAATCAACATTTTATCACTCCTTATTTTTATAATTAATATTAATTATAACTGATGATAAATTAAATTTCTACTATAAATAAAAAAAATCACTAATTAATTAGTGATTTTCTAAGATATATTTGAGTAAACCTTCACAACCATCCATAATTTCTTGATAAGTTCTTTCAAAATTACCACTATACCATGGATCACTTATCTCACCACTATAGTTTTCGGCAAACGATAATAATAACTTGATTTTTTGTTTATCGTCAAATCCTACAATTCGCTTAATGTTAGATAAATTATAGTAATCCATCACTAAAATATAATCATAGAAATCATAATCATCTTTCGTAACCTGTGAAGCATAGTGTTTTTCATATGGAATTTTAAAATTGCCAAGAATTTTTTTAGCTGGCGGATATATATCATTACCAATTTCTTCACAACTGGTAGCTTTTGATGAAATGATAAATTGGCTAGATAAAGCATTTTTACGCACTTTTTCTTTCATAATGTATTCAGCCATCGGACTGCGACAAATATTCCCATGACAAACAAATAAAATTTTTATTTTATCCATAAAACTCCTTATTTATTTTTTCGTTTACGATCATAATTAACTAAAGCACATTCCTCACTCACCATACATTTTTCCATCACTTCTTCTACTGTGAAATTATAAGTTAATTGATAAGGAATTAAAATTTCACTTGCTAAAGTATTAGCTTGCCATTCTGGATCTTGAAATGGTAATGGTTCTTGTTCCATCACAAACACTTCAAAATTTAAAATTCTTAATAGAATAAAATGTGCTAATTCATGGGTTAATGTAAAGCGCGAACGACCAACGTTAGCTAAAGCTTCAAGATAGACTGATTCTTTAGCATAAATTGTATTCTCATTATAATCAAATTTTGCTAATTCATTTTCATCAAAATACGGATCATCTTCTTCAAGTATCTGAAAAATAATGGCGCCCTCATCCATTAGATAATCCAAAACTTTTAAAATTGGAAATGCTAATTCATCTCCACAATTTAATAATTTGCGGATGCTATTAGCATACTTACGCAGCTTAGATGCTGATGTTGGGGAAGTCCAAGTATATTGCATCAAGCATCCTCTTCTAACAATTTACGTAATTTTTCTAGTGATTGTTGATTGATTGTATTGATTTTTCTTGCAAAAGTTTTCGTTAAACCTTTACGTTCTTCATCCATTCCCTCATACGAAATAATCGTTTTCTTTCGGACTTCATCAATACCATTTTGTAAACTGACTATTTCCTCATTAGAAAGATTATAAATTGCGTTAATTTTATCAATATAGTCATCCGGAATTGCTTTTTTACCGACCTCTAGTGAAGATAAATAAGCAATTGATGCTCCATATTTCTGACTTAGAGTAGCGAGATTTTCACCGCGTTTTGCACGAATCATTCGCATCGCTTTTCCTAATTCAGTAGCATACATAAACCTTCATCTCCTTTTTCTTCCACTAGCCATTATACACCAAAAAATGGAAAATACAATTAAATATAAGTAAAAAAAGTGATATATTAATATATCACTTTAAAGAAGATGAATTAGGATATAAATTCCATAAATTGCTAACATATGGATAGGATAATATAAATACATAAAATATCTTGGCAATTTAATTCGTCCAACTTTTCCGTTGTACATTAGAATCAAAGGAATAACTAAAAGACCAAAAATTTGATAATAACCCATGATATAAAATGACGGCATTCCCAAGTGATAAAACAAGCCATACTGGCAGAAAAGAAATGTAGCTATAATCATTCCTAATGCTTGTACCCAGCGTTTATCAAATAAATAAAACCAAAGCATTAAAAAAATACCATAGAATGAATACTCAAATCGAACTGGAAAGATGGTCCCTAAGAGAACGATTTGTTTAACATATACATCACAAGTAAAAAGTAATGCTAATGGAATGATAACCATAATTTTAATATACCATTTAGGATTTTTTATTAAAGCTATCGTTAACAAACCTAACGCTAAGGAAAAAAAGACATTAAGCGTGATTTTATAAATACCATCAAAAAAACAGGTATAAATAAAGAAGAAACTTTCAATTAAAACGGCAAAAACAAGAATTCTTGCAAGATATTTCCAAATATTTCTTGTATGCCTTGCACCCTCAGCAATCATAAAACAAAATAAAGGAAAAGCAATTCTACCAATTATAAAGCACAACTCAAATGGCACCGACTTATATGTCAAAAACAATTTACCAGAATGATCAATTGTCATTGTAATTAATGCAATCATTTGCAAGACAAAACGAGTTACTTTCTTCATAATAAGCCACCTCTTTTTTTATTATATAATAAAAATATATAAAAATAAACGCCCAACTTAGTGGGCATCAAAATCACTGGCGTTTCCGATGCGATTCGAACGCACGACCTTCAGCTTCGGAGGCTGATACTCTATCCAACTGAGCTACGGAAACATTTTCTTCATATCTATTATAAACGAAAAACACAAACTTGCAACCAAAAAAGTTTTTTTAATTCATTTAAATTGTAATAAATTTTAAAAAAACCGCTAAATTAGGCCATAAAATAATAATACAAGAACTAAAAATAGTTCTTGTATTATTTCTTAATTATAATATGGTAAAAGTAATATTAATGAAATTATTACATATACACTTCCGATAATAATCAGGAACCAAAAAGGTTTATTATTTTTTTCTTCTTTAGCGACCCGATAATCATAAAATGTACGATACTTTCCATCTAATGGATTTTTACGGAATAAATCAAACAATTTAATCATTCCAAAAGCCAACATATCAAATGTACCACCATTACTAGCTAAAATAATTACTCCAATTCCTAACACTACAATTCCAACTACAAAGAATGCATCAACAATAATATGAATTGCTGCTTCAGGAGTAGTTTGGTTAAAAACTCCTCGTGTATAAGCAATTAAGAAAATAATTGCTGAAGTTATTAGTATCGTTAATAAATATTTTAAACTTGTTTTTTTCATTATTTATTTGCCATTTCCTTTTTTAATCTTTCAAACTCATCAGTATTGCATGAAACAAAATGACCCGGAACAATTTCACGAATAACTGGTCCTTCTGTCGAATAATCATGATCCATTAAAGGATTATATGTAATACGTTTACGTTGTTTTTCATAATGAGGATCTGGTAGCGGAATTGCAGACAATAATGATTTTGTATATGGATGCATTGGATGAGCAAATAATTCATCTGAAGTTGCTAATTCAACAATCTTCCCATAATACATAACTGCAATACGATCAGAGAAATATTTAACTACTGATAAGTCATGAGCGATAAACAAGGTTGTTAAGCCCATTTTATCTCTTAATTCATTCAATAAATTAATTACTTGTGCTTGAATTGAAACGTCTAACGCAGAAATTGGTTCGTCAGCAATAATTAATTCAGGATTTAAGATAATTGCTCTAGCAATACCAATCCGTTGACGCTGACCACCAGAGAATTCATGCGGATAACGTGAAGCATGTTCAGGAACTAATCCTACTAATTCTAACACTCGATATACTTCTTGTTCAATAAACTTTTTATCCTTAATACCGCGAATAATCAAACCTTCAGCAATGATATCATGTACAGTCATACGTGGGTCTAATGATGCAATTGGATCTTGGAAGATCATTTGCATCTTATTCATGATACGATCTTTTTTAGCAAGCTTAATATGTTCTTTATGTTCAGCTATTAATGCTTTCTTTTTCGCTTCATCAGTTTCTTTTTCAATTAATGGCAAATAATTAGCATTAACTTTATCAACTTCATGTTGAGCAAAGTCCTTATTGCAATACTTATGGTCATGCTTAGCAGACTTGATTTCTGCAACATTTAATTTAACAATTTCATCTAAATTTGCAGCGCTTTTCTTAACTTTATCATTATAATCTTGCTTTGCTTCTTCTTTATTTTGGCCATTTTTGATTGCTACTTGCATTTCTTTTTTATAATTCTTTACATTAGCACTATGCGTTTTGCGAGCATTTTCGATAGCTTCTTTGTAAGTTCTAATACCAGCACAAATCCGTTTGCCATCGAAATACACTGAACCACCAGTAATATCATACAAACGAATAATTGAACGACCAGTTGTTGTTTTACCACAACCAGATTCACCTACAAGTCCAAATACTTCACCTTTATAGATTTCAAAATTAATATCATTAACTGCTCGATTGACAAATTTACCTAATTTGAAGAATTGTTCAAGATGTTCAACTTTTAGTAATACCTTTTTATCATCATTCATTGTTCTTCGCCTCCGCTTTCATTCGTTCAATACGCTCAGTAATGACTCTAGGTGGATTCACTTTAGGAGCATTTGGATGTAATAACCAAGTAGCTGCATAATGTGATTCACTAACCTCGAATAGAGGTGGTTGAATTTCAAAATCAATTTCTAATGCATATTTATTTCTTTCTGCAAATGCATCACCCTTAGGCGGATAAATCATATTTGGTGGTGTTCCAGGTATTGCCTCTAATTTTTCTTTTGTTGAAAGGTCAGGCATACTACTTAATAACGCCCATGTATATGGATGTCTTGGATCATAGAAAATATCATCAGAAGTGCCATATTCAACAATCTTACCAGCATACATTACGGCAACACGGTCTGCCATATTAGCAACCACACCTAAGTCATGTGTAATAAAAATTACTGATAAATTTCGTTCTACTTTAATTTTATTGATCAATTCAAGAATTTGTGATTGAATTGTTACGTCTAAAGCCGTTGTTGGTTCATCACAAATTAGAATATCTGGATTAGCAGAAAGAGCAATTGCGATAACAATACGTTGACGCATACCACCTGAAAACTCGAATGGATATTGATTGAAACGAATTCTTGGTTCAGGAATACCCACTTCTTCTAATAGTTTTAAAGCTTTAGCCTTTGCCATTGCGTATGTAACTTTATATACCGCTTTTGAAGCTTGTTCTTTTAAATAATCAATTAAGTCAATCATTTTTGCATGTGCATCAAATTGTTCTTCAATAGCAATATCTTCACGAATTGAATGTCTCAAAGCATGAAGAACTTGACGAATATTCTTTTTTGCTTGTTCTAAATCAACAATTCTAGCAGGCACTACTTTCCAAGTAGGACGTTTACCTTTAGCAACTAACGCATCATATTTTGCTTTTTGACGATCATACTTACGTTGATTGATTGGATTATATTTAATACCATCAAAATAAGCATTTGTCATTGATAAAATAGCATCACCAAAAGAATATTCAGCGCTCTTCTTAATAATATCTAATTCGTTAATAGCATTTTTAACTTCTTCGCTGATTACCTTGATTTTTGCATACGCAATTTTCTTATCAATGGTTTCTTGACGGAAGAATTCTAATGTTTCGTCAGTATGTTGTAATACTCGCTTTTTTGCTTCCATAGATTTAGCATGAGCATTTTTAATACCTAATGCACCTAATTCAATGAAGTCTAACATAAAATCTTTATCTAAGAATTCACGAGTCATCACATTTAATTCTGCAATTGACATTTTACTTTCATCAAATTGTGGATTTTTCATCTTATAATAACCTAATGTAAAGAAATTAGGTTTTTCTTTATTATCACAACGTTCTAATAAAACATTTATTTTTGTTAAAACATCAATTACTTTTTGGCTAGAAACTTTATTTCGTTCATTAAAAATTATTGAATTAATAATGCTATTAATTTCAGCTGTTTCACTACCTTCAACCACAACATAAGGATGGAAAGTCTTAGCGAAAGCTGCTTTAATAATTTTTATTTGACGAACAATATCAACCTTTTGTTTCTTTTCCAATAAGAAAATTAAATTATCTGTTTTCAATCTTAAATCAACAGTTTGTGCAAAAGCTTCATTATAGTCTTGTTCTAATTTTGTACAAGTGATACAGAAATTATCAAAAACTTTACATTGTTCTGCATTGTAAGCTTTTTGCGTAGTATCATCAACCGCATTCACAGCATCGATGTTCTCATTTAATACAGCTAGTTTGCGATTAAAAATAACTCTTGCCTTCTTTTGACTTGTCTTACCTTTTAAAACCATTGCCTCAGTAAGTTGTTTACCAACACGCATAATAGGATTTAAACTTGACATTGGATCTTGGAAGATCATCGCAATTTTATCTCCACGAATTTTGTGGAAGTCATCTTCACTAATTTTCAACAAATCTTGGCCATCATATAAAATTTCGCCACCTTCAACAATTGAGTTACCAGCTAAAATACCAATAATTGCTTTACTAGTTACTGACTTACCAGAACCAGACTCACCTACAATTGCTAAAGTTTCTCCCTTGTATAAATCAAAGGAAATGTCTCGTACCGCTTTAACGTGCCCATTTTGAGTACGGAAGGAAATTTTTAAATTCTTAACTTCTAATTTCTTTTGCATATTACTCTTCCGCTCCTCTCAATGATGGGTTAAATGCATCACGTAAACCATTGCCGAATAAGTTGAAACTTAGCATCAATAAACTGATGTAAATTGATGGGAATAAAATCATATGTGGATATTCAGTCATTCCGTTTCGACCACTAGCAAGTAATGTACCTACACTTGTCATAGAACCAGTGTTAAGGTCAATAATTCCTAAATAACTTAAGCTGGTTTCAGAGAAAATCATTGATGGAATGATTAAAACACAGCTAGTTACTAATGTACCTAATGCATTAGGGAAAATGTGTTTAAACATAATTCTTAAGTCTTTTGCACCTAAAGTACGCGATGCCATAACATATTCTTGATTTTTAAATCGATAGAATTGCATCCGTGTTCTTGATGCCATACCTATCCATCCTGTGGCAAAGAATGCGATAAATAAAATGACAACTTGTGATGGAATAGTAATTCCAAAAATTGAGAAATGATTATCAGTCATATAGTATTTTAATAATGTGATAATAATCATTGATGGAACTGCTGATAAAATATCAGAAAAACGTTCCATAATTAAGTCTAATTTTCCACCGTAATAACCTTCGATAGCACCATAAATAGCACCAACAAATAAGTTAACACTTGCAACAATAATTGCTAAAATAAAACTAAATCTAGCACCACTTGATAAACAAGTAAAAATATCTTGACCATATGATGTTGTACCAAATAAGAATGATGGTGTAACATCGTCTTTAGCGTAATAATTTGGTGTTTTTAAGTTGTTTTTAACTGCACTATCTGCACTTTCATAAAAGTCACGATAAAAAGCAGAATTGATGAAGATATAATATTCGTAATAATTAACACGAACTTCAAAATAATCTCCATCCATTTTACGCGCATAATCATAAACAGGCGTTTCACCTTCAACACGAATGCTGTCGTATTTATCAAATCCGTTAGTATATTTACGGTAAATGTCAGTAAATTCACCATCTTTTAAAACAGCAACTGTTTTACCATCTTTCTTTTTAGTCTCATACCAATAGTTCGCATTAGTCGTATCTTGAACAGCGGCAGGACGTTTTTTCAATTCTGTAATCGGATAGATTACTTGAATTTTTGTTTCGTTTTGATAAGCTTGCAATGCATTGTATGTGTCTAAAGATAGGTTTTCAAAAACCATACCTTTCATATAATAAGAATCTAAACGGAAATTATAACGATTTTCTTCCTTATTAGTTGAAGGATTAAGCCATACGTATTTTTCATATTCCTCATTTTTAATCGCATTGTGACCAGTTTCAATACCCATTGAATAATAGTACAAGAAAGTTTCTTCTGTCATTCCTTCTTTGTCACTACATCCATCCCAAAAATCAATACCTAATTTGCTAAATAATTCATTTTTAGGTAGCGTATAACGGAAATACGAATCGTTATACTTAACTTGATATGGTGATAAAATTGGACCAAAAATAGCAAACAAAATTAAGATACCAATAATAACTGATGCAACAAGTGAAGCTTTATTTCTCTTGAACCGACTAAACGCATCTTGAAAATAACTCATTGGTTTAGTATCTAATTCTTTATCGTGTAATTTTCCTTCTTGTGAGGCAAAAATAAATTTTTCACTACTAATTTGATATTCAGTTGGTTTCATTATTTCGCCCCCATTCTAATTCGTGGATCAATAAATCCATAACTAATATCAATTACAATACCAGCAGATAAGCCGACTATTGTATAGAATGCTGATAATAGCATGAAGAAATCGTAGTCCATTTTGTTAATGGCATCAAGGTATAGGCCACCTACACCAGGAATTGAGAAAATATTTTCAATGATTAATGATCCACTTAAAACACTGATAAATTCACCAATAATCATTGGGAAAATTGGCACCATGGCATTACGTAACGCATGGCGAAGTGTTGCTTGACCTTTAGTTAAACCTTTTGTTCTCGCAAGTAACATAAATTCACTTGTTAAAACTTCAGTTAATTCGGCACGTGTGTAACGTGTATAACCAGCAATTGAACCAAAAGACATACTAATTACCGCTGGTGCCATTGATAAAAACATCGACCAAGTAAAATACTCATATCCAGAATTCATCGTTAATGGGAATAAACGTAATTTGAAACAGAAAATGTATTGTACTAAGAAAGCATATACAAAACTTGGCACAGAAATAAATACCATTACCCCTGTACTAATGACATGGTCTTGCCATTTGTTTTTTCTTAATGCAGCATAGATACCAAGTAAAATACCAATTGGTACAGAAACTAGTGATGAATAAACATTGATTAAAATTGTTGGTGGTAATTGTTTAACGAAAATAGTCCAAACATCTTTACCACGGAACATATTAACCCCAATACCGAAATCACCATATAAAAAGATTCTTTTTACATAATTAAATAACTGTACTGGAATCGGATCAAAGTAACCACGAGCTCTTAACTGTGCTTCAATTATTTCGCGGTCTTTACCAATTTCTACATTGATATTTATTGGTAGCATTTTAATTAGTACAAAACACATTACAATAATAATACTAGCTGTTAATACCATTAACCCTAATCTTTTTAAAATGTATTTAAACATGTACATAATAAATCTCTCCTTATTACCTTACATAAAAAATGTTCAAAATGTGGAACAATTTGAATTGCCCCACATTTTGAGTTTATTTTTTATATAAAGATTAACCTTTATAATTTAATTGACCATTTTGAGATGCAACATATGCGTCCCAAGCAACATCGTCATAGTTATAAGTTGCGTACATAATTCCTCCGTAACCCATGAATGTGTTATATTCGTAAGTTACATAGTCTAATTTGTAAGAAATTAAAGAAGCACCGAAACTATATGAAATTGGAATTGAATAGTATGCACTAAGAATTTGTTCTTCTAATGCAGCGATTAATTCTAAGCGTGAAGAATCATCGATTGCACCTGCAGACCAGTTATATGCTGCTCCTGGAATTCCATTTAAGCAGTAATACCAATCTAATAATGACATTGTTTCAGTAACATCTTCACCGTTTTCGCCACCTTTTGGCATAGTGAATGTCATTTCAATCTTATCTGTTGGCCATGCAGTTGAATACATGTAAGAAGGATGTAAGTAAGCTAATAAGAAGTAACCTGGGTCCCATGCAGCACCTGACCATCCACCTGAACATAC
>JAEIGA010005031.1_pt1 | contig 20296 bp, 17 predicted proteins | sample 9270691 | NCBI WGS metagenome assembly JAEIGA01 (sample SAMN17057246, study PRJNA624740) | gut metagenome | biome: biome; isolation source: fecal sample | host: Bos grunniens | place: China: Xizang | collected 2019 | reverse complement strand
GGTCTTACCCTCGCCATTTCGGCCTACAAGGGCAATCTTCTGTCCGCGCTCTATGGTAAACTCCGCGCCCGAGAATATGCGCTTCTCGCCAAAGGCCTTGCCCACCTCCTTCACCTCTGCAACAATCTGACCTGTGCGGGGTGCGGGAGGAAATTTTATATTAAGGCGTGATAGGTCCTCCTCATCAACTTCAATACGGTCGAGCTTTTCGAGCTGCTTGATGCGCGACTGCACCTGGTTGCTCTTAGTGGGCTTGTAGCGGAACTTCTCGATGAACTCCTCTGTTTTCTCGATTAGGCGCTGCTGGTTCTCGTATGCCGCCATCTGCTGTGCACGACGCTCCTGACGCAATACCACATACTTCGAGTAGGGTACCTTATAGTCGTAGGCCTTGCCGAGTGATATCTCCACTGTGCGTGTGGTAACATTGTCCAAAAAGGCGCGGTCGTGAGATATCAAAAGCACCGCACCGTTATAGTTTTTGAGGTACTCCTCCAACCACTGAATACTCTCGATGTCGAGGTGGTTTGTGGGCTCATCCAAAAGGAAGGTCGATGGACGGCGTAGCAGAAGCTTCGCCAACTCGATACGCATACGCCAACCTCCTGAGAACTCGCGTGTAGGGCGCTCAAAATCCGAACGCTTGAAGCCTAAGCCCAGCAATGTGCGCTCAATATCAGCATCGCGTGTGTCACCACCAAGGATGTGATATCGGTCGTTGGCCTCATTCAGGCGGTGTATAAGCTCGGCATACTCCTCGCTCTCGTAGTCTGTGCGTGATGCGATCTCTGCAGTCAGACGCTCGATGTTGGACTCTATGCGTATAACCTCCTCAAATGCCTTCGCTGTCTCGGCAACGAGCGATGTGGTATCTGCCACGCGCATCTGCTGTGGAAGATAGCCTATGGTGCACTCGCTGTTTATGGTGACAGCGCCCTCAGTAGGTTGCTGCTCGCCTGTGATGACACGCAGTAGGGTGGTCTTGCCCGCACCGTTTTTACCCACAAGACCAATGCGGTCCTTGGGGTTAATCATGAATGATATGCCATCAAAGAGTGTCCAGCCACCATAGCTGATGGTTAGGTTGTCGAGCGAAATCATCCTTTGAAATCGATTATGAGTTAATCATATCCACAATTGCCTGCTCTGGGTCTGCAGCACCAAATACTGAGCTACCGGCAACCAGTGCCTCAGCACCTGCGTCGAACAAAAGACGAGAGTTCGATGCCGAAATACCGCCATCTACCTCGATGATAAGATCGTTCAATCCCAACTCCTGCTTCTTACGGTTAAGATACTCGCACTTGGCAATAGACGATGGCATGAACTTCTGACCACCAAAGCCAGGCTCTACGCTCATGACGAGAATAAGGTCAAGCTGTGTGAGCCACTTGTCCAATACCTCAGGCTCTGTTCCGGGCTTGATTGAGATACCCACCTTTGCACCCGCCTTGCGGATAAGATCGATACACTCCTGGATATTCTCAGTAGCCTCGTAGTGGAAGGTTACGTAATCTGCACCTGCCTCAACAAAGCGAGTCACGTACTTCTCGGGTGCGGTGATCATAAGGTGCACATCGAGCACCTTTGTGGTGCCCTTGCGCAATGGCTTCATAAGGGGAAAACCGAATGAAATGTTGGGTACGAATACGCCATCCATAACGTCAACGTGTACCCACTCTGCCTGTGAGCGCTCAAGCATCTCCATGTCACGATTGAGGTTGCCAAAGTCGGCTGAAAGCACCGAAGGAGCAATAATTCTTTTCATAGTTTATATTGATTTAACTTTAATTCTGAAACATTCGCACAAAGGTAGCAAAAAAAAGCCAATAAAGCAAGTCGCGCGCATGCGTAAGCGAAAAACTTTGCTGGCACGTCGTTTGTAGTGTCGTTGCAGTGTTAAAATTGTGCTAAAATGACTATCGATACTGGTAAGGGCAGAATGCCCATTGTTGCTCTTGTGGCCATCTGGTCGGTCTCGGCAATTGTCTCATTGCCTGGCCTGGCGATATCTCCAATTCTTGATGATATGCAGAGCATCTTCCCTCATGCGAGTGAGCTGGAGGTGCAGATGCTCGAATCGCTGCCGTCACTTATGATTATCCCATTTATGCTGCTGGCTGGTCGTTGGGCAGTCAAGGGTAGTAAAATACGGTTGCTGGTGTGGGGTACATCGATATTTTTCGTAAGTGGTATCGGATGCACACTCTCGCGCACGCTATGGGAACTGATCATAACAAGTACACTCGTAGGTGTGGGTGCGGGAATTATCATACCTCTATCTACGGGACTTATAGTTGACTATTTTACGGGGGATAAACGTGTTAATCAGTTGGGTGTCAGCTCAGCAGTGAATAACCTTACGCTCGTTGTGGCTACCTCGGCTGTGGGTTATCTTGCCGATGTGGAGTGGCACTTGGCATTTGTTGTCTATCTGCTACCCATTGTCACGCTGTTGCTTGTCCCTGCGCTTGCGCACACACGACCTGCGCCCGAACCTCAAGCGAGTGCACAGAATAGACAGACGACGCTTAACAAGCGCGTAATAGTGGGTCTTATTCTTTTCTACTTTGCAATTACCTATACATCGCTTATCGTTACTTACAATACGTCGTATGTGGCGTCGCTTGCGGGTATGAAGAGCAGTGAGGCGGGTGTGATAATATCGCTATTCTTCCTCGCAATCATGGCTCCGGGTCTTATGCTTAATCGCATTATTGCCATCTTCGGCAAGACTGTAAATCTATGGTCACTGATAGCTATGTTTGTGGGACTGTTGCTTATGTCGTTGCGTCATCCTACGGCACTGACGCTAACGATGGGTGCGATACTCACGGGCTTGGGTTATGGCGTTATGCAACCAATAATATATGATAAGGCGGCAACAAATGCACCGCCACATCTCTCTACTTTGGCGTTGGCTATAGTTATGACAACCAACTATTTTGCAATTCTTGTTGCACCATTTATGATTGATGGCATTGATTATCTGTTCCATGCTGATAACCACACGTTTGCCTATATGTTTAATAGCATAGTGGTGCTTTTGATTGCTATTGCTGCGGCACTCACATACAAGCATAACCGCGTGCTCGGCAGTGATGATTAAAATCGGTATCTCACACCGATGTTGACTATGCCACGCGCGCCATATCCAGCCTCTGCAAAGCCATACCACGTGCGACCAACCGAGATGCCTATGGGTTTAATGTCGTAGGATAGGTATGGTCGGTAGGTGTGGTGTTTGCCGTTAAGATAGTGCACCCAATGCTCGATGCCTGCCGTTGCACCAAGGCTTGAATATAACTCAACTATGTTTCGACGTAGCCATGTGAATCGTGCTATTGGCATAAGTGAAATGTAGTCAACGTGTATGGTATCCCAATGTTTGAGTGTCTGGCTGTCGTAGAGGTTGCACAGACCCGCTGACCATGCTAAGCTGCCTCCTATGCTGAACCATTTGTTGACTCTATAGCCGTAGTCGAGTGCTGCGCTCAGCCATGTGGTGGCACCCTCGCGAGGTTCCTGTGGTGAGTTGTCAAGATCGCCTATATAACTCAGTGATGTGTGGCTTGCCAATCCATAGTTGCCTCGCGCACCAAATGCCCACGATAGTCGTATGTCGTGCCTCTCTTGCGCTTGTGCAGTAGTCTTTGATAGAGTACTAAGTGTAATCACTACCGCAAGAACTATTAACGCTTTGATAATTTTCATTATGTATGATAAATGTGCTAATATTCGCAAAGATAGGAAAAATAGGCGAATGTTGCTACAACTTTGAGAAATTATGTTTACCTTTGCGCTCAATAAGGGGTGCTACTCCTTCACTGTATGGGCGAGGGTTAATTGAAAGGTAAGCCAAGCTCGTAACGCAGTTAGGCGGTGAGAGACTACCCGAAAGTCTCCCTTCTCAAAGGGAGATTTAGAGGGATTATAGGTATCTTATGTCAGTCAAGCTCGTAACGCAGTGGAGAGATTGGCTGAGATTAAACCCATTGTACCGGATACGGGTAATGCTGAGACCGGGAACACGGAAATATCTTATTAAGCCCCTTTTCAACTTAATTATATTAAAGTATGAAAAGGTTTTTTTGTTTTTTAGCCGTAACACTCTCTCTATCTACGGCGCTTAAGGCACAGGATGCCTACTATGATGTCTATGCTCTCGACTCACTCCGTAACTACGACATTGACGTGATTGAGGTCACCACAACAAATGCTACACGCACCACGCCCGTGGCGCAGGATAATCTCACCAAGGAGAGCCTCATTCGCTCGGCGTATGGTGCAGACATGCCCACCGCATTGGCACTCACACCATCTATCATTGCCACTAACGAGACGGGTATAGGTATTGGTGCTACGGCTATTCGCCTCCGTGGTACGGATGCAACGCGCATCAATGTTACCATCAATGGTGTAGCCATGAATAATCCCGACTCTCACTCGATGTATTGGTACGATACCCCCGATCTTATATCATCTGTGGGTACTGTGCAGGTGCAGCGAGGTGCAGGAGTATCAACAAATGGTACTGGCGCGTTTGGAGGCTCGGTATCGATGACTACCGATGCCATGTCAACTGAGTTTGGTGGCTCTGCTTCGCTCTCGTACGGTTCGTATAACACAAATAAGCAGGGTGTGCATATCTCATCGGGACTTATGCGTGACCACTGGGTTGTGGATGCTCGTCTTACGCATATCGGCTCGGATGGCTACATCGACCGTGGTGCTACCGATCTTAAATCCTATATGCTTCAGGCGGGATATTATGGCTCCAACACAAAAGTGAAATTCTTGTCGTTCGGTGGCTCCGCAAAGACCTACCTCACCTATAATGGTGTCTCGCGTAAGGATATGGAGCGCTATGGTCGCCGCTATCACGACTCGGGTCAGTATGTTACATCGGACGGACCTTTTGTGCTGGAGGATGGCACGCATGTCGCTTACTACGATGACCAGACAGATAACTATCTTCAGTTCAATAACCAGCTCGTATTAAACCACCGCTTTAATAATCGTTGGCAGCTTAATGCTACGCTCTTCTATACCTATGGCTATGGTTACTACAACCAGTATAAGGATGATGCCTGGTTGTCGAGTTACCTTAATCTCAGCACATCAATCGAGCAGGCAGACCTTATACGTCATAAGTTAATGTATAACCATCTCGGTGGAATTAATGCTTCTGCATCATACAGCAGCCGTAATATCGACTTGACATTTGGTGGTTCATATAGCTACTACACATGTCCACACTGGGGTACATTGAGCTGGGTGGATGGCATGGAGCAGACCGATGTTGCAGGCCGCTGGTATGATAACGACGTGGTGAAGCACGATGGTAACATCTTTGCACGCGCCGACTGGACTGTGATACGTGGCTTGATGGATAACGAACTCCACATCTTTGGTGACTTGCAGTATCGCTACGTCGGATATAAGGCGTGGGGTACCAATGATAACTCTATTTGGAGTGATGAGGGTGTCTATATGCAGCCTATCAACGTGGATAAGCAGTATAACTTCTTCAATCCTCGTGCGGGAATCAGCTATATTGCACACCGCCACAATATCTTCGCCTCGGCAGCTGTTGCGCACCGCGAGCCTACACGTTCGGACTTCACCGACAGATATATGTTCTCGGCTGACGACACAGAGCCACAGCCTGAGCGTCTCATAGATTTTGAGGTGGGCTATACCTACACCGCACCACGTGTAGTTGTGGGTGTCAATCTCTACTGCATGCTCTACCATAACCAGCTCGTAGCGACGGGTATGGTAAACGACGGCGACGATGCGTTGAATACCAACGTAGCACGCAGCTACCGTCGTGGTGTTGAGCTTATGGCATCGTGGAGAGTGGCAAAGTGGCTCACTCTTTCGGCAAATGCTACGCTTTCGCAGAATAAGATTAAGGACTATGTCGATGAGTTGAAGGATAGCCCTACCTATGGAGAAAACCTCGGCGATATGACTATTTCGTATTCACCCTCGGTGATGGGTTCGCTAATGGCAGATTTCCATGTGGGTGGCTTTAGTGCTTTGTGGCACACGCAGTATGTTGGTAAGCAGTATTTCACCAATAATGAGATTGATGCGTTGTCGCTGGATGCCTACTGCGTTACAAACCTTAATCTGGGCTATACGGTTACAACCAACTCGGAGCAGAAGGTGCGATTTGGTATTGCCATAAATAACCTCTTCTCGACGCTCTACGAGTCGAATGGTTATGGCTACTCGTATATGTGGGATAGCGTGCGTTATGATGATGCCTTCTACTTCCCACAGGCACCTATAAATGTTCTTGCTAACGTAACAGTAAACTTCTAAAACTATGACTTGGGATTGGTCCTTGATATTACAGTGCGTAGGCACAGCTCTCGGCCTCTTGTATCTTTGGCTCGAGTATAAGGCAAACATTTGGCTTTGGGTCGTTGGTGCTATCATGCCCGTGGTGCATGGTGTGCTCTACTTCCAGAGTGGCATATATGCCGATGCCGCCATGCAGTTGTACTATGTGTTGGCGGGTGTCTATGGCCTTGTAGTGTGGAAGCGCCGACCCAAGAAGAGTGATGATGGACATATTCGTCACACACCCACGAGATGGATTGTACCTTTGGTTGCAGTCTATGCCGTTTTGCATATTGCGTTCTATTTCTTCCTTGCAGAGTGTACTGATAGCCGCGTGCCATTCTTCGACTCTATGTCTACGGCGTTGAGCATTGTTGCTATGTGGATGCTATCGCGTAAGTTGGTGGAGCAGTGGTTGGTGTGGCTTGTTGTCGATATGATTAGCGTGGGGTTGTATCTCTACAAGGGTATCCCCATCACAGCGGGTCTCTACACCCTATACTGTATCCTCGCTGTAGCGGGCTATGTGCGCTGGCTAAAGCAGATTAAGTAGCGAGAACTGTCCAATTACAAAGAAACGGGGTGTCCAATTTTGGACACCCCGCTTGATTATTCTGGATGTATTATTCTGGCTTTGGTAGTGTGAACGTAAACTCCAAACCACCCACCTTGCGATTTGTAACTGATATGTCGCCACCATGGAACAATACCGCATTCTTGACGATAGAGAGACCAAGGCCTGTGCCACCAAGTTTGCGCGAACGACCCTTGTCAATACGATAGAAGCGCTCGAAGATGTGATTAATGTGATCGCTATCTACGCCAATGCCGTTGTCGTAGAACTTGATGGTGTACATCTTGCTATCTTCGGCTGTGCACTTGATGAAGATGTCGCGACCACCCGAGTAAGCAATAGCATTATCAGTTAGGTTCTTGAATATCGACATGAGTAGGGTAGAGTTGCCCAATACCAACATGGGTGATGGCAAGTCGATGTTTATACGCATGCGCTTATCATCTGGAAGGAGTGCTACCTCCGATGTGATCTCGTCGATGATGCCACGAAGGTCCACCTTTTCGCGCTCGATGCGGCTGCTGCCATCCTCAAGGCGAGTGATGGTTGATACGTCGTTGAGCAACTGTGTTAGACGCTGGCAGTGTGCATAGCACTTGGCAATAAAGGCGTCGCGCTCCTCAGCATTCATCTCCTTCGAAGTGGTCATAGTCTCGAGGTAACCCTGAATGGCTGCTACGGGAGTCTTGAGCTCGTGGTTGATGTTGTTGGTGAGCTGTCGCTTGATGCGCAACTTCTCCTGGTGCTCGTGCATAGCCTTGTCGTGCTCGAGTTTAACCTCGTTGTTAGCCTCGCGCAAGCGGCTGTATAGGTCGATTATATGGCGTGCAATGTCTCCCAATTCGTCGTTGGCAAACTGGGGCATAGACTCGATATCGGCGCCATTCTCCATTGCTGAAACTGCGCGATCGAGGCTACTGATGTTGCGGCTCATGCGCATGGCAAGCATAAGGGCAATGACGATGGAGACGCCTGCAATAGCAATGATGCCGACAAAGATACCCTCGTCGATACTACTGATGCGGCTGTTGTGGCTCAACAGCGAGAAATGGTAGGTGATAAAACCTCCAATAAGCGTGATGATGAGAATTGCCAGCAGTAGATACATTCCACCGCGGTAGCTGAAAATTTTAGATTTTGAATCCATAGCCATATCCTGTTCTTGTTATTATATGGTTGCCGTAAATGCCAAGTTTCTTGCGCAAGCGCGTGATATTTACATCAATCGTGCGGTCCAACACAACCACCTCTTCGCTCCATACGCGCTTCATAATCTGTTCGCGTGAGAGTATTGTGCCTCGGTTTGATAGTAGTAATACGAGAATGTCAAACTCCTTGCGCGTTAATTGTATCTCCTCATTGTCGATGTAGCAACTCTTGTCTCGGTTGTTTACAACCAATGTTTCAAAGCGTATGCTGCTATCATTATCCTTTGACTCCTCCTCTGCGGGTGTTTCGTTTGCTAATGGGCGCTTTGAACGTCGCAATACGCTGCGCACGCGAGCCATGACCTCTGCCAAAGAGAATGGCTTTGATATGTAGTCATCGGCACCGATATCAAGACCCTTAATCTTGTCGGCCTCGGAGTCGAGTGCCGTGCAGAAGATGATTGGTGTCTCTGCTGTCTCGGGACGCTTGCGAAGTATGCGGGCCAGACCGAAACCACTTAGCTCACCCATCATGATGTCGAGAATCATGAGGTCGAAGTCTGCGAGATTTAGTGCCAGAGCCTCCTCCGCGCTCAGTACTGTTGTTACAATGTATCCCTCCTTTTCGAGGTTGAACTTCAGAATCTCACACAACGACTCCTCGTCATCAACAACAAGTATTCTATATTTATTCATGCTTCAAAGTTTTCGTCAAATATAGTATATATATGCCTCATACGCCTCTTAAACATCACAAATTTAATAAAGATTTAACAATTGCGCAAGTATGTAATGATATTTTTGAGGGGTGCATTAATAATAATGAAATAATTTTGTAACAATTTTGTAACAATTTTGTAACAATATTTTTTTATCTTTGCCTAAGATAACACTTTTTAGTATGGATCTATTTATCGTTATTGTACTAGCCCTCTTGGCAGTTATGGGTATCATCGTCGGAGTCTCGAATGATGCCGTGAACTTCCTTAATTCGGCTTTCGGTTCGAAAGCAGCAAAGAAAAACATCATTTTAACAATCGCCTCAATGGGTGTAATGGTCGGTGTGATGACATCGAGTGGCATGATGGATGTGGCGCGTAGTGGCGTCTTTTATCCCAACATGTTCAGCTATCAGGAGATTATGATTCTGTTCCTGGGTATGATGCTCTCGAATATCATCCTTCTGGATATCTACAACTCACTGGGTCTGCCCACTTCAACAACCGTATCGTTGGTATTCGGCTTGCTCGGCTCGGCAATGGCATTGGCTCTATATAATATATGGAGTGGCGATGCGCTTATGAGTCAGCTTGGTCAGTACATCAACTCGGGTAATGCCTTGGCTATCGTGTCGGGTATCTTGCTTTCGGTTGTGTTGGCATTCATCACTGGTCACATTTTGATGTACATATCGCGAATTATCTTCTCATTCCGCTATAACAAGGTGTTCAACCGCTTTGGTGCTTTGTGGTGTGGTATCACACTCGCAGGTATCATCTATTTCACCGTATTCAAGGGTCTTAAGAGTACGAGCCTTATCCCCGATGTGCTCAAGGACTATGTGAATGAGAATACAGGCATGGCACTACTTATCTTGTGGCTCGGCAGCTCACTATTGTTGTGGGTGTTGCAGCGTTGCAAGGTAAATATTCTTCGTGTCTCTATCCTTGCGGGAACTTTCTCTTTGGCTTTGGCATTTGCTGGTAACGACCTTGTGAACTTTATCGGTGTGCCATACGCAGGCTACGACTCATACATGATTGCTCAGGGTCCCGATGGTGCCCCAGAGACTATGGCTCAGTTGATGAATCCTACGACAGCAAACTTCTGGATTATGTGTGCTGCTGGTCTTGTTATGGTGATCACGCTCTTTACATCTAAAAAGGCTATGCGAGTGATTGAGACCGAGCGCAAGCTCTCGTCACAGACCGAGGAGGCACCAACAAACAGCGATGCTACAAATGCTTCACGAGGTATTGTTCGTGCTGCACGTGCCATCAGCACTGCCATTGAGGCTGTAATGCCCAATAAGGTTCGTGCCTACATTGATAGCCGTTTCGTTCAGCTGTCTGAGGAGGAGCGTGGCGATGTCAATTACGACCTTATTCGTGCCACTGTAAACCTTACGGCTGCCGCGATCCTTATCTCTATCGGTACACAGCTTAAGCTGCCTCTATCTACAACCTACGTTGTATTCATGGTATCTATGGGTTCATCATTGGCTGATAGAGCTTGGGGTAGAGAGAGTGCCGTATATCGTATCACTGGCGTTATGACCGTTATCATGGGCTGGTTTATCACTGCGTTGGGCGGTTTTATCATCGCTATTGCCGTTACCCTTGCCCTTGCCTATGGTCAGAACATTGCTGTTGGCGAGTGGAACATTGTCGCAATCGTTGTGACACTCATCTGCATTGGTCTTATTATCAAGAGCAATATGGCAAAGAAGACCGAGAATAAGGAGGTCGAGGAGTCTGCTGTTGCAAAGATAAGCGACACACTTAAGCAGAGCCCTGAGGAGGCACTTATCGCCTACACTGAGCATGTCTGCGCATCGATGGAGAAGGTGACAATGATATACGACAGAACCATCGTTGCGGTGTTCAAGGAGAATCGTAAGGTGTTGCGCGATATGGTTAGCGAGGCGGAGGATTTCTACCACTCTACACGCCAGCAGAAGTATGAGATTATCCCTCTGTTGCGCACACTCGAAGAGAGTGATATCAACACTGGTCACTTCTATGTTCAGGTAGTGGACTACATATCCGAGACCAGCAAGGCGTTGTTGCACATTACACGCCCATGCTATAAGCATGTAGATAATAACCACTCGGGACTTACAAAGGAGCAGGTCTACGACCTTAAGTGTATCAATGACCGCGTTGAGAATATCTTTGGTGACATCAACCACATGCTTCGTACGCGTTCGTTCGAGCAGATGGAGGCTGTTCTCAACAAGCGTGACGAGCTCTTCAACTTCATCGACGAGGTTATGCAGAATCAGTTGCGCCGCTTGCGCGATACAGGTGGTTCATCATCGGCAAATATGTTGTTCTTCAACATCCTCACCGAGACCAAGACTATGGTATTGCACTCACGCAATATCGTTAAGTCTTTGGAGCATTTCGTACACACAAAGGAGTAACCGAACTCTATTTAGCATAAAAAGTAATGCGTTGATGTTTGACATCAACGCATTACTTTTTACCACGCATCCTAATAGTCATACTCCACAATTCTTTCTGCATAGTCACACCAGCCCTGTGCCGTATCGTAGTGGCGCTTGCTGCCGCGAGGAACATATATCGTTGCATTGGGGCTATTCTGCAAAACCTTTGAGTAGGTCACGGGTGGATATATGGGTTTGCAGTAGATGCTTTCGAGGTGCAGACTCTCTGCAAACGCCCTATCCTCGATTTCTCTCACACCACTCGGTATGGTTATCTCATTCAAAACTGTACAGTGGAAAAATGCCTGATATCCAATCTTCACAAGGTTATTTGGAAGTGTTACACTCCTAAGACAACCACAACTCTTGAATGTCCCCTCCTCAATCACCGTCACGCCCTCGGGGATAACTATACTCTGAAGGTTCTCGCAACCCAAAAAGGCACATTTGCCGATTGTTGTTACGCTCTCGGGAATTGTTATTGACTTTGTATAGTGGCAACCCGAAAAGGCTGAGTCGCCGATGGTAGTAACACTCTCAGGAATTGTTATATTGAGGAGATTTGCACACTGCGCAAATGTTCCCGGGGCGATGGTATCAATGCTATTAGGAATAACTATTGTCTCCAAATTCCAACAGCTCGCAAAGGCATATTCACCTATCGAATTGATATTATCATGTAGGTTAATATCGCTTAAAGCATCGCAATCGTAGAACGTCATGTTGCCTATCGTTGTTACGTTCTCTCCGAGCGTGATGCTCTCAATCTCATTATACCCCATAAAGGCACTGTTACCTATTGCAGTAATATGCTCTGGTGTGGTGTACGTTGTCACTCCAGCGGGTGCTATGGTTATGAGTGTGTCGCCATCGTGGAGATATGTGCCACACTCCGAGGCATACTTGCCACGAAACTCCTCAAGGCTCGTGCAACCTGCAAAGAGTCCCTCGCCTATCTGCGTTAGGCTCTCGGGTAGTGTGATACACTTAAGATTGGTACAATCCTTGAAAAGGTTATCGCCAATTTGCTCCAAGCCCTCATGTAGCTCTACATTTGTAAGACTCTCGCAACCACTATATGCGCCTTGTCCTATTTTTGTAACACTTGATGGTAGGTCAACCTTTGTTAGTGTTGTACAATCAGCAAAGGCTCCATTGCCCACCCATGTAACATTCTCTGTCATCTCAACACTCTCAAGGTTACCACATGAGATAAATGCATTGTTATCAATGTGGTTGACACTCGCAGGAAGTGTAATGGTCTTTAATTTGGAACTACTTTGAAACCATGTGTCAACACCTGTGATATCACGATTAAACACTATCTTGCCCACTCCATTCTCATAAGTGTTAGACAGAACACGAACACCAAAGATTTGGCCTATCATGTTTCTGTGAATATCTATGGTGTTGCCATCTGTCGATGTGTAGTAGATAACATGTTTCGAGGGTGTGGTATCAGGACCGAATATCTCCTTCCAGCACGATGTAGCGATGAGTGGTAAAATCAAAAGTAGCAGTAGTCGTTTCATACTCTCGAATGTTTAGATGTTAAACTTCATCAAAGCATTTGCTTTTCGTTACTACAAAATTAGGTATATTTTCACTCCTCACCAAATTTTTTGAGGCCTAATTTTTCCGCGATGGTGTATTCAATATGTTGAAAATCAATGTGTTAAAAATGGGTGAAAAACGAATTTTTCATAGTGTTGATAATCAGGTAGTTACGAATATAATCGCGTATTATATTGATTATCAATAAATTAATACGTCTTTTTGCAAAAAGAGTCTGCCCAACCTTGCAGTTGAGCAGACTCCATGCTTATAACAGTTATACTACTAATGTATGGCGCAAGATTATTTAGCTGGTGCCCACTTGCAGCGCACAGGAGAGATGATAGCACCCTCCTCCTTGAGTTGCTTCATAGCCTTGTCCACCTCCTTGCGGTCGATGCCGCTGAGCTCTGCGATCTTACCTGCGTTGAGAGGCTCGCCTGCCTCAACCATTGTTGCCAATACCTTTGCCTTAGTCTCCATAATTCTTATAGTTTTAATAGTTAAATTCTCTTATCATTAGTGTTATTTCCATGTATGAGCATCTGCCCTCTATATAGTCTTCGTAGAGTATCTCTGCGTCACGCCCCTTTAGTACAGCACATTTCCCGCACACTTCGCAGTTGTTGCAACACCTCCATTTGTCGAGTACGTACTCCAACCGCTCCTCTTTTGTTGAGTGACTTACGTCGGGTGCACCCATCGGCGTGATATTGGTCATCTCTCTTACATGTTTTTCATATTTATCATTCATTAGTTTTTCATTCTATTGCCTTTATCTTAGTTTGCTGATGCAAAATTAATACATTTAATTATAAGTTGCAAATTGGATTTTTTTATTTATCTATAAGCTAATTCTATATTTTACTTGTTTTAAGTCTTATTGTGTAAAAAATACGCAAATTATTTGTTTATTTGAAATAAAACCCTTACATTTGTGTAAAATTAACGCAGTGAAATATGAAAGAGCAACAATTTTGTTATATATATCCACGTCCTGCGGTAACTGCGGACTGTGTGATTTTTGGCTTTGACGGGGTAAATATCAAGGTGTTACTTATACAACGAGGACTCGAACCGTATAAGGGTGCATGGGCATTGCCTGGAGGTTTCATGAATATGAATGAGACCATTGAGGAGTGTGCACTCAGGGAGCTAAAAGAGGAGACTGGATTAAATGGTGCCACGGTTGAACAGTTTCATACGTTTACAAGTGTCGATCGTGACCCTCGCGAGCGTGTGATCACGGTTGCCCACATGGCGTTGGTGCGTCTTGCTGATGTTCAGGGAGGCGATGATGCTGAAAGCGCACGTTGGTTTGCGCTCGATGAGATACCCTTGCTCGCCTTTGATCACGACTATATTCTGCGCATGGCGATTATGAGGATGAGAGAGCGTATATGTTTTAAGCCTATAGGTTTTGACCTTCTACCCGAGGTGTTTAAGATGTCAGAGTTGCAGAACCTCTACGAGGCAATTCTGGGTGTCACGTTTGACCGTCGTAACTTCTACAACAAGATGCTCAAGCTCGGTATCCTCTCGGAGGCGGAGCCACGCTCCGAGAACGCATCACGGCGCATACCTACGAAGTATAGATTTAATGCCGAGAAGTATGCCGAGTTGAAACAAAAAGGATTTAGATTGGAATTTTAATTAGAGCGATTATGTACAGGAGAAGATATACACCAGAGAGGATAACACATTTATCCCCAAATGAAATTTTCGTATTCGGCAGCAACCTGGATGGCGCACATGGAGGCGGTGCAGCTCGTTTGGCATACAACCGTTTTGGCGCTGTATGGGGTCAAGGAGTTGGCCTGCAGGGGCAGTGTTATGCAATTCCAACTATGCACGGAGGTATTGATGTTATTAAACCCTATGTCAATGAGTTTATTTCGTTTGCAAGGCAACATCGCGAGTTTATATTCCTTGTGACCAAGATTGGCTGTGGCATCGCAGGTTTTAGGGATGAGGATATTGCTCCGCTATTTGCATCGGCAATTGACGTTGAAAATGTCATCCTGCCAGAGAGTTTTGTAAACATAATCGCAACAGATGAGTATGATGTAACTATGACAAAAGAGTATATCATACGAGACAAAATACGTGGTTGTTTAATGGCGGGTGCTGCAGGAGATGCACTCGGTTATGAGGTGGAGTTTATCAGCCGCAGTAAAATCATTGACCGCTATGATGAACGTGGCATTACACGTTTTGAACTTGACAGAAGTGGTAAGGCACTGATTAGCGACGATACGCAGATGACGCTTTTTACCGCTAATGGTATGCTGATGGGGCTTACTCGCGGATATATGCGTGGTATCGGTGGTCGACCCGAAGAATATGTCGAGTTAGCATATCGCGATTGGTATTACACTCAGGTTGGTGTTGTTGATAACCACCCCTCTTATACATGGCTATATCATGTTCCCAAGATGTTTAAGGTTCGTGCACCGGGCAATACCTGTTTGAGTGCGTGTCGATCAATCATCGACAATGAGCCTGTGTTGAATAACAGCAAAGGCTGTGGAGGTATAATGCGTGTTGCGCCGATGGCCTTGCTTGGTGCATCGTACGCATCGCGTGACGCGTTTACCTATTCGCTGCAAATGCTTGCTGAGGCGGGTGGTAGAATTGCTGAATATACCCATAAACATCCTCTTGGCTTCCTGCCTGCTGCACTGCTTACGATATTGTTGTATAAGCTTGCTCCAATGTCTGCTAATAAGATAAAGAGGTGTATCAACACGGTAGTAGCCGACACTCTGTCGGAGCTTGATAATATATATAAGGATAAGTATGCCGCAGAGAAAAAGTATTTAAAGCAATTGAGTCAGCTTGCTGTGCGCCTTGCAGCCTCTGGCGTTTCGGATGCTGAAGCAATAAGTCAGCTCGGTGAAGGCTGGGTAGCTGAGGAGACGTGGGCAATAGCACTATATTGTGTCCTGCGTCATATAGATAGTGTGGAGGATGCTATCATTGCATCGGTAAACCATAACGGAGATAGCGACTCAACTGGCTCTGTATGTGGTAATATTATGGGCGTAATCTACGGCTATAAACATATCAGCGAGCGCAATATCTTCTGTCCCGAGGGATGCACGTTGAAGGATACTCTCGAGTTGTCCGACATTATCCTTACCATTGCCGATGATCTCTCTTCGGGATGCATTATCAGTGAGTATAACCCTATTGACACTCCTGAGAAGCGTCAGTGGTTTGAACGCTACTGCGATATGCGTCCCGTGGGTATCGCAAAACTATAATTACGATACCATTAGTTCGATTGCTTGAAAGCCCGTTAAACAAATATGGCGACTGGAATATATAGAGTTCCAATCGCCATAGTGTTTGATTTTTAGCTGTATTGCAGCCTTTGCAAACAAGTAAAATTATTTCTGCTCGTTCAAGATACGCATTGCAGCATCAAAAATCGCTGTGTCATCCAATGTAACAACACCACCATCAGGGCCCTGCTCGATATGAATACCTACACCCTCCTTAGCCTCAAAGTGCTTACCACCAAAATAGTTACGTACGGTCTCAACGTCGATTCCCAACTCGTCTGCAATGCGCTGTGAGCTGCCACTAGGCAACTTATCCTTAATACGGCGCAACTCGTTAAATGTAATAATCATAGTTCGGTAATTATTAGGTTTAATAATATTTATTTCGTTTTGCTAATGCTAAATTAATGCTTTTTTTTTAATTGACCAAACTATTTTAGATATTTTTTCAAAAAATTAATTTTTTATTCACTCTGCAATTTACCAAATATCTTCTGTTTAAAGACTATACACTATATTTATCGGTCTGCGGCACACGAAAAGGACTCTCGTGGCGCTGACGTTAGGGTGTGTTTTGGCGTATCTTTTGCTGTTGGCGAATGTGTATTACATAAAATTTTTAATATTCAACACTATGAAAAACACACTTAAAGGCACTCTTACGGAAGAGAATTTGCTAAAGGCATTTGCCGGCGAAAGTCAGGCGCGCAATCGTTATAACTATTTTGCATCGCAGGCAAAAAAGGATGGCTATGAGCAGATAGCCGCCGTCTTTGATATCACAGCCGACCAGGAAAAGGAGCATGCCAAACGCTTCTTCAAATATCTTGAGGGAGGCATGGCGACGATACACAATGCTACCTATCCTGCGGGCATCATAAGCACAACGGAGCACAATCTGGTGGAGGCAGCTCAGGGCGAGCATGAGGAGTGGGAGGTGCTGTACGCTTCGTTTGCCGAGACAGCCCTCGCTGAGGGATTCAAAAAGGTTGCTTTGACATTTAAGCACGTCGCTGAGGTGGAGAAGGAGCATGAGCGTCGCTACCTGAAACTTCTAAGCCGACTAACCGATGGAGATTTCTTCCGTCGCGATGGTGAGATTGTGTGGCAGTGTCGCAACTGTGGTTACATTGTCAAGGCATCCGTGGCACCAAAGATGTGCCCATCGTGCGAGCATGAGCAACGTTTCTTTGAGCCAATGGCTGATAACTATTAAAAAGCCATGGGGCGGTGTGTATGATGCAATGGAGTAAAATCATGGGAGTAGCCTATGCGGTTATCTCATCAGCAACATTTGGCCTTATCCCGCTCTTTACAATATCGCTACTGCAGCTGGGCATAAGCTCACCAACGATTTTATGCTATCGTTTTCTAATGGCTGCAGTGGCGATGGCGGTAATTATGTTCTTCACGCGGCGCAGTTTCCGTATTGCTGTCGATAAGATGGCTGTTGTAGCTATCCTTGCCATACTTTACTCCTCCACGGCTATACTTCTGTTGGAGAGCTACAAGAGTATTCCGAGTGGCATAGCCACAACCATCCACTTTTTATATCCTCTTGCGGTTACTCTTACCATGGCATGGGTGTTCAAGGAGCGTATGTCGCCCATAATTTATATATCTGTGGTGCTCTCGCTTATAGGTGTTGCACTCCTGGCATGGGGAAACCACGATGTTGGCGACTTCCGTCGTGGTGTAACACTATCTCTGCTCACGGTGGTAACTTATGCTGCCTATATCGTTGGAGTTATGCGCAGCCGTGCATCGAAGGTTGACTCTATTGTTTTGACCTTCTATGTCTTGTTCTTTGGCGCTATACTCTTCTTTATTTACGCATTAGCTACTACTGGCATCGAGGCGGTTCACCATTGGTCAAACTGGCGCGACTTGCTGATGTTGGCACTCGTTTGTACGGTGCTCTCTGACTACACGCTGATTTTGGCTATCAAGCGCATAGGCTCAACACGAACCTCGATACTTGGCTCGATGGAGCCTCTGACGGCAATTGTTGTTGGTGTCTTGTACTTTAATGAGCACTTCGATACTATGAGTATCATTGGTCTTATCTTCGTGATATGCGCCGTAGTTATGGTTATCGTACAGTCATCACATTCAGCCCATAGTGATTAATCTGTATTATATGTAAATTAAATATGGACTATTCAAACTGTTGAATAGTCCATATTTTCTATTTGTGGCGTTTGTCTCTTAGAAATTATATTGAGCCATAATGCTGATACGATTTGCAGAGTCGTTAGCACCGCTTACGTCTTTGCGACCGCCATGCAGATACTCAACTGCGAGCGTGAAGTTGCGTGTCACGTTGTAGAAGGCATTGGCAAAGATATAGTGACCCTTTGAGTACTGGTTGTCAGAGATTGCACCCTTGTGCTTTTCCAAATGTACCTCTGAGTAACCTCCCGCGAGCCAGAACTTCTTGGGCATGATGTTTAACTGTGCCGCTGCCTGCCATCCCCACATAGGAAGTGTCTGAATTCGGGTAGGGTTGTTGGGATCGTATGTAAAGTCGTATGGAGTTCCCATCAAGTCGTTGATGTACGGAGTTATGCCTCTGCCATATACGCCATTCATGTAGAGGTCCACCCAGCGACCAATGTTTATGTTGCCACTCAACTGCACACCCCAGCCAAGCTGTGTAGTGTTTTTGCCCAATTTGTTGTCGTGTAGATACATGTCGCGAATTACACCTGATACGCGAATGTGACTCTCGCGTCTCTCGCCCCATGCATACTGAACGTAGGCGATACCATCAGGTACACGTTGGTAGATTGACGAGAAGTGCTCACCATATGTTGCACTTACTGAGGGCATCTCGGCTGCCGCACCAAAGGTGATGTGTCTATCCCAGCATGTATGCTCGTAGCGTATCATCTCCGTAAAGCGGAAGTTGTAGGCATTTGGGCCCTGAAAGTCGATGGTCTGTGGTGCCGCCTGGAGGTCGCAGAATGTCGAAACGTCGCGACCAACGGTAAATCCCATTACCTGAACGTAAGCCGAACGCAGACGAGGGAGGTATGAGAACTCATCGCCACCGCGGAAGTCGATATCGGTGAATGCCACGATGCGACCCAACATGTCGGAGTTGATGATACCCTTGAGGAAGATGCGCGACGTAGAGGCATCCATCATCACACGCTGACGGTTCGCATAGTCCTTTGTCATAGGGATGTCGTATGGCACGAAGTCGATGTTGCCAACAGCACCAGCAAAGTCATAACTTGTGCGTAGCGTTACCGTAGCGCCAATACCCAACGCAAATTTATTGTTGGCTGAACTGAATATCAGCTGTGGATTGTGGGCCTGCTGAAAACCCTTGCGCGAAGTCTCCTTGAATGCCTTGCTTGCCTCGTCACAGTGCTCTTTGTCATGCGCGTGCTTGTCGTGGTGTGACTCTGCACTTGCAGTTGTTACTCCAAAGAGTAGAGCAAATGCCAATAGTGATAGTCTAAATTGTTTCATAAGATGTGTTTTTAATTAAAGTGAAACAGTTGTTTAACTCACACTCCAATGAAACAAGTTATATGCCAATGTTGTTGTGCGAGCGACTATGGTTCTCGAAGGCGATACTATATCCGTAGATATGAAAAAACCGAGGCACATTGCTGTACCTCGGTCTCTCTTTGATGTGACGCAAATGCGCCGCATCTTGCATTAGCGGATCTGACGGATGATCTCACCACCATGCTTGATTGCCTCCTCGTTCTGAGGCAACATCTTCCATGCGCGCTCAGGCAAAGTTTTCTTCAAACCAGCCATAACGTTCTCCATAGCTACAACAGGGCGAACCTTGAGGTATGCACCCAAAATCATAGTGTTGAACAACTTAGCCTGGCCCAAACGTGCGCACTCTGCAGTAGCATCAATCTGATATACGCTGATGTCTGTACGAGTAGGGTGGCTTGTAATACCGTTAGTATCGTAGATAAGAACACCACCTGGCTTAACCTGGCTCTCGAACTTATCCATTGACTGCTGGTTCAAAACCACTACGCAATCAAACTCGTGAGCGATAGGTGATGAGATAGGCTTATCCGAGAGGATAACGGTAACGTTAGCGGTACCACCACGCATCTCAGGACCGTATGAAGGCATCCATGTTACCTCCATGTCCTGCATAATTCCAGAGTAAGCCAAAATCTTACCCATAGTGAGGACACCCTGTCCTCCGAAACCTGCAATGATTATTGTC
>JAEIGA010005030.1_pt1 | contig 20297 bp, 19 predicted proteins | sample 9270691 | NCBI WGS metagenome assembly JAEIGA01 (sample SAMN17057246, study PRJNA624740) | gut metagenome | biome: biome; isolation source: fecal sample | host: Bos grunniens | place: China: Xizang | collected 2019 | reverse complement strand
TTCTTTGTTGGTTCTGGCCAATATGCTTTGTCATAAAGTGGTAAAAAGATAAAGAACAGAACATAACAAAGTGCTAATAATATTTTTAATCCCATAAAACAACCTTATTTCTCTTTTCTCAAAAGTGTTCCCTTTGGAAATACCAAATCACTCTTGATTTTTACTGTCATCATTGGATGCGGTGCAGACTCGATTTCATTGTCATCCTTGTCAAAAAGCTCATCTGCTGTGAAAACAACAGGCTCAGTTGACGGCTGAAGTGCATCAAGTACATCTCCACGAGAAAACTTATTTCTCTGTTCAGCAATAATATATCCGTCTTTGCACTCTTTAACCTCCGCCATAACATCGTAATGACGCTTATATCCGCCTTCAAAACTGATGTTTGCATCTTCGTTAGGTGCATTGAAATAGAATCCTGTGCAATAATCACGATAACTTACCTTATAAACCTCATCAATAACCCATTGTGATGGCTTAAAATCATCAACAGGATTTTTAAGATACTCATCAATAGCAACTCTGTAAGCATTTGTAACAACAGCAGCGTAGTAAGCAGATTTTGCTCTGCCTTCGATTTTGAAGCTACTGATACCTGCCTTCACCATTTCAGGAATATGCTCAATCATACACATATCCTTTGAATTGAGAATATATGTGCCTTCCTTTGAGTCCTGAATAGGGAAGTACATTCCGTCACGCTTAACCTCCATAATAGCATATTCCCATCTGCAAGGCTGAGCACACTCACCACGGTTAGCATCACGGTTTACAAGATAGTTTGAAAGTAAGCATCTGCCTGAGAATGACACGCACATAGCACCGTGAATAAAGCATTCAATTTCAAGGTCCTTTGGCACTTTTGCTCTGATTTCAGCGATTTCTGTCATTGACAATTCTCGTGCAGTAACAACTCGTGAAGCACCCATATTGTAAAATTCATTTGCAGTAACATAGTTTACAATACCTGCCTGAGTTGAAATGTGAACAGGCACATTTGGTGCATATTTTTTACAAAGTGACAAAACACCGATGTCAGCAACAATAAATGCATCAACACCGATTTCTGCCCAGTTTTCAAGATAATGAGGAAGCTTGAGTATTTCGTCATTTCTTGCCAATGTGTTACAAGTGAGATAAACCTTAACACCCTTAGCATGGCAAAGGTCTACCGCTTCCTTTAATTGTTCAAAATTGAAATTCTGTGGTGCTGCACGCATACCAAAAGCGTCACCACCAAGATAAACCGCATCTGCACCGTACATTAATGCTGCTTCAAGTCTTTCTCTGTCACCTGCAGGTGCTAAAAGTTCAGGTATAATCATTTTAACCTCCTGAATTTACACGCTGAACTGTTCTACCGTTTGCATTGTGCTCTTCGATAGTTTCAGCAAGGTAAATTTTGTTATTTTTATCGTGTCTGAAGAAATAATTTTTTGATGGAGTAGGGAAAAGCGCTGATTCAATAGCATCAAGTCCCGGATTGCAGATAGCACTTGGTGGCAAGCCTGCAATTTCATAAGTGTTGTAGCTTACAACATACTTGTTGATTTCAGGAGTTGTAATACGCTTTGCAACTGTGTTCTTAACATAGTCCTTTGTTGAGTTGCAGTCAAGTGTAGGATAAAGTCCTGAACGGTTAAGACGGTTGTGAAGAACAGATGAAATCTGTAAGAACTGACCTTCATCTGTACCTTCCTTTTCGAGGATTGAAGCAAGTGTGATAACCTCATCAACACTCATTCCGAGCTCTGTTGCCTTCGCAGCAAATTCTTCTGTCCAACGCTTCTGGAATGCATCAAGGAATTTACGGATTACTGACGCAGGCTCAGCGTTTTGCTCAAATTCATAGGTAGCAGGGAATAAATAGCCCTCAAGCACACAATATCTTTCATCTTTATTATCGATTTTAGCAATAAAATCATATTCATTACCGAAGTCAAAGGTATTAAGGACTCTGTAAAGAGATTCTGCAGTACATACGTTGTTCTTTTCAAGACGTTCAAATACCTGGTCAACGGTATAACCCTCAGGGATTGTTATGCTGATAATAGCACCTCTTGTACTGCTTGTCTTAAAGCGAGTGAGCATTTTTTCAACACCCATATCGTCAGTAAAGTAGTAAATGCCCGGAAGATAGTTTTCATCGGAAAATCCCATAAGATTTGCAAAAATATTACAGAAAATACTGTTTTTTACAAGCCCTGCTTTGTCAAGAACCTTTATAGCCTCTGCAGTATCAGCATTATCAGGGAGAACAACTTCGATAGTTTCCTCACCGTCACGATTAATTGCAAGAACATCGTTTACACAGCTGATAGCAAAGCCTGCAAGAACAAATGACACAAGAAGGCAACAACCGAACGCAATATATTGCTGTCTGTTTTCACGGAAGGAGAGAACAATGTTTCCTATAATATCATTAAAGGTAAGCTTTTTCTTTGGCTTTTTGCCTTCATTATATTTGGACTCAAATTCTGCATTTTGTTCTTTCACATGCGCTGCAGCGATGTTTGCGTTTTCCACAACATTTTCAGCAGCTGTTTTCACTTTGCTTGCAACATCCATTGCAAAGGATTTTGCATAGTCAATATTAACTGCAAATTTAGCCTTATTCTGAGGAGCAACAGGCTCTGGCTTTGCAGATTTTCTGCGAGGAGCTTCGGTGTATGCATTTAAAAGGTCAATGTCATAAGACTGGCTCTTTTTCTTTTCCTCTGAGCTGAATGAAGAAATGTCACGTCCTGAACTATGCATTTCGCGTGAAAAGGATGTGCTTTTCCTTTCGTCAGCACTTTTTACCGGCTTACTTGTAATAGAGTCACCTGCGTATTCATTTAAAAGGTCATCATAAGAATTGTTTGAAAATTCATCTTGAAATTTATTCACAGGATTACCTCCTTCGTTGAGTTTTGTGTCACTATAATTTTAACTTTAATATCATATTTATCGGTTGGCAATTTGTCAGTTAATAATTCTTCATAACAAGGACAAATGCTCACTCCGTTAAAATTCTTTAAAAACCTGTCATAATACCCTTTGCCATAACCTATACGATAACCGTCTTTGTCTGTGGAAAGGCAAGGGACAATGACAATATCATTTTCCATTTGTACATATTCCTTGCAATAAGGCTTCGGCTCAAATATTCCATACATTCCTTCACTTAAATCATCAGGAGAGTCAGCCTGAAGGAACTTCATTTCACCGTTACCATTTATGCAAAGAGGATAGAAAATCTTTTTATTTCCATTTCTGCAGGCTTCAATTATGTGCTTTGTGTCAAATTCATCGTCAGATGATGAAAACACTAAAACATGCTCTGCATTTATGAAATAATGGGAATCAATTATCCTTTCGCTTATTGCTTTATCGTATATTATCTTTTTATCCTTTGGAATATTCTTGCGCTTTTCCTTAAGCGCTTTCCGTATTTCCTTTTTATCCATTGAAAATCTGTAATGAAGCACGGATTTTCTTTACTTCAAGTGGGTTTGTGAGAACTTCAGCAATCTGAAGACCAAATTCAATAGCACTACCCATACCCTTTGCAGTGATGAATTTACCATTCTTCACAACGAAGTCCTTTGAAACCTCTGCACCGAAAAGCTCTTCCTCAAAACCAGGGAAGCAGGTAGCTTTTTTACCGTCAAGAAGTCCCTTGTGACCTAAAATTGATGGAGCAGCACAGATTGCACAGATTAATTTGTCGTTTTCAACTGCCCAATCAATAGCCTTTTGTACAACAGGACTTTTTTCAAGATTTAATGTTCCCGGCATACCACCCGGAAGGACAATTGCTTCAACTCTTTCATCAAGAATAAGATTTTTTTCACTGATATCAGCAGCAACAGGAATCTGATGTGAGCCGATTACAAAATCTTCACCGACACCAACTGTCAGTACGTCAAGCTCTGCACGTCTTAAAACATCAACAACTGCCAATGCTTCAATTTCTTCAAATCCGGGTGCTAAAAAAACATAAATCATAATTTTTCTCCTATTCTAAAGTCACACCAATATAACAAGTAATATTTTTTATCTTTTCATTTTCAGTTTTAATCATAGCAGGGGAGTATTCCTCACCAAAGGTTATGTTACCCTTTATAACTGTGCCTGATTTTCTGTGCTTCTCAGGAACGTCCTCATAATTTCCCTTTGCATTTCTGATAAAGGTTTCATCATCAGGGAAGCAGAGTCCGAAATCAGTAACCTCACCGTCATAAGTAATACAGGAGTTTTCCCAGTATTTCACAACTGAATCGTCAAAATCAAGTTCAAAGTCAATTTTCAGCAATTCCGTTTTCTGAGGAATGGTATTATCTATAGTGTAAATTCTGCTTACACCAAAATTCTCAAAACCACAAGTCCTGTAATAATCGAAAAGTGACTCCTCAGCAGGGACAAGGAAAAGAAAATCAAAATTATTTTCTTTGCAGTAATCATAAGAAAAATCAAGAAGCTTTCTCATATAACCCTTACCGCGATGAGCATATTTAGTCATAGCACAATAAACGCACAGACCGTTATATTCACCGATTTTGCAAGGTAAAAGGAAAAGTGAAGATGCAATTTCACCCTCAAGCCTTATAACAGGTGTTACTACACTTTCAAAAATGCTTTCAAAAAAGTGCTCAATAACAGATGAATCCTCTAAAAAAGTCATCTGCCAAAGACTTAAAAGCTCTTTTTTATCCTTAATGGTTGCAAATTCAATCATAAATTATCCCTTATAAATTGCTGAATATTTAATAACAAGCTTGTGTGGCTGATAGGAAAGCTTTGCACGACGAAGTCCCTCACTTCCCGTATCCTCTTCACGGTTTAGAAATTCATATCTGTCCTTAAGCTGACGTGCAAATTCACGGTTAATCATCTGATAAGCACCACGTACATTTCCATAAGCCTTTTCAACGTGAGTGCAGAAGGTGTTGTTATTAAGCCTTTCACCAAACGTGAATGCCACAATTTCACCCTGAATTGTAAGCACACCACCCTCAAAACCTAAATCAAAATAGTTTTTTAGTGCCTTCTGAATTGCAAGACTCTCGTCAGTTATCTCTTCAGGATTTTTCTGAAGATTAAGTCCTTCCCAATGGCTATTGAGAAGTAAACATTGCTCGATATTACCCTCATTTATAGGCTCATATTTCCAATCAAATGTCTTTTCGAAATAAGAAACGTGATTTTTCTTGCTGTGATATTTTCTGCCTGACAAATTTGCCAAATCCTCAGCCCTGTAAACATAGTCAAAGAAATCTCGTGTTTCCTCAATGGCAAACTGGTTTGGAAAAAGTGATTCTAATTCATCCTTGTCCTTTTCAGTCATACCGAAAAACTCAAGCTCAATGTTGTTAGCTTTTGAATATTCAATGAGCTTTTTGATTGTAGCTTTTTTATCACCGTCACCAATAGGGTAACAGAAAATAGGCTTGTCAGTAAAATCGGCAGAAACAAAAATTCCATTGTCATTGAAAATTCTGTTATCATATATGTCAGACCACATATAAATATTGCCAAAGCAGTATTCACAGCAATCAGTCTGTCCCTTTAAAAATGCTTCTTCAACCCATTTCTTGTCACTCAGCACAGGAGGATGAAACTCCATTATAAAATCTCCTTAACAATATTGAAAATTGTGTTTCCGATTTCCTCGATTGAAAGTGGCTCATCATTTTCAAAGCACTTAACCACATTCCAACCAAATTTTTCTGCAGTGTAAAGTGCAGCCTCACGACAGGATTTAAGATATTCAACATTTGCCTCGTGAACATCCTTTTTAGCTTCCTCACCGTTATATCTCTTTGACATAAGGCGTTGTGAAATATCAACATCCATATCGAGATAAATAACTGCATCGGGCTTCGGAATTTCCATCATTTCATATTCTGTGTGGAAAAGCCACTCCAAATACTTGTCCCATTCTTCTTTGGGAAGCTTTACTGTCTGATGAACAGCGTTTGATGTTGTGTATCTGTCAGCAAGAATAAGTGTACCGTTGTTGTAATCATCACCCCAGATATTCTTGTAGCTTGCATATCTGTCAACTGCATAAAAAAGAGATGCAGAGTAAATGTTTACATCAGCAGGATTACTGCCGAATTCTCCGTTGAGATACATCTTTACAAGTGTACTTGACTTGTTGTCATAGTCAGGCAGCTTAATCTGACGAAGATTTATATTATTTTCAAGAAGTTTAGCCTTAAGAAGCTCAACCTGAGTTGATTTTCCACTTCCGTCAAGACCTTCAATTACAATCATTTTTCTGTTCATAATACAATACACCACTATTCATAATTATACAGATAACATTATATCAAAAAAGTTTTAATAATACAATATATAATAGGAATAAAAATTATAATTCAATTCTAAAACAATTGTTGCACACTTATCTTTTTTATGCTACAATTTATTAAATATAAATTTTAAAGAGGGATTACTATGGCATACGATTACAATAAAAGTCAGGCATTGATTATCGGTATGACAGATACTGACGAAAAGGTTACTGCTGCAAGTGGCAGAATTTCCACTCAGGAGGGTACTGCGCTTTCTATTTGGGATAAATCTCAGGACAAGGAGAAAAATGCAAATCTTATCGGAAAGGTAACTGCTTCAGGTCATACAAGTACAGTTGAGCATACATATTTTCAGCTTGCTTTTCAGAATGTTACTGCTGTTGTTGAGCAGTTTATTATCGAATTCAGACTTGCTTCATATACAGTTAAGTCAAGACGATATGTAAACTTCAGTGATGCAGGATTTTATGTACCTGAATTCAATGACGACGAAATCGAAACATCATATAAAGCTCATATGAGCAAAATGTTTGCTCTTTATGACGAACTTTGCGAAAATGGTGTTCTTCGTGAGGATGCTCGTTTTGTGTTGCCATATTGCCTTTATAGTAATTTCTTCTGTAGTGTAAATGGTCGTGAATTTTTAAATATGCTTACTGCTATGATTTGTGGCAGAGGTGCAAAATATCCTGAAATCAAGAAGTTGGGTCTTGAATTATATGAACAGGCTATGAAAAAAGCACCTGGAATTATGTCGAGCTTCAAAATGGACAAAGCTGTAAATGATGTTCCTGACCTTTCATTTATCGATGTAAAGCCACAGCACACAAGCACACCTGTTGAATTGTTGGCATATACCCCAGATGCTGCAAAATGTGTTGCAAGAAATGCTCTTATTTCAGGCAAAAACCTTGCAACAGAGCAGATTGAGGCAATTATTTCTGATGAGGACACAACAAAGAAAATTGTAGAGGCAGTTGTTAAGTGCAAACGTCCAAGACCATTGGAATGCGTAAATTACACATTGAGATTTAATAATGTTTCACTCTCTTGTATCACTCACTTTGCTCGTCATAGAATTCAGTCAATCGAAATTCCTGAGCTTATTAAAACTGACAGAATGAGTTATATCATTCCTCCTGTTTTAAAGGATAAGCCTGAGCTTTTAGCGAAATATGAAAATGCCTTCAAGGAAACTGCAGCAGAATATGAAAGACTTAAAAATCTTGGTGTCCCTGAAGAATTATTGGTATATTATCAGCTCAGCGGTAATACACTTGATATTGTAACAACTATGAATGCAAGACAGCTTATGCTCTTTATGAGACTTCGTTCATGCACCCGTGCACAGTGGGAAATTCAGGAATATGCTGTTGATGCACTTAAAAAGCTTCGTGCAATCGAGCCATTGATTTTCAATTTCTATGGTCCAAGCTGTTTTGTAAGCGCTTGTCCTGAGGGTAGAATGACTTGTGGTAGGGCTGCGGAAATCAAGGAGAAATTCTCAAATCTTAAATAAATTAAACATAAAATATGAAAAAAGTCAGAAAGAAACATAACAAACGAAAAACATTTCTTTTCCCAATATTTGCATTGTTCACACTTTCAATCTGTGTGGTCCTTGCATTGCTTTGTGTTGGTGGTGAGGAAACTGTTTACTATCTCAGTCAGCTGAATTTTATACCTGATAAGAAAACTGTCTGCATTGACCCGGGACACGGTGGCAGTAGCTCCGGTGCAGTTTTAGGTAAAAGATATGAAAAGGATGACACTCTGCGACTTTCACTTCTTGTGAGAGATATTCTGGAGGAAAGGGGATATACCGTTGTTATGACTCGTGATGATGACAGCGACGTTTCCCTTGCTGAAAGATGCAAAATTGCAAATAAGGCAAGAGCGTCGCTTTTTGTTTCTATTCACAGAAATTCAAGTACATCACCAACTGCTACGGGTGTTGAAATGTGGATTCATTCTAAAAATCCTACTGACGATAATTTGTTGGCACAGAATATTTTAGACTGTTTTGACACCCTTGACATTATGAATAACCGTGGGATTTATATCGGCTATCGTGATGGCGAAAGTATGAATTACTATGTAAATAATCATACAAAAATGCCATCTGTATTGGCTGAAATCGGCTTTATTTCAAGCAAAGAGGATAACAAAAAATACGATGAAAATCTTGAAAAATACGCAAAAGCCATTGCCAACGGCATAGAAATGACCTTAAAAGAAATGAATGGAGAATAAAAATATAAATTTTTCTTCAAAAAACTCTTGACATTTGCGAATTGTTGATATATAATTTCTTTTGCCGTTGGGGAATAGTGTAACGGTAGCACGACAGACTCTGACTCTGTTTGTTGGGGTTCGAATCCCTATTCCCCAGCCATATAGAAACAGTTACTACATTTGTGGTGACTGTTTTTTTATTATGTACAAGAAAAAGGATTCGAACACTGAATTTCTGATATGAAAATTATAATTTGTTGCAATTTATCTGCATATTACACTTCTCCCTTTTGCATTTTTTATTGACATTCAATGCATATATATTGTATAATTTAAAGGATAATTTTTATAAAATAGGAGTAGTCTGTATGAAATGGACAGGACTTAATGAATTAAGAGAAAAATACCTTGCTTTCTTTGAGAGTAAGGAGCATTTGCGACTTCCAAGCTTTTCACTTGTGCCACAAGGAGATAAGAGTATTCTTCTTATCAATGCTGGTATGACACCAATGAAAAAGTACTTTACAGGTGAGGTAACACCTCCTAAAAATCGTGTTACAACATGTCAGAAGTGTATCCGTACACCTGATATTGAGAATGTTGGTAAGACTGCACGTCACGGAACATATTTCGAGATGCTCGGTAACTTCTCATTTGGTGATTATTTCAAGCACGAGGCAACTGCATGGGCTTGGGAATTTTTCACAAAGGTACTTGAAATTCCTGAAGAATTACTTTATGTCAGCGTTTACCTTGAGGATGATGAGGCTTATGACATCTGGACTAAAGAGGTTGGCGTTGACCCATCACATATGGTTCGTTTCGGTAAGGAAGATAACTTCTGGGAGCATGGTGCAGGTCCTTGTGGTCCTTGCTCAGAAATCTACTTTGACCGTGGTCCAGATAAGGGCTGTGGCAGTCCTGACTGTAAAGTAGGTTGCGAATGCGACAGATTTATCGAAGTATGGAACCTTGTTTTCACACAGTTTGAAAATGACGGTAACAACAACTATACTCGTCTTGCTAATCCTAATATTGACACAGGTATGGGACTTGAGCGTCTTGCTACAATTATGCAGGATGTTGACAATCTCTTTGAGGTTGATACAGTTCAGAATATTATGAAGCATATTATTGATATTTCAGGTATTGAGTATCATAAGGATGCTAAAAAGGATATTTCACTTCGTGTTATTACTGACCATATCCGTAGTACAACATTTATGGTTTCGGACGGTGTTCTTCCATCAAATAGTGGTCGTGGTTATGTTCTTCGTCGTCTTCTTCGTCGTGCTGCTCGTCACGGCAGACTTATCGGTATCGACAGACCATTCCTCGCTGAAGTTTGTGAAACAGTAATCAAGGAAAATGCAAATGCATATCCAAATCTTGTTGAAAAGCAGGATTACATTAAAAAGGTTATCGCAATGGAAGAGGAAAGCTTCTACAAGACAATTGATAGTGGCTTAGGCCTTCTTAATGAAATGATGGCAAACTCAAAGGATAATGTTCTTTCAGGTGAGGATGCTTTCAAGCTTCAGGATACATTCGGCTTCCCTATTGACCTTACAAAGGAAATCGTTGCTGAAAATAATATGACAGTTGACGAGGATGCTTTCAAGAAATATGTTGAAGAAGCAAGAATGAAGGCAAAATCAGTTAAGCGTGATGGTGCTGAAACTGACTGGAGAAACAGTGGCGTTTCATTTAAGGACATCGCAAAAACTGAATTTACAGGATATGCTGAAAACAATACAACGGCAACTGTTGTAGCACTTGTATCAAATGGTGAAAGAGCAGATTTTGTTGAATCAGGTGACGCAATCCTTGTTCTCGATAAAACATCCTTCTATGCAGAAAGTGGTGGACAGGTTGGTGACACAGGTGTTATCACAATTGGTGACAGCACATTTGAGGTAACTAACACAACAAAGGATGCTGACGGTGTTGTTCTTCATCACGGTGTACTTAACGGTGATGCTGTTAAGGTTGGTGACACAGCAGTTACAACATATAACGAAGAGAACAGAAAAGCAATTATGAGAAATCATACTGCAGCTCATCTTCTTCAGGCAGCACTTCGTACAGTGCTTGGTACTCACGTTGAGCAGGCAGGTCAGCTTGTAGATGCTAATGAGGTTCGTTTTGACTTCACTCACTTTACAGGTATGACAGGTGAAGAGCTTAAAAAGGTAGAAGACCTTGTTAATGAAGAAATCCTTAATGCAACAGAAATGCTTATTAAGGAAATGCCTATTGACGAAGCAAAGGCTATGGGTGCTATGGCTCTCTTCGGAGAAAAGTACGGTGATGTTGTTCGTGTTGTTAAAGCAGGTGACTTCTCAACTGAACTTTGTGGTGGTACTCACGTTGATAACACAGGCAAAATCGGTCTTTTCAAGATTGTATCTGAATCTTCAGTTGCAGCGGGTGTTCGTAGAATTCAGGCTGTCACAGGTAAGAATGTTCTTAAATATATTGATGAAAAGAATAACCTTCTTTTCGCAGTTGCTGATGCTTTCAAGGTTGGTAACGTATCTGCACTTCCTACAAAGGCAGTTGCAGTAGCAAATGACCTTAAGGCAAAGGAAAAGGAAATTGCAACACTCAAAGCAGAAATCAACTCATTCAAGACTGCAGGTATTATGGCAGGTGCAGTTGATGTTAAGGGTGTTCAGCTTGTGGTTTACTATGCAGGTGAGCTTGATGCTAACGGACTTCGTGGGATGGCTGAAACTGCAAGAGATTCTGCACCTAACACAGTTGCTGTTATTGCAGGCTCAAATGCTGAAAAGGGTACTTGTTCATTTGCTTGTGCTTGTGGTAAGGATGCAATTGCAAATGGTGCACACGCAGGTAACATTGTCCGTGAGGTTGCAAAGGTAGCAGGTGGTTCAGGTGGCGGTAAGCCTGATATGGCTATGGCTGGTGGTAAGGAAATTTCAAAGATTGACGATGCTTTGATGTCAGCAAACGAAATCCTTAAATCAATGCTTAAATAAGAGGTGTAATTATGGATTGTCTTTTTTGTAAAATAGCAAATGGTGAAATTCCATCAAATAAGGTTTATGAGGATGAAAAAATCCTTGCATTCCGTGATATTGCTCCTCAGGCTGATGTTCACGTGCTTGTAATTCCAAAGGAGCATGTGGCTTCATCTGCTAACGATATAAATGCAGAAAACTGCGAAATCGTGGGCTACATTTTTGCTAAAATTCCTGAAATCGCTTCTCTTGCAGGTGTAGACAGCTACAGAGTTATCAACAACTGTGGCGATAAGGCAGGACAGACTGTAAAGCACATTCATTTCCACATTTTAAGTGGAGATAATCTTTCAGAAAAACTTGTGTAAGGGAGTGTTTGCATTGAAAAGACCATTTTTGGTAATCGGTTCTTCAATGCTCATAACTTACCTTGTTATTTCAAATATTACTCATAATATGACTATTGCTCTTTTAACGGGAGCAGTAGTCATTTTTTCTTGTTTTATCATTTTTAAATGTTTAAGAAAATATCTATCTGTGATTTTTGCATTAATCGGTGTAATAGTATATACCTTTTCATTTGTTGGTGCAGAAAAGCATTTTATTAACGAAAAGAAGCTTTATGAAAATCAGCAGACGCTCACAGGCGTTGTATGTGAAATGCCCACAGATTCCGATTATGCCTTTTCCTACATAATAAAGCCTGACAACAAAAATTATAAAATTCGTTTTGTTACTGAAGATAACAAGTTTATCCGTGAAGGGGATTTTGTAAAGTTTGAAGTGATAAATTGTGAGGAATATACTGAAAAGGATATGTTTGAACACTCCTTATCCTCAAAGGTCTATTTTACATTCTTTGAAGAGGATAAATGCACCATTGAGAAAACAGGTGAAATCAATAAATTTTACAAAACCGTTGGTACTGTGAAAAGAGAAGCATCAGAAATAATTATGAATTATCTTCCCGGACATAATGGTGCAATTGCAGCAGCTATGACAATAGGAGATAAGGAAGAAATTAAGGATAGTGTAATTGATAACTTTAATTATTCGGGCACATCGCATCTTCTTGTAATTTCAGGTCTTCACCTTACCTTATGGTCGGTGGGAATTATGAATTTTCTCAACAAATTTGCAAAAACGAGAAAGTATTCTCATATAATCGGCCTTTTGTGCCTTCTGACATATTCCTCAATAACAGGTTTTTCAGTATCGGTAATAAGAGCAGGTACAATGGTCGGTGCAACGCTTATTTCAAGATTTTTCCGTCGTGATTCGGATAGTCTTAATTCTATCGGTCTTGCAATTGCGTTTATTCTTCTTGAAAATCCCTTTGCACCAAAATCAGTTGCATTATGGTTGACGGTTTTATCAACTGTGGGCTTAATCGTTTACTCAACAAAAATTGATTGCTGGATTAGAGAAAAATTTAGCAAAATTGCAATCTCAAAAACTGCGATTTTCTCTTCTGTGCTTACAGCATTTTCAATAAGCTTTGCTGTTTCTGTATTCACATTGCCTGTTTTCATCTACAAAATGAAGATGATGCCTATATTGTCTATTCCTGCAAATTTTCTTATGGTTACACCTGCAATGGTGATGATGGGTTTAACAGTTTTGGGTATTGCTTGTCATGGTTTTTCTCTTGGATTCTTCTCAAGAATATGCTTCTTTATCGTAGGTGTAATTGGTGAGTGGTTGCATATCATCTCTGAAAAGATAGGCATGCTAAAATGGTCAACAATATCCCTCGACCATAATTATTATAAGCTTTTCTTTGCTGTGCTTTTAGTGGTAATAGCAGTAGTCTTCATCCTTAAAAAACACAGGATTGATATGTTAAAGGAAATCAGCCTGATTTTCACAATTATATTCTGTATTCTTGCAGTTTTCTGTACTCGTTATGATTACAATCATCCGTCTGTGGAGATTTTCTTTACGGACAGTAAGCCTGTAATAACTGTTTATTCAAAGGGAGAAAGTGCTCTTATCGGTGTGCAGAAAAAGAAATATATTACCGTAATCAATGATATGCTCCACAAACACAATGAAAAACAGCTTGATAATATTATCGTCACAGAAAAAGAGCAGAAAACACCGTCACAGCTCATATATTTATATGAGAATTTCGGTGAAGCACAGACCTATTATTCCGATGAAATAATAGGTGTTTTTGAAGAAAATTCAACAGGACAGACACATTACTTATCACTTTCAGAAAACGTCAATATTGATTTTTCAGAAAATGATTTTATAGAAATTCATACTGATAATAAAAGTATATTGATTTTGGATTGTAAAAAAATACAAAATATCTATGAAAATGAGAAAGAATATGATATAATACTTGTGTATGGCAAGAAATCCTATGAATTTGAAGCAACGTTAAAGGATAATTTTAAAGCCTCACAGATTATTGTATCTGAAGAAGGCAAGGCTGTATCAATTATTTAAAGGAGGTAGCAAAATGGCATCAATTTTTGAAGCAGATTTAAAAAGACAAATAAAAGAAAAGAATATGTCAAACTGTTACCTTTTTTACGGCAGTGAGGATTATCTTAAGCAGTTTTACACAGAAAAAATCTGTAAAACCTTTGTAACAGAAGGTAGCGAAACATTCTGCCTTCGAAAATATGACGGAAAAGATGATGCTCTTGACGACGTGTTTGAGGGTGCTTCATCAATGCCGTTTATGAGTGAGTACTGCGTTGTTGTAGCTCGTGATTTTCCACTTGATTCACTTAACAATGACGATAAGGATAAATTGACAGCATACCTTGAAAATCAGCCGGATACATCAATCACAATTTTCTGGTTCGACAGTATTGAGGTTCAACCAAAGGTTGCAAAGTGGAAATGGGTAATTGAAAATTTCACAAAGCTTGCAACTGTTGTAAATTTTGAAAAGCCTGTTGGTAGAAACCTTTTAAAGCTTATCTGTGCCTATGCGTCAAAGCAGGGCTGTGTGATGAACGAAAATACCGCATCATACCTTGTAGAAACTGCAGGAGATAGCCTTAATGTACTCTTTAATGAAATTCAGAAGGCAGTTAACTTCACAGGACAAGGAAATGAGATTACAAGGGAGTGTATTGACAGTGTTGCTGTCCGTTCACTTGAAGCAAAGGTTTTTGATTTATCAAAGCTTATTTTAAATCACAATCCACAGGGTGCGCTTGAGCTTCTTCATATTCTTATGATGCAAAAGGCAGAGCCAATCGATATTTTCGGTGTTATTTTAACTGCCTTTGTTGATATTTATCGTGTAAAGGTTTCCACATCAGGTGGTGAAAGCATTACTTATTCAGCAAAGATTTTTGACTACAGAAATAAGGATTTCAGACTTAAAAATGCAGGCGGATATGCAAAAAATATGTCAATGGAGCAGATTCGCCAATGCTTTGACTGTTTTGCAGAGGCTGACAGAGCCTTAAAAAGCACTGCACAGTCAGGTGAGTTGATACTTGAAAAGCTGATAGTGAAAATTTCGCTTATAATAGCAAGGTGATAGCTGTGATTAAGATAAAAGAAGCAGTAATAGTTGAAGGGAAATACGACAAAATCAAACTTTCAGGAATTCTTGATACAGTAATTATTGAAACAGATGGTTTTGCTATTTTCAAGGATAAGGAAAAACAGCGTCTTATCCGTTTCCTTGCAGAAAAGCGTGGAATTATAGTTATGACGGATAGTGATTCTGCAGGATTTAAAATTCGTTCGTTCATTAAAAATATTACAAAAAATGATAATATAAAAAATGTTTACATACCTGATATTTACGGTAAGGAAAAACGAAAGACAGAAATGTCTAAGGAAGGTAAAATAGGTGTTGAGGGTATGGAAACACAGGTTATTATGTCAGCCCTTCAAAAAGCAGGTGTTTTATATAACGAAAACAGTAAAAAAGAGGGCAGAGAAATAACTCATACTGACTTTTTCGAAGACGGAATAAGTGGCGGAGAAAACAGTAGCTTAATCCGTAAGGCCTTTGCAAAGTAATTAGGGCTTCCTGAAAAAATCAGTTCATCAGCACTGCTCAAAATCATAAATTCATATATGACTTATGATGAATATAAAAATACCTTGGAAAATATGACTATTTTGTAAATTTTAAAATTTCTATTTCCAAAATGAGGAAAATATGTTATAATATTATTTCCTTTATACGAACTTTACGAAGATGAGGTATATATAAATGCAAGTACAGAGTAAATTTCCTGTGAATGAACCGTTTTACGAGGTTCGTCATATCAAAGATTTTAAAGATTTGATTGACCAGAGTGCAACACTCTTTGCAAACAGACCTGCATACAAATTAAGAAAGAAGGACAAGACTTATTACGAAATCACTCACAGTCAATTCCGTGATGATATTTATAGTCTTGCCAATAGCCTTTTAAAGGATAGTTATAACAGAGCACACATTGCGGTTGTTGGTGCTAACTCATATAACTGGTCTGTAACTTATCTTGCTGTAACTTGTAGTGATAATATTATTGTTCCTATTGATAAGGAGCTTACTGCAGATAATATGCTTGACGTTATCAGAGATTCTGATTCAACTGTTCTTTTTGGTGACAAAAAGCAGATTAAGGCAATTTGCGAAAGACGAGAAAGATTGCCTGAGGGCTTCCGTTTGATTTGCTTTGACGATGTTGAAATTGACGGTGTTGAATCTTTCAAGGAATATCTTGACGCAGGCAAAGAACTTTATAAAAACGGTGAAAAGCTTCTTGATAATGTTACTGTTGACCCTGAGGCTATTACAGCAATCCTCTTTACATCAGGTACAACTGGTGTTTCAAAGGGTGTTTGTTTAAGCCAGAAAAATATCTGTGCTGTTGTTATGGGGGCAGCAGGATGTATTAAGATTACAGAGGAAGACCAGCTTCTTTCAATTCTTCCTATTCACCATACTTATGAATGTACTGTTGGATTTCTTTACATTATTTACTGTGGTGCTTGTATCGCATTTAATCAGGCACTTCGTTATATCACAAGAGATTTTACTGAAATCAGACCAACTGCATTCATTACTGTTCCACTTCTTATTGAAAAAGTTCACGGTAAAATTATGAAGAAGATGGAAGAGAAAAAGGGTGGTAAGTTCATCTTTACCTTTGGTAAAACAGTTTCTAACGTAACAAATGCTCTTGGAATCAAGGGCGTGGGCAGAAAGCTTTTTGCAGAGGTAATTAATACTTTCGGTGGCAGACTTAAGCTTATCGTTACAGGTGCTGCTGCAATTGACCCTAAGGTTGCAAAGGACTTTATGGCAATGGGTATTAATCTTTACAATGGCTATGGTCTTACTGAATGTGCTCCACTTGTTGCTTGTAATAATGATAGAGTTATGCTTCCTGATTCAATCGGTACTCCAATGCCAGGTGCAGAGGTTGCTATTTACAACCCTGACAAAAAGGGCGTGGGCGAAATTTGGGTTAAGGGACCAATGGTTATGAGTGGTTACTACAAGAACCCTGAGGCTACTGCAGAGGTTATTACTCCTGATGGTTGGTTCAGAACAGGTGACCTTGGTACTGTTGACAAGAATAATTGCTACAGAATTACAGGAAGAAGCAAGAATGTTATCGTTACAAGAAATGGTAAGAATATCTTCCCTGAAGAGGTTGAGATTTACCTTAACGCAAGTCCTGCAGTCGCAGAAAGCATTGTTTTCGGTGATGATACAGGTGATGAAACTCTTGTAAGTGCTGCTGTTTATCCTGATATGGAATCACTCCAGAGTATTCTCAAGAAGGAAGAGATTTCAAAGGAAGAAATTACAGTTGCTGTAAGTGAGGCAGTTAAGGATGCAAACAGAAAGCTCCCTAATTACAAGAAAATCAGAAGATGTTACATCAGCGAAGAAGAGTTTATTAAGACTACAACAAAGAAAATCAAGCGTCAGGTAAATATTGATAAAATTTTACAGGATGCTAAAAACAAGATAAATACAGAGGAATAATTAAAATGATTTTAGGTCACGATAATAAAGAAAACTATTCAAACGGAATTACCGTAATGGCAATTATGGCTTCTCCTCGTAAAACAGGATATACAGCCAAGCTTTTAGGTAGCCTTTTGCGTGAATTTCCAAAGGGAACAAATTTTGAAATAGTGAATCTCTATGAGCTTAATCCAACACCTTGTAATGCATGTGGATATTGTAAAACGGGTAACGGTTGCTCAAAAAAAGACCTTGAAGATTTTTTCAAAAAGTTTGAAACGGCAGATGTTATCGTGTTTGCAACACCAATTTACTTTATGGGTGTGCCTGCTCCGTTTAAAGCGCTTATTGACCGTTTTCAGCGTTATTATGAGGCTCGTTTCCGTCGTAATATGCAAAAGCCTATTGAAAAGCACAGAAAAGCAGTGCTTATCGTAACAAGTGGCTCTGACGGTGAAATTGGATATGAGGTAATTAAGCATCAGCTTTTACAGGCGTTTTCAGTGCTTAATATTGAGCTTTGTGGTATAACACATGCAAAGAATACCGATAAATGCGGTGTTGATAATACAGACGTTGACAGAGCAAGAGCATTATATTGGAAGGTGAGATAAATGGCAGTAATTAAACTTAATCTTGAAAACTTTGCACAGGAGGTTTTAAAATCAGAAAAACCTGTCTTAGTTGATATGTATGCTGACTGGTGTGGACCATGTATGATGATGGCACCTGAAATCGAAGCATTCGCAGAAGAAACAGATAAGGTGAAGGTTTGTAAGCTTGACGTTGACGAGGCAACTGACCTTGCATTGACCTTCGGTGTAATGAGTATTCCAACAGTAATTCTCTTCCACAAGGGTCAAGAGGTAAAACGCTTTGTTGGTGCAAAGGAAAAACACCAGATAGCAGAATTTGTAGGCGAATAAAAACAAAGTCCCAAGGATACGCTCCTTGGGATTTTTTTGTGTTTGAATTAAGTTTTGTAAATTGGAGTTTATCGATGAGTTAATATAGGACAACATACCTTGTAGGGACGCTTCACGAAGCGTCCGTTCCAAAGTGTACTGATAATCTGATGTGGGCGATTCGTGAATCGCCCCTACGATATACCAACTGGATTGTTGTTTCCGTCACATTTATAGTTGCAACGCAGTTCCTTTTTTGAATTTATTATATATATTATTTTTATTATTATTTTTATATTATTTTTAGATATGAAAATAAGGTATGGTCGGTCCTAAAATAGGGTATAGTCGGTCCTAAAATAGGGTGTGGTCGGTCCCAAAATAAGGTATGGTTATAAATCACCATTACTCCACAATTACCTTAACAATTTCACCCACGTACACTCTGTGGAAATCGTTGTTTGCATAGTTATTCATAATTGTTTCGTCAATGAATCCGTCAGGCTTCATATCCTGATAAGCAAGCTTTTTAAGTACAACATTAACCTTTGCCTCTTCAAAGCCTACTGCGTTTTTCATATCGACAGGAGTAAGTCCTGTTTCTGCAATTTTGTCAATATCACGACCTGATTTACTACCACATACACCAAGCTCTTTTTTGTATTCACCACCGAAGAATGAAAGTGAGAAATAATCGTTCTTTTCCATAAATTCATAAGTGTATCTCTGTGGTCTTACAAAAACGAAGCAAACATCTTTACCCCATAACTCACCGATTCCACCCCAACTTACAGTCATTGTGTTGAAATCGTCCTTAGTACCTGCTGTGAGTAGAGCCCAATCGTTGCTAATCATTTTAACAAAATTGTCCTTTAATTCTCTTACGTTTATTTTTTTCTGCATAGTAATCATTCCTTTAAAAATTTGATTTAATTATATACTTTAAAAATGTGAAATACAACCGAAAATCCGTAAATTTGTTGAAAACATGGAAAATGTTGAAAAAGTTTGTGAATTTACACAAAATTTTCACATAAAGTTTGTATAGTTATTTTTAATCTACACCTTTTCTAAAAAATACTTTTGTGATAATATAATAAGGCTAATTTGGAGCCGTGTGTTGATAAACGGCAGTTTGAAGGATGAAGAAAATGGAATTCAGCGATAGACTTAAATATTTAAGAAATGCAAAAATCCCTACAATAACACAAAAGGATTTGGCAAATGCCCTTGGCGTTACTCAACGAAAAATTTCCTTTATGGAAACCGGTACAACTGAACCATCATTAAAGGATATCAAGGCACTTTGTAAATATTTCAATGTGTCTGCGGATTATCTTTTAGGCTTACCTAAAAATATGAATTATCCGGAGTAATTTATGACAAAAAAACAACGAGCAGTCCTTCTTGTCGAAGGATTGAAAAAGGAATATCCTGATGCGGTTTGCTCACTTGTGGCAGATAACCCCTTTGAGCTTCTTGTGGCAACAAGGCTTTCTGCACAGTGTACGGATGCAAGGGTTAATCTTGTAACACCTGAGCTTTTCAGCAAATACAGAACGCTTGATGATTATGTTAATGCTGATGTTAAGGATATTGAGAGAATTATTCACTCTTGTGGCTTCTATCATGGAAAAGCAAGGGACATTATTGAAATGGCAAGGGGAGTCAGGGATAATTTCGGTGGAGTTGTTCCCGATAATATTGATGATTTGACTACGCTTTCAGGTGTAGGAAGAAAAACAGCCAATTTAATCGTTGGTGATGTTTATAAAAAGCCTGCAGTTGTGGCTGACACACATTTAATAAGACTTACTAACAGAATGGGACTTGTGGCAACCAAAGACCCTAAAAAGGTGGAAATTGAGCTTAAGAAGATTTTGCCACCTGAAGAAAGCAATGACTTCTGTCACAGATG
>JAEIGA010005029.1_pt1 | contig 20297 bp, 36 predicted proteins | sample 9270691 | NCBI WGS metagenome assembly JAEIGA01 (sample SAMN17057246, study PRJNA624740) | gut metagenome | biome: biome; isolation source: fecal sample | host: Bos grunniens | place: China: Xizang | collected 2019 | reverse complement strand
TGAAGAAGCAGAGAAGGTCTTTAACGGATTACAACCCCATCCCCGATGATATGCGTGCCTACTTGCGTAACTACGATTATTCGTTTTCGAAGAAGGCGTGCGAGTTCGCGGTGTCGCTCATGCGTAAGGACAACCCTGTAACGAAAAAGCCCGAGCGCATTGAGCCATGGAATCGTGAGCAGGTGGATGACTTGCTCAAGCGCAACAATATCACGCTTGAGAACAACATAGGGTACAATTATGTGTACATAGCCAACATGATTAAAGCCGATTATTACAACTCAAGCATCGTGGATGAAGCTCATGTGGCGTTGGCTATTAAGGACATCATAGACGATGTAGATGGCAGTCCCTATGCTATATTCTTGTGCTGGATGGCAAAGATGGATGCTATGGGTGAGCCTATCGAGTGGAGTGAGCTGATATGATACGCCAGCGTATATACCTAGACAACTACGATATTCTCGTACACGCCTATTATGCGACAACCCAATACTATGTTGCGGAAATCCTTGATAGGCTGTACGAGATAGGTTGTCGTGGAACAAACCTACGCAGAGCAGAAGAAAACCTCGCATCGGGAAAACTCAATACGGGACTTACATTTTACTCACCACAACATCGTGAGGCAGTTATGGTCGTTGCATTGACAAGTTCTGCTCAAGAATTCTACAACAGCCTAATGCACGAGTTATCCCACTTAACTGCATACATAGCCAAGTGGGATAAGATGAGCTTCACAGGCGAAGATATAGCCTACCTTGAGGGTGACTTAGCAAGGGAGATATTCCCAGCGGTGCAGCCTTTGTTGTGTGACTGCTGCCGCAAACATAAACAATAAAGCTATGAACGACATGGATAATATCCTTGACATCCTCGATGATGAGACTCCTCCACAGGTTGTGGATGCCATCATCATGGTATTACTCAAGTAGGCTCACGGTCTTGCGCTTGAGATCATCGTCGATATCTCGGTAACGAGCGAAAGCTTTACTCCCCTCACGGTGGCCTGAAAGCGAACCGATGAGATTGGGGTCTTGTACTTGCTTATAGAGGTTGCCGACAAAGGCTCTGCGTGCCATGTGCGAAGATGCTATATCGCATATTGGCACTTGCTTTGGTTCACCTGTAAGTGAGTCAAGAATGGTAACTAAACGTGTAATGCCTGCATGTTTGAAGCACTCCTTGATATAATCGCTGTACTTTTGGCGCGATATGAAGGGCATAAGCATGTTATCCTTGGTATCAGGATACTTAGCAATAATATCCTTCGCTTTAGAAGTGAGTGGCACGCGCACGGTGAGGGGTCGCTCATCGGCTGTCTTGCCAGCTATATACTCAATCGCTCCATCTACTATGTTGTTCTTAGTCATCTTGAAATAGTCTCCCACGCGGCAACCTATAAAGCATTGGAGTACGAACATATCACGCACGATCTCTAAACTCATAGTGGGCATAGGGGACGCATATAATTGGTCACGCTCCTCCTTGCTAATGTATATGGGTGTGCCATATACAGCAGGCTTGATGGAATATTTTGTAAAGGGGTTATTGGTTGTTAGCTCCTTGTTAATAGCCCAATTGCAGAAGGCTCGTAGAACCGATAAACGTGATGCTATTGTATTAGCCCCTCGCTGAATATGCGAGAGAGGCACATCCTTATATATCTTTGGATATTTCTCAGCATACTTCTCCTCTGTGCGCATGAACACCTCGAACTCGGAGAGTAGTAAGGATGTGAATGTATCTAACTCAAGTGCGAATTTTTTATCCTGCACCTTCTTGACTACCTCGAAGCGTTGGAGTAGGCCGCGCACCACCTTGTACATCTTTGTGCGCTGATGGCTTACCACCTGTGTGCCGATAAATAGATCCCACGCACCCCAATAGTCGCACACTTGAGGCTGCTCCTCTACATGATTGTATGAGTATACTATGAGTTTGAGCCACTCTTTATCCAACGATGGAGCATCAGGATTGCGGGTGTATGTATCAATGATGTGGTCGCGTAATCCTCTGAGCTTAGAGTCTACCTCTCGGAGCTCAGTTATAGTTGCGATAACTGCATCGGTCATCAACCTTGACTTTGGCATAATCACCGACTGGGCGATGTTATCCCAGTGTGCGGGGTTAACGAAAACACCTGACTTTGCACGCTGGTTTACTCTGCCATGCGAGAAGCGTATCATGATCTGCTTCTTCTCTCTATTCGCCATAGTTGACAACGAAAAATATACCGTTGCCATAGTAGTAAGTTTGTAGTTGCGGAAATAATTGTTACATTTGCACTACAAAGGTACGTTATTTTTTGGCGACTTTGCAAGTTTTTTGGCGAGATACGCGGAATTTAGTTGAATATCGACTATTCAAGAGTGTGCAAAAGCATGCACGTAAAAACTGATAAACGCCTGATAATGATAATAGATAAATAGAATAGAATATAATAGGCAATCAAATGGGGTTGTCTCGGAGGGGCTACAAAATAAAGTGGGTAACTTACTGTATATTTGTAAGTTACCCATATTTACTGTAGGACTTTTGGCGAGTTTTTGGCGAGTTTATATTTTCTTTGCGCAAACCTTAGCCAGTTCTTCCCTGCTGTAGATATTCTTACGACCCTTTTTCATAGGGTGGATATAACCTTTAGCTATCCAATTATTCAATGTTGATAGAGGAATACAGAAATCCCTTACAGCCTCCTCGGTGGTGCAATACTTTGCAGAGCTACCCATAGCATCTTTGATGGCATCGACTGTCTGGGCAGACATTCTCTCTGCTACGGTGCGAGCGATATCCTCGGCAAAGTCACGAAGCTCCTCTGCGCTCATCGTAATCATTACGTTTGCTCCCGATGCTGTGAGAGCATCAATCATATCCTTTCTCATAGTTGTATTATTTTCTTGATTCTGTCATCGGAGCCTCTGCATATTGTATGTGAGGGTGCTTCGATGCTATGCTACGAAGTAGTGCCATCAGTTGATGACGTAAAAAATTAATGTGGATGGTAGTATCATCTCTTGCCCCACCACATCTTTGAAGAGGAGGTTTCGTTGGCATATTAGTAGGTGCGTTATAGTATACTCATAATCTTGAATATATCTTTCTCAAAGTTGCTATAGAATGTATCTCGTATCTTTTCTGTGGGGAAAGATAAGATATATGAGGCATTCGACGTTGCCTCTTTAACAATTGAATCTCCTTGCACTGTAATGATGTATTGATCCTTGCCAAACTTAACATTATTTAATTCCGCAATCTTCAGATAAGCATCTCTGCAGATTACTACTCTTTGAAAAGTTATAATAGCATCCGTTTTATACTTAAGGCTAATATTAGCCTCTATCTGCTCTACTGTCATCTCAAGTACAGCACAGCATTTTTCATAGGTTGTTGGATAATTTATCATAGTCTTTTATTCTTGCCACTAACATTTTAACTTCCTTCTCGATGAACTCGTGAATGGGGTGCAGTTATCAAACCTTACAGCCGCGCGATTCTCATCTTTATCATTAATAATAAAGAATAGATGTTCCATGAAACGCTCATATTCATCAATACAGCGTTGTAATTGGCATATTTTTTTCTATATCTCCCATAATTTTCCCCTATTCTCCAAATGATGTGCAATGCAGTTCGATGGTAAATCTCCAGTGGTCTGATGTATGAGACAAATTCGCATCTACATTTGCGATAACTTCATTGACTACTATGTTGGGGAATCCCATGAAGTTACACCGATTGAGTATATTGGATAATTCTTCATGTAGATTCTGTCTAATCTGCTCATTGTATTGAGCGAGCAACTCCTTGTCTGCTTCTATTGCCTTCTCTGCTTCCGCGATGCGCTTCTCGGCAGCTTCTACCTGTTCTTTAGTAATCATATCGCTTTTATTTTAACCAATACCAATTTCTACTCTTTCTGGCTTCGTGTTTATTATCACGCCTACCAATTCATCTCCACGCCATAGTTCAAGTTTTGCCGTGCGCCCTTCGACCTTATGTATGCAATGTACCCCAGCCTTCTTAAGCGATTCCAGCGTATGTTCACGCGCCCTAATAGGCGGGTTGGCATTTAGGCACAACTTTGTAATTAACTGCCACAGCTTATCACACTCATTGTTGAACTGGTCGACGATGTTGTAATCTCCGTCTGCGCCCTCTTCATAGCACTCAATTTCTGCTTCTAATTCGGCGCGCTCTTTCTTTAGCTGTTCTATTTCTGCGAGCAGTCTATCTCTCTCCTTTGCAAAATCGGCGAGAGACCGTGAGGCCATATTCATAGCTGTAACTAATGAATGCCCAGCTTCCTTAAATTTAGATAATTCGGGAAAAAAATCTTTTTCTTTAGTGCCCATTGTTTTGTGTTTTAGGTTTTTTGACTTTGCTTAGGAGCTCCATCAGCTCCTCCCTGTTGCAGTCGATGGTGTAAAATGTTGGCTCTTTGCATTCCTCTCTTGCTTGTTTCTCTCCCATCAGATCACTCCCTCTTCTTTAAGCATAACTACCATATTATAGAGCGCATCGATGAGCTCAGTTGCTCGGGTATACCTCTCTACGGTGCTCCACCCATTGGTATATGATACTGCCCACCCTTCCTCTATATTCAAGTAAGAAATTTCACTATCATACTCATCCGTAACCTCCGCTTCTATTTTTGTCGGTAGCATCTCAATCAACTCGCCTATGGTGTATTGCGGCTCAAATGTCGGCTCGCCATTCACCCATTTAAGGGAAGGCGCAGCCATCTTCGGCTTCTCAAACCCCAGCTCTATCAGCTTGGCGGTCTGGTCTGGTGATAAACATTGTTTCATAGCTTCTCAAATTCTTTCCAATCTTTGAAACATTGGAATGTTTTACAATGATTTTAACAATTCTTCTTTGGAGGTGAAGCACTTATGTTCTGCGACATACCCCGCTCCGTCGAAGTAGTAATATATCGTTAGTCGGCTGAAAAATGGGCGTACACTATCTTCGACTTTTAGTGAACATCCCTCTACTCGGATTTCGACAATGATAAGGCATTGCACCTCATTCTCTGCTATTACCCACACCTCATCCCCGATGTTGTACTTCGTTTCGATTACCATAATTCTATAAGATAATTTCTTTGTATACCCCCGCAAGCCTCAAGGCGTGCTGGAGCTGGTGAACACTATAGCAATGTACAGCAAATGTGATATCGTTTACCTTTGCGTGATTTTGCCACTCATCTACTCCGCAATAATACTTGCGCAAGCGGTGCTCGTGATAGTAGTATTCGAGGTGGAGATGTTCATCAATTCGCAATGTTGCGTACATTCCATCTGATGACCATCCATTATTCTCCAGTATCTCTGCTGTGATGGAGATGTGGTCGATGTCATCTAAGCCAAACCACATCTTATTCTTCTGCTTTGTCAATACTTGAATACTGCCTGACTCCGCATTATAACCTGCTATTGTGGCTTTGAAACCGTTGCATATTACCCAATCTCCAACCGACAGGTCGCTAATCTTTAGTGTTGCCATATTATAATTCAATCTTAAAAAAATCCTCTAATCGTTGCTTCCAGTCCTCCTTGCCAAACATCGAGGTGTTGGCAGCTTGAAAGCTGTCGTAGTCATCGAAGAATAGGCTGTGCGCCATCAATGCGTATATATTTCCGAACTTATCAACAGATGCAAGCGGAGTCTCTCGTTCCTTATTCCACCAAACCTTGCCCGCCATTATCCATTGGCGAAGCATCTTTGGGTATTTGACAAAGTCCGCCACGCCATTGTCACTCTGCATCGGACATCCTATGCAGCCGAGCCTACGCTCTACGCAGAACTTGCCATCGTCATTGTAGTAGAGTGGATGACACTTGATGTCGTGAGCATTAATGAAGTCTGCCACATCCTTATCGCTCCAATCCAATATTGGTAGATAGACATTCACATGCTCGCTCTTCGAGTAGTTTCGGCAGATAATAGGCTCATTCTCGGTATAGTTCTTCGCTCGCTTCGTTGACTCGCTCCTGCGAATGCCTTGTACTGCGCTGTCGAGTGTCTTGTATTCCTTGAGCACCTCGCAACAAAACCTCGCTCTGCGGGTAGGAAAACCCTTGCGTGCAATGATGTCGAGAAACCTCTCCCTTGGCATCACCACCTCCACGCCATTGTCTTTGCAATGCTGCACCGTGTATGGTGGGTCGATGGTCGTGTTCTTGTAGATAGCTCGGTAAGGTATCCCCGCCATCTTCGTGAGCGCGAGAATGACATCGCTATCCTTGCCTCCACTATAGCTCACCTCTATGGGGTCATCGCCTCGATACATACGCAACACCTTGATGCTACGCTTTATCTTATCGTTCAGTTCGCTCATTATCTCTTTAGTTTTATACTCCTCACCCTCTGCTTCCATGCTGTGTGGTATTGTAGCCTCTGCGCCTTGTACGCTCTCACTCCCGCAGTGTCGGGAATGGGCAGGTTAGTCGTTGCGTTGTTGAAGTTGGTCATCGTTATTCTCTAAAGAAACTTTCAAATGAATCCGCACCATACTGTCCTTTGGTTAACTCAATAACCTCAGCTATGGTGTACTTCTCTTTTTTCTTGTCTCCAAGAATTGTCTCGCAAAAATGGCGAGTACCAAAGGCGCAAGCCCCTGTAATAGTTCGGTATGCCTCGATAGCCTCAGCATGGGTGATTGTCGTGTCAAGTGTCCACTCTTTATACTTCGATGTATCACGACTCGTAATCTTGTATATTAGGGACTCCTTGGCCTCTTTTAGCGTAGCACCATGAGCCCATTTGCCATCACCATCTGTCACAAGATACTCTATCTCTTTGCGTGCTATTCGCTGCACTCGCATTACTTTCCCACGCTCGGAGATTATTTTAGTAAATATGCCATCTACTTTTATATAGTCGTTATTGCGCCAAATATAGCGTATGGGGATATATGGCAATTCAACACTCGCTCCGATATATCTCGTCACGCTACGGAGGTCGAGGTCACCGCCTACGGTGGGGTTGAATCCCTCGGGGATGCTCGTCACGCTACGGAGGTAGAGGGAACCGCCTACGGTGGGGTTGAAACCCTCGGGGATGCTCGTCACGCTACCGAGGTAGAGGGAACCGCCTACGGTGGGGTTGAATCCCTCGGGGATGCTCGTCACGCTACGGAGGTCGAGGTCACCGCCTACGGTGGGGTTGAAACCCTCGGGGATGCTCGTCACGCTACCGAGGTAGAGGGAACCGCCTACGGTGGGGTTGAAACCCTCGGGGATGCTCGTCACGCTACCGAGGTAGAGGGAACCCTTAATCGCCTCCTTACCTGTTGCATGTGCCTCTGTGAGGCCTATTTGTGTACAAAAATCTTTAAGTGTCATAATAGTTTCGTTGTTGTAAAATTTTCGTTACTCTCTCTATCTCGTTATCCACGACCCTCTCCAATTGGAAAACTCTCTCTATCTCCTCATACTTGAGGGTTATTGCAGCATTCTTCTGCGCTTTGCGGAGTTCGACTACAAGGTCGTAGAATTGTCGGGCATTCATGCTTCCATTTGTTTAGCCATTGGCAAAAACTTATACCATCTTTGAGGCTTTGCCTCTATCCTCTTACCTCGCTTGGTATTCTCATCGTAGTAGGCTACTCGCGCCACCTCATCCAAGATATAACCTCGGCTCTTGAGATACCATCGTAGGTATATCTTTGCTCTTGGAACTGGGATAACATGGAGCTTTGTGCGCTGTGGGAGTCCGAATGTAGCACGCGCCTTTTCGCTTGCGAAAGTCTTTTTTCTGCTCTCTAAGCTCTTGCGGATGCGTTCTGTCTCTATCTTCTTACCAAATCTCTCTACATTACTCACCCCTTTGGGGAAGGTGTATCTATTGGGTATTGCATAGCCCTTTGGCGGAAATGTGCCATTACGCAGATGCGACTCCTTTGCCGCTGCTGTCGTTTCTGCTTGGCACTTGCGCATGAACTGCGGTGATTTCTTCAATCCCAGCTCTCGCACTATACGGTGCATCGTTGATTGGGAGATGCCAAGATGTGCTGCGACCTCTGCGTTCTTCGTGTGCTTAAAGTGCTTGATGAGCCATGCTTCTTGTGCTGCGGTTAGTTTCATGGTTATATCGCTTCTCCAAGGTTGTCACTTAACATCATCCACCCCAACCTCTCAGGGATCGGAGGGTAAGATACATCCCCACCGAACGACTTGTAGACAATTTGATATCGTTCCTTGCCATGAAGCTCATAACGGAGTAGGATAGGTTGACACGCTGGTGCATCAGCGAGTGTACTCATGTCATTCCACCCTGATGCTTCTTCGTTTATGCGACACCACTCCTTGGTGAAGCAATCGAGGTTATACTCTCTGCCAGGCGCAAATGGCGTGCCATTGAACATCCTGCCTATTGTGTAGGTTGGTCTTGTAGGGTTAATTGACCAGGTCATTCTAACCACTATCTGCTCACCATCCTTGAGGTTTGCAGTCTCGTTCATCATTTGCCAATTCATTGTTGTTTCGTGTTTGTTGTTATTATTTACCTGATGAGCCATAGCCACCTGTGCCTCTGTCGCTTTCGCTCAACTCGTCTACCTCCTCGAATGTCACCTCGGGGTAGGGCATGATGATGAGCTGTGCAATGCGTTCACCTACCTTATAACCCTTTGAGCCTCCTTTGCGGAACTTGGCTTTAATCTCGCCACGATAGCCGCTATCTATAACCCCTACGGAGTTGCTCAATGTGAGGTGTGTGTTGGCGATGCTGGAGCGGGGGAAAACAAGGCCTACATAGCCTTGTGGTATCTCAACCGCTACGCCTGTGCCATAGCATACTAGACCATCTTCATAATGGCATGAGCTGGCATAAAGGTCGTAGCCCGCATCTGTGGCGTGTGCCTTCGTTGGGAGTTTGGCAGTCGAGGAAAGTCTCTTGATTTTGATGTTAAGTGGATGCATGTGTTCTAACTTTTAAGTGTGAAATCTTGTCGTCCCCATTGTTTGATGGTGTGGTATAGGCTACGCCCCGAGATCGTGTGTCTCTTGTTGTAAATGCTCTCTATGAGGAACCCGACATCGTTGAGCTTGTACGTTGTGAGGAGGTCTTTAGCCTCTTCAGGAGTGAGAGGCTTCTCGAATGACATTTGCAAGTCGGGGAGCTTCCACCAAAGCCAAAAGATGAGGTTGTATTCTGGACATCGTGTGCATCGTGTGTGATGCTCTTGTGCTGCCTCTACGTCGTGCTGTGTGAGTAGTGCCATCTCCTCGGCTGTGCGTGCTGCCTGCTCGTGTGCGTCGTGCGTGTCGCGCATGCACGCGCTCACGAATATGTCTCTTAGAGTTATATAACTTGTGTGTGTGGTATTATCTCCCTTATTTCTTAATATCCCTTCTTTCTTATTTGTTTCAGTTGGCGTTTCAGTTGGCGTTTCAATATGCGTTTCACTTTTCAGTTTCTCGCCATTGTAACTATTGTAATTACAGAGTTTTACAACGGTTATCTGCGTTTCAACTTGCGTTTCACTTGGCGTTTCAAAGTGCGTTTCACGCGCTATTCTCTCGATGCGAGGATTAGGCCCTTCTGCAAGCCTTGCGAGGTGTCTATTTACCTTCGATAGAGGCCATCCCCATCGCTTTGCTAAGTAGCGTTGCGAGTAGTAGAATTCACCTCTGTGGAGGGTTAATATGCCATCCTTGCCGAGGTCTACTTGGTGGTCTGCAAAGCACGCGAGGTAGACCATGTCGAGCCATACCTCTTGCTCGGAAAAGACACGCGGTGTAGTCCATTCCGCACTCTCAAAATACTTGCGGGCAAAGGGGATGTAACGTTTACTCATCGGGTAGTGCAAGGTAATTTTCAATGATAGTTAAAAACTCTTCTTCACTATGGAAGACCTTGTAGATAAATCCATCTTCTTCGATGCGTTTCTGCCATTCTCTCTGCACAAGAGACTGGTAGTTACCCTTCCACTTTGCTTCAAGTAAAAGTGCGCCACATCTGCCTTTGCGCTTGAGGAAAATAAGATCACTAACTCCTGCTAACTGTCCCTCCTCCTTCAATAGTGCGGCAGTCGTCTTTGTGCGGTAGCCTCCATTAGGAACTGCAAAGAGGTTGTGTGCCATGTTGGGGTACTTGAGACGGAATATCCTCACACAGCGTGATTGTAAGCCATGTTCCAAGGGTCTCGGTCTTCTGCGGGGTGTTTTGCTTGGTGCTCCTCCAGCAAATAACTCATCCCAGTTACAGGATTTGTGCACGTTGCTTTTCATAGCTGATTAGCGTTCTAAGGTTATCACATTGCTTGTTACATGAGGCGTTAATGCGGTCTATCCACCTTTCGAGTCCATTGAGCTCAGCAGTAGCACCCTTGAGCATCTTCTGCCCTAATGAGGGTGATATCTTCGATAGTAACTCCACATTATCACCCATGAACTTTGCTATGGTAGAGTCTATGAGCCCCACCACCTCCGCGTGCATGGCACCTGAGCGTGCGTAGTACACACCGAGAGTGTCGAGGCGGTCGATGTACTCATCGACATTGCCGCCTCCGACATTTACCTCTAGGTATGCTTGCATCGCCTGTGCCTCACGCTTCAATTCATCTATGCGTGTCATAGGCTTTAGAATGGTAGGTTATCGATACCATCGGGGATAGGTGGCGTAGGATAGTCTGTTATGCTTCGTGCAGACTGTGGGGATGGACTACTTGCCTGAGACTGTGCGTCACGCTTTCCGAGCATCTTCATGTCTTCGGCAAGAATCTCAGTAGCGAAGCACTTTACGCCATTCTTCTCATAGTCCCTTGTGCGTAGCTTACCCTCGATGTAGACTTGACTGCCTTTGCGGATGTACTTATCGACCACATCGGCAAGACCACGCCACAGGGTTATGCTATGCCACTCTGTTAGCTCCTTGGTCTCGTTCTTCTCTTTGATATACACACGCTCTGTTGTGGCAACGCGGATACGCGCCATCTTTATGCCATTGTCGAGGGTCTTAACCTCAGGGTCAGCACCCACGTTGCCGACCAATATAACCTTGTTAATCATCGTATTTGAAGGGATTTATTCGTTACTAACTCTGCACCCTCTATGACGAGACCCGCTTTGAGGTCTCGTTTGAGGGATTCTTTGTCAATCTTGGTCTCCACCTTGATGTATTTGTTAGGGATGCTTGCCTCATCGGTGATGTTGACTGCGGTAGAGGAACGGAAAGAGAGCTTATTTAAGCCTAAGTCTAACTTCTCATAACCGAATACCTCCATGGCATACGCAAGCGTGTCCTTGAGGCGTTTCTTTGCTCCTGTAGCAGACTTCTTGATTGCAGTCAGTCTCTTGATCTCGGCATCAGCAGCCTCCTCGATAGCATCAAACCTATGGATACTGGCAGAGTAGTTCTCTACCTTGACATTGAAGTTCTCGGCATTGATGACGAGAGCGCTCTCAAGCTCAGGCGTGAGCTCACCTCCGCTCTCCATGAGCGCATCGTTAATGTGCGCTTGCTCCGCGGTTATCTGATAAAGTGATGGAATCATGGTAGTGTTGATTTAGGATGTCTATTTTGCCCTCTTGGTATGCGGTGCGTACTACGCACTCAAGAAGAGCGCGTTGCGATGTGTCGAGCCCTGTAACCTCACAAAACTCGGAAAGCATAGATAGTGCAGTCTTAGGAACCATATCTTCTCAAGTATTCGTTAGTGATGTTGTTTATAGTCTCCTCATCAATGAGGTAATGAGCGCGTAGCACGTCGTCGAGCTTGCGACCATCAGCCTTTTTGTGCAGCCAGTCGCAAATTTTAGTGAGCACTTCGGGGTCCATGATGTCATCCGTGGTGAGTGCCTTGCGCTGACGCTGTGGCGGAGTGATATTCTTTAGCTCGCCAGTGGAGAAGCGAGTCACAGAATTGCTGTCAACGATAGAGATGCCAATGATGCGTCTCTCAGCATCATATAGAATGTTGCCCACACGGAACTTAACCCAGCTCTGTGCTTGAGCCTTGCCCGAGCGGTCATTCTTTCGCCACTCATTGTCGTTCAGTGCCACGAAGATACTGGGAGAGGTATAGAGCTCTCTGCCGATGCCAAGATTCACGCAAGCACGCTTAAAGGAATCTGATGCTTCGCCTTTAGTCTCCTCGGTGTTGCTCTCGACACCTACATCCTCCTTGCTTACCCATAGCTGCTTCTCTGCATCGTATACCGATACCTTGCAGTAGTTCTTGCCATCCTTGAAGGTATGCTCACGCTGCCATCCGAGACAACCGAATTTCTCATCAAGCAAGTCCATGTCGACTCGTGCGTTCTTGTAGAGAAGAAGCACTGCCTTTGCGCCTCCCGCCTTGCTCTCTACAACCTGCTGTACTCGCACCTCGATCTCATCGGGTCGTAGTGTGCGAAAGATGTTAGCGTTACACATGTTCGTAGATAACTTGAATAAATCCGTACTTCTTAACACCCCAAGCCTCGAGGTCTTGGCGAACCTGTGCCTCGGTCATGAGGCGTGGCTCTACCGAATGGTAGACTATCTTACCATTCATGTCGAAAACATTGATTGTTGTCATGGTAATTAGATTTTTTTGGTTGGGAAATGTGCGCCTTGAGGGGCTTGAACCCGCGACCTTCGGATTATGAGTCCGCTGCTCTAACCTACTGAGCTAAAGGCGCAATTCCTCACCGAGCCATCACGGATGGGTGAGGAGGACACAAATAATTATTAACATTTTACACCATAAAAAGCAGAGCGGATAGCGGGGCTCGAACCCGTGACCCCAACCTTGGGAAGGTTGTGCTCTACCTACTGAGCTATATCCGCAGATGCCCGCGCTGGATTTGGATTGCACACGCGGGCAATGTAAAGAACGCTACGCAGATGACCCCCTGCGCAATGGGGAATTAATTAAAACAGTTAACTCTGCCAATATTGGCATTGTGCCGAGGCGAGGAGTCGAACCTCGCTAATGTGGCCAGATTTCCGCAGAACCCAACGGGGATTCCTCTATCGTGCAACGTTGGTGTAGCAATTCCTCGTCGCTATCCGTTTATGACGCTATCTCGGCATTTGCTATGCGAGCCATCACGGAGGGCATGGCATCTAACAAACAATTTTTAAACGTATGAAGAACCTATCATGGCTTTGTGGCTAACGAGGTGGTCAGACCTCGATAGCCAACGCTCCGTGTCTCACGACATGAGAGCGCACATCCTACAACTTTTACACACAAAAAAACAAATCAATAACCAAAACTATTAACTATTTACAAACCTTTTAGACTCGTTGTAGGCTCTTTCTTCTTATTCATTTTGGATGCGTAGAAGAAGTATTCTTCGGTTGCATCCGAGAGGATTAGCCCCTCCTCCTCTATGGGGTCGATGATGTAGTCATCGAGTGCTATGAATAGTCCTGTCATATGCTAGAAGATGATGTCGTTGTCGTGGATGTTGTAGCATGGCTTCTTGGGCATCTCTTGGAGCATGGCATCGAGCACCTTGCGTCTCTGCTCTACATGCTTTTTGTAACGTCTCATCTCAAAGTAGCCGCGTATGCGGTCAATGATGGTCACCTTTGCTGTTGTCATGTCGTTCATGGTCGTTATGTTTTTGGGTTGTTAATCGTCTAGCTGATGAATGCGGGGTCTATGCCACCCCAGTTGATGTTATCGAAGCTGGTGTCTAGATTCGTCTTCTCATATAGGAGCTTTAACTCCTCATCGAGAATGTCGATAGCCTCTTGCTTGCAGTCCACATTGTAGCGGAATCGAGCCGCCTCCTCGCTCATGGCGTACAGGTCGGCAAGCTCAGCCTCGAGTGCGCTGATGCTCTCACTAATGTCGTTCATAGTATCATCGTTTCTGCCATCTGTGGTGGCATCGTGGCGGATGTCTGCTCGGATGTCCCAGCCCTCTTTGCGGAGGCGCGAGACTACCTTGCGTAACTCAGTGGTGTGAAAGAGGCGGATAGCCTTGTTCACGGTCAACCTACCCCCTGATAGGAAATAGGCGAGAATGTCTCGTTTAGGCTTCATATCTATTAGAAATAAGGTGTCTAAACAAATAGCCCCAGAGGATAAAAAACAGAAAATTATCAAGGTTAAACTTTATGACCTCTAAGGCTATTATGGAGAAGCCCCGCGAATGTGTATATAAAGATATGAGAGTAGTATGTGCAAACTATAAAGGAGATGCGGGGCTGTAGTGGCTATACCACCGATCAAAGTGATATAGCCTATAAGGATGTTACATAAAATGTAAATACATAAAATGTAACTACATAAAACGTAACTACATAAAATGTAACAGGATGTTTAAATCATGTCGTTCATTTTTCAGCGGGCTTTCGAGCGCTAAATATGCTCTACATTCACCTGGTGCCTCGGTTGCGCATTTCAGCTATTTGCTTACTCGCGGAGGTGTCAACAATGACCCGACCTCACAGGCCAGCATATACGATGCCAGCGTTGGCTTGAATGGTAGAGGCTCAAGCTGCCTTTGGTTTTTGGAGAACTCTAACTCTTTGCGAGGTAGCGATGCAGTCGCTTCGCCTGCCTTACTGCGTTTGCCTCTGCTACGCTCTGGGGTGCTGCTATCTTTATTAGTATAGGTAACACCCGCTTGAGCATTGCATGGCGATTGTTGGCTATACGCTTCATAGGCTCGCTATGTTAGGCGCACCACACGCAGCTTGTTCTCGCCTGAGACCCTATTCATCTCGAAAGTCGCACGACCGAGCTTCTTGAGTCGCCACTTGGCGTGCAAGAACTGATTGTATGCTGTGCCATTCAGCGCGAAGTAATGTGCTTCGCCTATTGGTAAGCTCATCAGCTGCTCAGTGTACGAGGGTCGCTTCTTGATAGCTGTAACTTTCATAAAGAACCTTTTAACTTACTGGACATTTGCACTTTTGAAAATGTTTTTATACATTTGCGTGTAAATGTCATTGTTTGTTGATGCAAAGATAATGCTTAAAAATTAATAATCATTATAATTAAGGTGAATTTTCAATGAATTATATTGATAGTTTACTTATATTATATAAATTAATTTTATATTATGGTCAATATCAAACAATTAATTAAAGATAAAGGTTTAACTCAAGTTGAATTATCAAGATTGTTAAATGAGTATCCATCTGTAATTTCTCTGATGGTGAATGGTAAAAGAAACTTGAATGAGGCACATATAGCGAAGTTAATAGAGTGCTATGGAGCTGATGTGGTGTCCCAATACGAGGTCGATTCTATTGAAGAAATTGAAACGGATGAGACTACGATAAATATAAAAGCTCTTATATTAGACTATAGCCTCACGCAAACTGATGTAGCAAATATTATTGGAGAGGCGCAATCAGTAGTTTCGGCATTGGCAAACGGAAAGAGAAAACCTATGAAACGCCACATAGATGCTCTGGTGGCTCACTTTGGCCAGGAGACGATAGATGCCTATACCATCCCCCAGACTCCAGTGACCCCAATAGCACAAGAGGCGACGGTGACGGTATTTGATGCTGAGACAATAGAGGAAATACGCAAGGATGTACGCGAAGAGATAGAGGCTGAGGAGATAAAGAAGACTATTGTCCTACCTCCCTCAGTGATACGTGATCCGGAAATAAATATCAAGAAAGAGGTAAAGGCGGGTAACCTTGATGAGTATGCGAAGCCCACACAAGACATCCTACCACTCCATCAAGGCAAGGTGTACACCTACTGCGATGACATGGAGCCCGAGATACGCGCGGGAGAGCCAGTCCTTGTACGCCTCCTCCCATCGGGCATCCCTGTAGTACCTGGCGAGATGTACTTTGTGGATATGCCATCAGGAGGTAAGATACGATATGTGGAGAAGGAGGAAGATGGAAAGCTCTACCTTAAGGCGCGTAATGCTGCCTATGGAGATATAGTAATAGATAGAAGCGAGGTGCAGTCGCTATGGTCGGTGGTGCTCATACTCCGCACGCCACGCTCCATGAGCATGAGAGAGGCAACAGCGCAGGAGATGCTTGTGAATAAGGATAGACACCTCGACCGCCTCCTTGACCAAATGGAGAAGGGAGGAGAACGCGAGAGAATGTTGATAGACTACATCACAAAGGATAATAAATAGGTAATATATTAAACAAAAGCAACAATACTATGGATTTCAAGGATAAACTTACAACTCTTGCCGAGCGTGTAACTCGTCAAAAAGAAGATGTTAAGACTGAGGAAGCTACGAAGACATCTTTTATTCTTCCATTCCTTCAGGCCCTTGGCTACGACATTTTCAATCCATCAGAGGTGCGTCCTGAGGCTGATTGCGACTATGGCACAAAGAAGGACGAAAAGATTGACTATCTCATAAGCATTGATAATGCCCCTGTCATGCTCGTGGAGTGCAAGCACTGGTCTGCTGACCTTGATAAGTTCAAGGCGCAGTTATTCCGCTACTATGCAGTATCTAAGGCCAAGTTTGGCATCCTTACCAATGGCATCGTTTACAAGTTTTTTACAGACCTTGACAAGGGCAATGTTATGGATGATAAGCCATTCTTTGAGATTAACCTGTGCGATCTTAAGGATAGTCATATTGAGAAACTGAAGGAGTTTAGTCGTGAGCGCTACAACACTGCAACTATCCTTAACTCGGCAACCGAGATGAAGTATGTCAACGCCTTTCGTGCAATGATTGCAGAGTTAGCACAAAACCCATCAGACGACTTTGTGCGCCTAATGGTAAAGCAAGTATATAACGGAGTAGCAACAAAGAATATCCTTTGGGATTTCAAGCCGATGCTTATACGAGCATTCCAACAGTATATCAACGACAATGTGAACGACCGTCTAAAGTCGGCACTTACGCCAGATGTTCCCTCTGTTGGTGAGGTTAAGTCCACTACTACACCTGTTGCAATCGAGGAGAGTAACGAACAGAACGATGGTCGTAAGGTAGTGACCACAGACGAGGAGGTGCAAGGCTTCTACATTGTATGTGCGGTGCTATGCTCGGAAGTGGACTTGGAGCGTGTTGTGATGCGTGATGCGCAGAGTTATTGTGCCATCCTCTTTGATGACAATAATCGTAAGCCTATCTGTCGTCTCCACTTCAACGGAAGCAAAAAGTATGTGGAGACCTTTGATGCCGACAAGGTGGGAACAAAGCACCAGATAACCATTCTTAACGACATCTATAAGCTATCAAAGGAGCTATTATCAACCGTTAAAAATTATATGTAGTAGTTTCCCGTAATGGAAAAATAGTTAATCCGTACTAACAACACCCCATATCATCCCAAGGAGTCGGCTTTATAGTCGGCTCTTTTTTTGTGTCTACCAATAATGGATAGGGTAATAAAAAACCGAGGCGATAAACCTCGGTTTCGTTGTATTCAGGAGCATGCCACAAACAGGGCAAGCGAGGATATTATCGTGGCAACGATAGACGATATAGCCGCTACCATGCTCCAGTCTAAAGGGTTGAACAAGCGCGGATATTCTGCCATATACTGCCTACCATAGTCGGTTATCCGTGCATCTATGACAGCCCCACCCTCGCGGAAGTGCGCAGAGATAAACCCTTTTGCCTTCAGCGTGCGTATTGCAGTGCTGAACGTGTGCTGACCACATGCCACCATCAACAGAGGGGATGTCGCAAAAGTTGCTCATACCTATAACAGCTCTACTATTATCGGAGTATAAGCCATAGACATAGAAAGATACACCTTTCCATTCTTTGGGAAGTCTATTATCGCGAATGGGCTTAGGGTCTATAAACACATCGACGAGTCGGGCATCATAAGCATAATGCTCGACGATGCTTTGTACTCCTTTGGGGCACTCTATCGTAGTGGCAAGACTCTCGGCTAACCCTCCTCTATGTTCTCGAAATAGTTTCATACTACTCTCCTTTCTCGATCTTGATTACACCTCCACAATGGGGGCAACGAAAGGTGCTATCATTGTGTGAGTCTGTTGGAACAAAGAAGTCTGTGAGCTTGCAGCCAATAGCCTCGGCAATACGCTCTAGTTGCGCAATTGAGTTCTTGTCTGCCTGCTCGATGTAATAATGTACCGTCTGTCTAGACACGCCTAAACGATCTGCCAGTGCCACCAGTGTAACGCCTTGCGCCTTTGCCGCGCTCTTGATGTCTATAATCATAGTGTAGTAATTTTGTTTGACGCTGCAAAGATAATGCATTTTTTTCTAAATGTCAAATATCTATTTTACGCGCTTTATATATAGGTAATAAAAATATTTTACATTTTTTCGCAAAATAATTTGGTAGTGTAAAATAAATGTATTACATTTGCACCAACAAAAGACAACTAAACATATAACAACTAAAACTACTTACAACTATGACAGAGGTTATAAAATACAACAAGAACCAGATGAATGACATCTTAGCTAATGGTGGCAGCCCAGCAAGCGCAAAATATTTGGCAGCCCAGTTCAATTACAGCTATGCCCTTGCAATTAGAGCTAACAAAGTAGAGAAGCGTTTTCTTGAGCTCAAGACCATGTACAAAGACTTTCACCGCCGGGCAAATGCAGAGGGCTGGCAGCCTGCTAAAATCGCAAAATTTGAGTAATTAACCTATAACACTATACAGCTATGATGACATACATTGTACAACTCATGAGAGCAGATGACACAAGCATTAGCGACATCATTTATGTAGAGGCTGAGCGCCTGAGCTGGGCACACTACAAGATAGATAAATACATAACCGAGAACCTTGAAGGTCGCTGGTGCTATCGCATCACAAGAGCAGACATGATAGAGCGAGTTAGATAGAGCTCAGATAAGAAAAAAAGTAACGTAACCAAGCATAACCACAACAAAAACGCTACAACTATGAGAAAAGAGACCTTATCAAAGATTATGCGCCTTGCATGGCAGTTCGTAAAGCGCAATGGCTTCACTATGGCAGAAGCACTACGCACAGCATGGCTCAACATCAAGCTACGCGCTAAGATGGCACAGGGCATCGTGAAATTCTACTACACTAAGGTTGATGGTACAATGAGAGAAGCGTATGGCACACTCAACCCCGCTTTAATGCCCGAAACAAAGGGCACAGAGCGAAAACCCAACCCAACCGTGCAGACATACTACGACACCGAGAAATGCGAGTACAGGTGCTTTAAGGTGGCAAATCTTGTAAAAATGGCATAACCCTTGCATATACTAACAAAACAACTTATATTTGCACTATAACCAAATATCATGCAATTATGACAATTGAATATAAAGGCAAGACCTACGAGGCTCATGATCTGCTCATGAAGAAGCAATTTGCGCTCGACATTATAGAGGGGCGCAAGACAGTAGAGGTGCGATCATTCACCGACCACTATATTAGCCGCTTTCTTGACAAAGAGGTGATGAAGCGCAACGAGAAGCTAAAGCGCAAGATGAATGACCCTGACTATGAAAACGAGTTCAAAGATATATGGTGCATTCACTTTCACGACTACAACAACTCTTGGTATCTCGACGTGGCTATTGAGACCGTAGGCATGTGTATCGTCGATAGCCACGACATTGAGCGCCTCATGGCTGAGTACCCTGGCTTTAGCGACCTACTCGAAGATGCAAAGAAAAATGATGCACTACCCGACGATGAGAAACCTATGGTATTTTACTTCGTAATCGACAAGGTATTATCAACAAATCTTAAGTAAAACGATAGCAGCCCCTTAATAGGGGCTATTTTTTTGGCAATATATTTGCATATATCAACCGAAATGCAATAACTTTGCAACAGGGTTGCAATGGTGCAACTCACAATCTTTAAAACGAATAGACTATGGCAGAGGTTTATGCAACTGGCCCATCTGGTCAGCGTTACCGCACACGCAGAGAGTATGAGAATGCTCGCACAGGTTATCAGCTTACAGCAGCACGTCGTCGTCGCCGTAACTTGACATTCTAACGATGCGTAAGGCTTTAGAGGTGATTGGCTCTATTGCCACAAGAACAAGCGAGGTGGTGCTATTTCACTCGGCTTCGGGAAAAGATAGTATCGCCTTGCTTGACTTGTTGTACCCTCATTTTGACCGGATCTTATGCGTGTTCATGTACACCGTGCCAAATCTCAGACACATCAACCGCTACATCAATTACGCACGCACCAAGTACCCAAAAGCGGAATTTATACAGGTGCCACACTATGCACTATTCTAATACTACCAATCAGGGTATATGGGATGCACAAAGCGCAACATCCGCAAGTATAACCTATCACAGCTAACGGACATCATCCGCGCAAAGTATGGCATAGAATGGGCGTGTTATGGCTTTAAGCAGTCCGATGGCATGAACAGGCGTTTGATGCTCCGAGGATATGAGCAG
>JAEIGA010005028.1_pt1 | contig 20302 bp, 37 predicted proteins | sample 9270691 | NCBI WGS metagenome assembly JAEIGA01 (sample SAMN17057246, study PRJNA624740) | gut metagenome | biome: biome; isolation source: fecal sample | host: Bos grunniens | place: China: Xizang | collected 2019 | reverse complement strand
GTTCTATAACCGATAAGAGAGGATATAAGAGTAGAAAATACTCCGATTAGTGCTATAATTATTTCGTTCATTTTCCACCTTCTATACGATAACCATAAATCTCAATAACTATGTTTTCATTTACATAATCATAATATGTGGAAATTTTTACATAAGCAGAATGATCTTCAAGCATTGAACTAACATCTAATCCAACAAATGACAATACAACATTATACATTGAAGCAGATTCTAATGCAATTATGTTATCTAAATTTACTCTACTCAATCTTCCATAAATTATATTATTGGCAGAATATAAAATTATTGATGATATTTCAATATCAAATATTTCAATATTTGGATTATCTTTTTCAAATTCTCTGATATATTCAGAATTGACTTCTGTTGCAATAGAACCACCATTATTACTAATAATATAACAAACAATATTTTTTTTGTCGCTACTTCCACCACCACCATTTACTGCCAATTCAATTATTGCCTTATCCTTATTCTTGACAATCCATCTGTTGCCATACTTTCTAATTAAATCTACTATTGCCATAATCGTATATTTAAGTTGTTAATAATTAATTCTAATTAAAATTATTAGGTGTTTCAATGATGTAACCAGTTCTATAAGTGCTTTCTGTGTACACTTCATACACCCAATATATTTTATCATTGTCAATTGTGGAAAAATTCACAAAAGCCAAATCACTCCAATCATATTGCGATAATTCGGATCCTTTCCATATTGAGCAAATAATTTTGCGTCTTATATCATAGGGATTAGGATCAACACCCAAGATTCCAGAATTTGTGTACATTTCTTTTGTTTCAACTGAACGATTTTCAACTCCATAAAATGGCTCATCGTCAATTATCAATGGTTTTATGATGGATGGTGTTGGTTTTATTTCTGTCAATTGTAACAAATCAACACTATGCAATGTGCTTTCATTTTCTGGCAATTCATATTCCGCTTTTGCAGTTTCAATACCATCAACATATTTCCAGCTCCATGTTGTGAAATTGTTTGTGACATATACAAATTCCCATGGTGTGTAATATGATTGTTGATTTCTTGAATAATACTTTTTAGAGTAGCAAAAGCCAATATCTTGTGATAAGATATTAAAGAAATATGCGTCTAAATTACCATCAGTTGAACGAATTTTCTTGCATATAAGGAAACGAGAATATTTTGAACTATTATATATCTTAAATGCTACAATAGAATCCCATTTGTATGTATCGGTTATTATTTGGTTTTTATTTTGATCAACACAATAATCTAACAATTCAAATTTAGGTTGTAATGATGTACTTGTTGAAAATAAATATCTTCCGTAATAATTCATTGAATCCTCACGACTGAAAATTGAAAATTCAAATTGTGACTTTGAATTATTGAAAGATTGAATTTCCAATAATGGTACATAATGCCCCACTTCACGAGGAATACCACCACCGCCATCACGTTCTATGAACGACATAGAATAAATGGCATTTGTTTGAAATCCTCCAACAACCATTTTATCCTGCTTGTTGTTGATTACTTCCATAAGAATAGGATCAACTTCAATTTCGTGCCCTCCCGCTACTTCTTTAACATCAATAGTTCTATTGGGTGATGTTAATGTTTGTGGTTGTTCGTTTCCTCCACCTTGTGATTCAAATTTTATAGCCATGTTTATTTGTCTTTATAGTATGTCATGATAACATTCAAACAGTTATCAGATATATTGTTAGAACTAAATTCTACATTGAAATCTGTATCAATGATGATTCCACAATCTTCACTTATTGTTAATGACTGATTAGGCTTCAATACAATTGAATTGATTGATACATTTGAATTTCCTACATTGAGAAATCCAATACAAGAAAATTCATCACTTCTGATGTTGTCATTTTCTTTATATTGCTTCATTCGATACGTTGCTTTCATATTCCTAATTGCTTTTTAAAATAATCCACAACAACATTGATACACCGATAAATTCGATTAGTTTTTTTTTTCTACACCGAAATTTAGTGATGTGCTATAACCTAATTTGTTTGCGTAATTATTTATATAATTTACTACTTCTTTTTTCTGTATGTAACCATCTTTATTTGTGTCTAAAATGGCATTTTGTTTTGCAATCAACTTTTTATTTTCTTCGGTTGTCCCTAAAATGTAATCATCAGACTTTCCGATTGCATTAGGATAAAAGATTGCTAAATATAAATCACTTAAATTGTTCAACTTTCCTTTATACTTAGACAAATACAAATAGACAAAATCTAGTTGTTGAACGTTTGTCATATTGTATAAATCTGTTGTGGTTGTGCCTAATGCTTTTGCGGTTGGTGGAATAAATTGTATTAATCCGGTCGCTCCGCTTGTTGAATTGACTGCCTTTGAATTTATGCCAGATTCAAAATTCATGACAATCATAAGCCAATCCGCTTTGATGCCTAGATTCTGAGCAATCAATTTAACTTTGTTGGCAAATTCATTTTTGTTACCACCTTTTATTTTATCGAATAAAAACAAACTCATGACCTGTTAATTTTAATTCCACAAAATTCCCGCTTGTTCGAACTTCGTTTTAAGTAACTTAAATAAGTTGCTTGTATTAGATAATTCTTCATTGAACCATCCTACAAGATTCATATATGTACCACTTCCAAACGATGGTGCGCCATAACTTCCATATTCACGCATCCCAAATGCGCTATTTACTGCAATAATATCGGCACTTGTTAGATTATTACGCTCGATCATGATATTATAAATATCATCTTCATCCGTTCCAAATCCTTTCATTGCATTGTATAGTGCAGTTGCAATTGACAATGCTTTTTCATCACTTATTGTGCGTTGGTTGCTTGCCATAAGTGCGTTTTGTTCCTCTGCAAAAACTTGACTTTGCAATTTCTTTTTCAATTTTTTGTCGTTATACTTCTTTATAAAAGAGTATGCGCCAACACCAACAATCCCCAATGTGGCAATTGCCACAATTGGGTTGTTGATTAAATAAGATTTTATGGTTTCAAAGTTTATCATTGTAATATAAAATTTTTGGCGGTGTTATACATCGGATTTTCTACAAACTTAGGCAATGCACAAAGAATCTTAATATAGTCAGGATCTTTTTCTTTCCATGCTTGCAATGCTTCATAGACTTGTGCCAATTCCTCTTCGGTCATATCCAATTCGGTTTCATTGCTTGTGTCCTGGTTATCGTTTGGCAGCTCTCTATCTAATGCGCCAATCATTGATGCGCTTTGTGGCATTTTCTTTGCCAAAAAACCTTGCAAGACTGGTGCAACAAAAGGGGTCACTTTTTGGAAAAAGTTGTTTAATGCACCGCCATTTTCCTTTGCTTCTCTCCTAGCCTCTGCCAACTCTTTTTCCATGCGTTCCAATTTGTCATTCAATCGTTCTGCATTGAATTTCGCTTGTTGCTCTGCCAATATTGCTTCCAATTCTTTCCGTGAAACAGAATCATTAGATCCGGTCACACCGTTAATTTGTGGTTGCGTTTGTTGCGCTGGTGCTTTGTCTGTAATTCTTAGTTTGCAAAATGCATTTTTAGAATTTCCATCCACTTGTCGAATCACATAGTCACCATTTCCATATCTATTGATTACATCAATAAATGATTGTCTTTTATTATCGGGTGTATCATCTTCAAATGTGCAATTTAATATGCACGAATTACCCATTTTTGTATCTTCTTTTCCCGCTTGAAAAACAAGAAAATTTTGCACTCTGTTAAGAACTAGCCATGCTAATACATCATCTACATTCGTGTACATAAGCCATTAATTTTTATATTCGATATTCGCAAAATATATTCCATCTACTGATGTAGATGGCACTAAACTAATGTAAGAGTTTTGAAAATCAAACTTTACATTTTGCAAAATGATTCTATTAAAGAAATAGTAATCAGTAAAGAGAACCAAAGGAACGTTTTCAATAAACATGAAATTGTTCTTTTGCAATGTCAAGAAAGAGGATAATAAAACACTTGTTGAAACAGATTTTCGATTAGATGGTGTTTGAAACTCTCCATCACTGAAAAATGGAAATGTAAAACTAGAAATCTGCTTGTCTAACAATGTCCTATTTTCGCCAAAATAGATTCTGTTGTTCAATAAATCAAATTGTTTGATTTCAACATAATCAATATTATTTGGCTCTCCCGCATAGAATGGATTCATCATTTGCGGCTCGTCATACCAGAATACAAACATCAATGTTTTACTCTGATTTGAATAATTTTCCACAAACGAATTTATCAAATCAATCTCTTTCAAAATTTCATCTCTTTCACCATATCGAAAGAATGGTATGAAATTAGTTATTGTACAACCTTTTATAAAAAGATTCTGCGTTCCTTTCTGTATTAATGAAATATAACATCCATCGGTGTCTGAACTTAATGCATTTCCTTTGTTGTCATACTCAATCATGCCATTCACACAATCAATATATTTAATAGTTCTATCTTTCAAATCTAAGATGTCCGGCAAATAAACCTTAGATTGTGATGGAACTGTTATCGTGAATGTTTTTGCACCGCTTGCAATTTGTGTTTTCATACTCCTAATATTTGAATGTTATGTTAATATTGTTCGATTCCTCAAATCTTATGAATGAATTATCAGTATCAATATTAAGGTTATCAAACCTTATATTTGAATCGTTGATCTGTGAATTTTGCATTAGCAATGACAATGGCAAATCATATATATTATTGCGGTTGTCTATCGTTCTGATGGTGATATATGCATTGTAACGACTACCAACTAATATTTGTTTTATTTGCTTTCCTTTGAGTTGATAACCGCCAATTGATGATAATTTAACAATTGCCGGTCCTGCGCTCTGCGCTTGCAAAGTGATATTGTTTGTTGCTAAAATTTCTGGTTGCTCGAATTGTGTTGAATAAACTACACAAATAGGCAAATAGGAATTATCTGAAATAGTTGTTTTGACTGATATTTTAGACAAATCGAAATCTAATACTTTATCTATCTTGTGTTTAATCATCTTTGCATATTGACTTAGATTCTGTTTTGAAATCACACAACATTTGTCTATGTCATACACATCTAGATAGCAATTAATCAGATCATAACCGATTAATTCAATACCATTGTATGTATCAGTTGAAATTGTATCGAATGGCAAGCCAAACAAATATGATACTTTTCTTTTTTCCAAAAATCTTTCTTTTGGCAAAAATACCGTATCTGTATTAGAATTGACTTCCAAAAACAATGTTTCAAAATTCTGTATTGTCATATCTCTTTTTTAATTAATTTGTTTGGTGTGGGGAATCGAACCCCACAAAAAACCGTTACCAATTTTATTCAGATTTCTTTTCTGATTGTTCTTTTACATCTTGTTTTTGGCTTTTAACCTTAACATTCTTTTGTTTCAATGTCTTAATGACATCTTTTTTGGATGCTTTTGGTTTTGCCGTTTCGTCAACTGAAATCTTTTCAACTTTCTTCTTTTTAAAAGAATAACCAAAAGATTTCAATTTCTCAAAATGTTGTTCCTTTGTCATAATTAGATGCAATTAGAATAAGGATTTTCAGGCACTCTGTATGATGGCAAAGTACCGCCAACAATTCGATAACCAAATGCAATGAAAACAATCTTTGCTTTGAAATTCTCACCGTATGTTTCTGGATCATCATCAAGCAATGTTTGTTGAGCCTGATAATCAGACAATGCAAAGGTAGGGAACGAAACTTTAACTGTATGGTCTTGAGTTCCTGAGAAAACAACCTCTTCAGGCATCGTGCGTAAATCGTCTGCAAAATTAAAATGGTCGATCTTTGGCTCTGCATCGTTTGTTCCATGGTCTTTGAGGAATAAAGCGGTTGGCATATCGTTGATATTTACCGTTGTTCCCGTTGCGATATACAAAGAACCATTATAAAGTGCTTTGATGTCATTTGTCTTGAATCCAGGGACAACAACTGCATTGTCTGCATCTAGAATTGCCATGTGTGGCGCAAACATTGGAACTGTTGAATTTGGCGCATCTTGATCTTCGATTCTAAGTGCAACACCAATCCCAACCGTAACAAATAAATCGTTACGTTTCAAATTTCGTTCTACTTGACTGATGTTTTCTTTCTTCAGGTCAAATGTATAAACACCCTGACCATTCACCAAATCTTCTTCAATTCGCAAAATTGATGGTTGTGGTGCAATTCCTTGTTTCTTGTAAAATTCTGCTGCACCTAAAAATCTTTCTCTCAGAAAGTTAATATCTACTACATTTTTCATTTTCAATATAAAATTAAATGGTTACTAATTATCGCACGTTGTCGGTTGCGTTTGCTTTCTTTTCCTCTTCTGTCCCACGCAAAAATGGTTTGGATGCCATTGGCAATCTACCAACTGCGTTTTGGCTTGCTAGTAATCCAATTGCGTTTTGAGAAGGTAACAAACCCAATCCACTTGTTTTTGCTTCGGATTCGCCAATTTTCAAATCACTTGCCAATTTGAAACCAGCCACACCAATCAAACCTGATCCGATTCCCTTTAACAAATCGTTTTTTGAAAATGCTGAAATAGCCGCTCCCGCTACCGCTTGAACTCCAACAGTTACATAATCCACTTCACCATCTTTCAATGGCTCTGATGGCTCTGTAAATTTGCTGACAAATTTTGCTACCATACCGCCAGCCATACCGCCAGCAATAGACATAAAATTAATTTTACTAATTTTCATTTTGTTATAATTTTTAAGTTGTTATTTTTTTACTTGCACCCTTTGATTGCTGAATCAATCTTCTTGTCTAATGCAACAGATTTGGCATTAATTGCTTTTCTCTTTGCATTTTCTTTTTTCACTTCTGCCAATCGTTTCAAATAATTTTCTTTAACTGAAACACTTGCTGATGCCTTTGGTCTTTTAGGCGTCTTTAACATTTTAAGTTTTGCCATAATAAATAAATTTTTAAATTGTTATGTTATGAAAAATAATATGCTCCAACACCTAATGCAATTGCACCTATGATCAACCATTTTGTGTCAATCATTCCATCACGGTCCGAATCAAATATATCACTCCAATCACTAGAATCCATCATATATTGTGGGTCCAATTGTTTTGCATCATAATTTGTTTTTCCAGCTCTCACAAACTCAAAAACTTGTGCAATTACACCTACACACGTTGCAATGATTGCGACAATACTTGCAATGATTGTAAACGGATCACCACTTATTTTTGCATCTTTCTTTGCATTTTCTTTTAATGAATAAACACAATCATTTGCCGTTTTTCCTTTGGTTTCTGCCAAAATTCCCGCATCTATAAGATTGTTTTGTGTGACCGGATCTAATTGATAATTTGATTGTGCTAATAATGCTTGCATATTTTTCTGCTTTGCATACTTATATACTGCAATCTTATTGTTTTCTATCATTGTTTTGTCGCATCGAACATAGGACCAGGCAACACCACTTTTTTTGAAATCTTCCAAAAAATCTTGTTTAGTAACTCCGTTTATTGCGACATCTTGCAACTTAACATTGCTACGTTTACCATTCAATTCATAGTAATTCAAATCAATCACATTCTCTTTCCACCACTCCAAATCATTTTTATCTACAATGTTATCAATTGCACTATTCGTGATAACCTTATCAATAATGTTTTGAATTGTCTGATTCAAATGGTTATTGCGTTCTTTCAAATCGTTATACTTCTTATCAAATGCGCCATTTACAATTGCATCTATATAATAGAATAATGATGTTTCTAGAAACTTTTGATTTTCTCCGAATTGGTCTATTATGCAATAAACACAATATGCCTGATCCATCGCATCATATATTTTTTTCAATTCTATTTCAGAATCTTCAAATGATGCTGTTTCTTGCAACAAATCTAAATAAGATATTATTCTTACTTGATTTTGACGCATATCAGACAATGGTTTGTCAATAGTAAACAAATATTTGTCTGTGTCAATACTTACTGAACCTATTGCACTACGTTTCATTTTTTACCTTTCTTTTTTTTGTTGAAAAATACAACACCACCTAACACACACAATCCAACTACTGCAACACCGAACAATGATGATGATGTTGTTTCTACATCATACACGGTTGGTGCAATATTATTTGTTCCACCCTTAACAATTCCGAATAGGTTTGTGAAAATTCCGCCAACTTGCTTTGCAATGTCCGAAACCTTATCCCATGCGGTTTTCTTCGTTTCTGTTTTGGTGGTTGTGTTTGTCGTTGTATTGGTCTTATTTGCATCGAATATTGTTCCCTCATAAGGATTCCAAGCAATATCACCCGCCAAAAATGATGTTGTTGAGCTGCCAAAATCTTTTCCATCGAACATGATTGACAGTAATTGGTTTGGTGTCATACCATACTTAGATTCGATTGCTCCGTAAATCAACATCTTAACTGATGCGAAATTTATTCCGCTATTCTGTGCGATTGATTCAAAAAACACCTTTTCATTCTGTTTTTTCAATACTTGTGTGCTATTCAAATACTTTGCATCCACAAGCAAATACAATCCTAATTCTGCATAATTGATTATGTCATTGGCAACATCGGCACAATCAATCGAATAAGTGATGTTGTAATTATCTGTTATATTATCGTTGAACCAATCGAGTAGGTTTTTTCTAATCGTTGAAATCTTAGAAATCTGATATGGTGAATTTGGATTGTTTACTCCATTTACATATTCTTTGCAATACATCTTCATTGTTTCCAATCCCGCTTCACCGCTGAAAAACATTTGAAAAACGTATGCGCATATTTCCAATTGTTTTTTTGATTTGTAAGTATTAGTTATCCAAACAAGAAATTCACCTGTGTTGCGCATATTTTTTGAATTGACTGATGCATACAAAAAACATTTTGCGGTTATTTGTGCAACCGTATCATTAGCAGAAAATGAAATCTTTCCATCTTCTAATCCAGACAACATTGAAATCTTTGTACTATTCATAATATCTTTAATTTTATAAAAATCAACCTCTTCAAATCGGTTTGCCTTACCTTGTTGAATTGCAACACAATCAATTATTATTTTATTCCCATATTCATCAATTGCCCAACTATATACGTGTGTAAAATCAGAACCACGTTTGTATGATGCGAAACGAAATCCGTTTGTTATACCTAAACAGGTCAATACACTACACACAAATATTGAATAACTCTTGCAATCACCACACGCATCATCAATAAATCTGTTTGGTGTTTTCACCCATTGAACACCAGAAGGATCAACTTTATAGGTTATGAAATCCAACACAAAATCAATGATATTATTACACGTTTCTTTTACGTTTCCACCAACAAACCAATTTTTAAACTTGTCACCTTGTTGATAGTTTTGATCATACACATATTTCACCGCATCAATGATGTCTTGTGTATATCCTTTTTTCTTTAATATCTTTGATTTTCCGTTTGAGTACATCATCCAATAATTATTTGGTTGTCTAATTGTTTTTGTGTGAACAAACCATTGTTTTCACCAGATTCCATAAAATCATGATGATACAAACCAAATTGTTTATCTGTAGTATATAATACTTTATATTCTTTGGATAGTTTTAGGTTTTGTAAATTATTCAAATAATTTTCCAAATTAGATTGTCTTCCAACGTGTTCAAACATCACATTTTTTTTCCTCCTAAATTGACATTGTAATGTTTTGTGTAAGGGTGTAAAACATCTAAAATTTTTTGATAATCCATTCTTTTTATAAACCCCTCTAATGGTATTATATATACCCAAAAAATTTGATAAGGATTTAAAGAAATTGATTTGTAATAATTAGCCATAAACTATCTTTTAAATAAATTAGACATCGAAAATTCCTTTATATCAATTGCGGGGATTGGTACATAAACACCATTGAATTTAAGAGAACCTGCAACGGTTAATTTTACGGTTGTTGCAACTTGAATGAAAAGATTCCACCATTCAGAAAAGATTTCTTTGTACATGACATCGCACACTACATATATTTTTGTGGTTGCGTTTGGCATAATGATCTGGGTGTATGGTATTTTTGCCAATCCGACATATTTTCCATTGATGTAACATTTAAGCCCACTATCACCAACCGTGATGCGTTCATTAGATGTGTTGGTGACATCAATGTTTATGCCAATGCAGAAATTATTCTTAGATATTGCATTAGCCATCACACCGCTAATTTTCACATCTAATTTTGAACCTAATTGATATGCATTAAAATATCTCCATCCCGCATATCCTAGAACAAACAATGTCGCAAATTTTAAAAATTCTCCCATGCGTATTTTTTTTAACCACACAATATTAATTTGAGTTTTTTTTTTAAAAAAAAAGTTATAACACATTATAACACATTATAACACCATCATAACAGACAGATAACAAAGCATAACAAACAATAACAAACTAATAACACGTTATAATGGTGTTATAAAGTGTTATTATAATAGAATAGAATAGAATAGAATAGAATAGAATAGAATAGAATAGAATAGAATAGATGGAAAAATAACGGATAATAATAAAAAAAAATAAAATGGCTATAAAAATGATTTTAAGGGGGTGTATAGCGCATAAAAATATTTTTTTGATACATTATACCATAACAAAACAAAATACCGTTAGAATTAAAATAAAACACTATTTTAAAAACTAAGGGGGCGGGCGGGGTCAAAATTAAATAATTTTAATACTATTATGTTATAACGTGTTATTTAAAATTATGGTCTGTTATGTTTTGTTATGCGTGTGTTATGTTGTGTTATATTTTGTTATGTATGTGTTATGTTTTGTTATAACTTGTTATAATTAAACTTTGTAGTATTTTTTCATTTTATATAATTGCAATCGTTCAATGATTATGTTTTAGTTTTAACTTAAATTTTGAAATTTACTCTAGTAAGTTGGAAAGTTTAACTGTTGTTTTTGATATTAGAATACACAAATGAAAAAAAGAAACGTTGTGAAACGTTTCTTTTCTTTTTGAAGTGACAATCTAAAATGGTGATTGATTCATGATTCTTGGTTTTGGCAGCTCATCGGATTCTGTTTTGCATCCAATTCTCTTTTTTTCGATTTCTGATGCTTTCTTTTTCACATATTCAACGACTTTATTTTGAAACTCGTTGATTGATGTAAACATATCACTATCACGAAACCATCCAATAGGATCAACATAATAACTAATATCAGAACCATCAATGATTCTTATTTCTTTCACTTCACCTTTTCCGCATCTAATAAAGTTTGAACTACACTCATCAGCCACGGCAAAAACAATGTCATTAAGTTTGTATTTAACATCTATGTAACTCATAATCTACTTTTTTAATTTTACAATTCATTAATTTTTCTTATAATGTCATTTTTACACTCTGTTTCTGTGTAAAATGCATTTTTATTAATAAAACCATCAGAATATTCATACCTATTTCCATTTTCACAATCTTGAATAAAATAATCAATGATTGTTTGTGTGTGATATAAATGACTTTGAATTATTCTTATTTGTTTTATTTCATACTTTCTGATTGACCTGTTCATGAAAATATAAATATTTTCACCAGCACTAAATTTTGTTTTTACTTCCATGATATTCATTTTTTTATATTCTTTTCTACATTCTTACGTTCTTTTTCCAAATCTTTTTGTTGTCCTAATGCTAAGAATAAATTATTACGTTTCATCGGTCTTTCTTCAAATGGATCTGGATTAAAAGTAAATGGATATTTTCTAAATATATTATTCATTTTTCACCATCCTATTATTTTAAAATAAAATTTGTCCTTGACTGCACCCCAATCGGCATTTCCTTTTCCTATCGTGATGATTGGTTTTTGCTTTCTGATGATTCGTTTTGAATCATCAGATTTGCAATAACCATTCTTTAAAATCAATGAATCATATAGTTTTGGTTGGAAATAATCACATTCTTCACAATGTATAGGAATAATCTCATTAAATAAATTAATATTACATTCCATACAATAATTCTTACAAAACCTTTTTGCCCAATATGGCTTTATATCTCTGTAATCCTCTTTCTTTATTCCTGATCGCCACATTTCGAACCATTTTGATTTTAGTATTAATATAAGATGTTTCATAATTCATGCAATTTTTGTCTTACAATATCTCTTTGATTGTTTGCATTTACACCAGAAATGTTAGTTATATTTCTTGCTGTTTTAACATTATTTCTGTATGTTTGTATCATATTTTTATTTTTCCTTTTTCTTCTTAGGTACTTCGAAAATTTTATTATTGAATCCTCATATATATAATTGTCAATTTCATAACTTTCTAATATTGAATTATATTTAAATAGTTCTTTTCTATACTTTTCCAACCTATCTTCATAATCATTCAAATATTTCTTGTTGATTTTATTTTGATATTGTATAATCAAATACAATACAATAAATACGCACAATGCGATTGAATTTAAAACAATTGATGCTATCATAATACTATTTTTTAAAATTGTTACTTACATATACATATATTTCATTTTTAGTTTTAAGAGTTGGGCATATTCTGCCATTCTCAATTACTCTTCCTCTTCTTGTTTTGCCGGTCCATCTTTCACAATTGAAAACTCCACCAACTTCAACAACTGCATAACCTTTTTTAGTTGCTTCTTTCACTCTAAGTGATCCATCTTTATTTAGTTTTAAAAAAGATTCCATTGTATTCTGCTATTTTATAAATGAATAATAAAATGTTTTTGTTAAATAAAAATTCCATTGATATTTTGCTACACTTGTGTATATTGATCTATCAACATTATATTTTACCTCAATTTGTGGATTTAAAGTAAAAGTTTTGAATACATCATATTCAGTTTTATCAAAATAAACGTCATATATATTTTCTTGTTTATTCATTACTGTTATTATACTCATATCAAAATAAATTTAATTGTTCGTAATTCTCTGCTTTTCTATTGATAAATAGTTTTGTAAAAATCTGCTCTAATACATTAACTACAATCGAATTTCCAGCTAATTTATTTAGTTTGTAATATGCTAACCCGGACATGATGATTTTATCAATTTCATCATCTTGCAATCCCATTAGCCTAAACAGTTCTTTCGGTGTAAATCTCCTTAATTCTATTTGTTCAACATCTTCCGAATTGAATAGTTTTTTTTTAAATTCCGTTGAAAGTGAATATCTATCTGATACATCAGTTTCTAATACATCATGAATGTTTTTTTTTACATCTGATGGTAATGGAAAATAAAATGATCCTTGTATGTCATTCCTGATCGAAACCAAATAAATTCTATTCCTTGATTGTGGTATTTCGAAATCTGATGAATTAAGAATCTTACAATAGTTTCTATAGCCAATTTTTTCCAGCTCAATTTGCCAATCATTGAACGTTTTTATGAATGTTTTAGATACAATGTTTGCCACATTTTCGAATAGCAAATATTTTGGCTTTTTCGTTCTTACTGCATTTTCAACCATCCACAATAAGGATGAACGTGTGTTTGAACCTTTTTCACCACCTTTCCATCTTCCCGTTTTGCTGAAATCTTGACATGGTGATGAATATGTGAGCAAATCAAAATCACATACATTTTTCCAATCAATATCACACACATTTCCATAATTTCTATTTTTCCATTTTGGAAATAATGCATTATGTGCAATGATTGCCGACATATCAATTTCAGACCAACCGACAAGATCATATTTAAATCCATCATATTTTTGTTTGATTCGTTCTAATGCTAAGCATTGCGAATCATATCCGCTGAATAATGTAAATACCTTAATCATATTGTTTTCTAAAATCTGAATTTCTTAATTCGTAATATGCACACATTTCATGCAACCTAGATATTGAACGTTGGTCTAATTGCAAATACTTTTCAGACAATGGCAAATTACTTGTTATAAATGTAAGTGTGTGCGCTTCATCATATCTGTCTTGAATGAATAAATCAATCGAATATGTGTTGCCCATATTTCTAAAAATCATATTTTCCCGTAAATCATCAATCACAATAACTGCAGACTTCGTTGGCAGCTCATTATCTGAAACATACATTTTATTTAATGTAGTGACCGAATAGATGTTGTTTTTGTTAAAAAAATATCTTGTTCCCTCTATATCAGTATGATATGATATATTCAAATCTTGCATAGTTTTTATTAATGCTTTCATTAATGTTGTTTTACCTGATCCGATTCCACCAGCAACATAAAAACCACGCACACCATTAAGTGTGATTATTTTCTTTGTATCTGGGTCAATGGCTTGATATTCATTGTTTGTTATCATCTTGATGAAATTCTGTATAATGAAAACCAGGTCATTTGTATATTGCAAATTTTTACCGACTTCAGATTGTAAATTCATTGCAATCTGTTTCTTTAGTAACTCAATATCTGCTATTTCGTTAAATTGTTTTCTCTGTCCCATATCTCATTTATTTTGTTTGGTTTGTTGTTATTTTCTGAATAATTTCCCTCAATTACTTTGTTAAAGTTCTTAGATAAAAGAATCCAATCAAAAGTTGCTTTGAATCCTAGATTGTTTTTACCTAATAAGAAATCAGACTTTTTAATTATTTCCACCGATTTTGAAAAATCATCAAACGTGTATTCTTTTTCGAAATTTTTAATTAAAATCATTCTGTCTGATGTGATTTTAGTACACAATGGAACACCATCAATTCCATTCCACAACTTCAAATATTTATTATATTCATCCTCATCTTTATTCCATCTTTTTTGCATACCTTTAACACCAGCCATTTTCTTTTGATCGTAAGAACGTTGCATTAATTGCATAGATTCTTTAATTAAAATCAATGCTGGTCGTATTGATGTGGAAAATGATTCAACCGCTATATCTGGATTCAATCCTATTTCTATAATTGCACGTAAAATTTCCAATTGCTTTTCGTGATCATCATAGCAATTCACAACATCAAGCCATGATTGATAAAACACAAATTTTTTTCCTAAATCCATATTACAATAAATTATATTTTTTTCTTACTTCGATTTTTAGATACTTGTTTAAATTTTCTTTTTCTGAAATCAGAATTGATTGCGGGATTTCAGTCCTCCAATTATTCCAATTTGAAAAGACATTTTCAGTTATTCCAATTTTAGAAATCCATTCTAAAAATTCTTTTCTTGCTTCTTTAGTTTTTCGTTTCCTTGTCATTTTCTATCTGTTTTAAATCGTTAATAATCTTTTTTATCATGTTGATATATTCGGGCATTACCCAAAAAATCACTTTCCCATTTTGTAAATCATTTAATTCTTTTTCAGTCTTATCAATTTCACTTCTATAATGTTTATCAACTTCACCAAACATATCTTTCCATGCTGTTTTATATTCACTATTTAATTGTGTCAATCTCCGTTTCTTTCCTTTAATTAGATTGATTGTTTTTTCTCTGATATAATCATCTTTCAATGGTAGTGTATCATCTAAAATTTTCAATTCAACCTTGCTTTTTGGAAATGCTAAATTTGCAATTGACCGAAGCAAATTAAAATACCATTCAAATCTTTTGATCTGGTTGTAATTCAATTGTCTTTTGTAATAAAGAACCTTATCCACAATATGACCTTGATACAATTGAATTTTAACGACATATTTTCTAACATCTAATGATTCCATTACAATATGACTTCTAAGTTTTTACGACTAGCCAAATAATCGCATAAATGCACGAATTTTTGTGTTGGTGATGTTGGTTTTGGCAATATTTCTTTTGTACTGTTAAATTCAGTATTCCATTGCCCCATGTGTGTCTTTACCAGTTCACACAACTTAAATGCAATAGAAACATCAATGCAATTTTCTTCTATAAATTGAGCCGCCAAAATTGGATGGTCCGCACGGGTGTATTTAGTCCCCCCGGTCTTGTGTGAATCATGCAATATTAATGCTCCAATGATATAATCTTGTTCACTTCTTATCTTCGAAAACATTTCTAAATTGATAAGATGCAAACAAATTTCAATTGTTGCTTTCGTGTGTCTGATAAGCCCACCATCACCCAAGCAAAATTGAGGGTGATATTTTCCCGTTGATGATGCGGGAATTTTAAAAAAGTAGTCCGGGCATAAACCGACTAATCTTGCAACCTCATTTCTTACACTCTGATTCTGAATTAAGTTCAATTCAGATTCAAATACTTTTTGTTTTTCTTGACTGGTCATATATATAGATTTTGAACGTTGTATGTTACTTTGTGTATTCTCTTATTTGCTAGATTCTTCCGATTCTTAATGTTGCGTTTCGTGTGATGCGTATCTGTCATAATCAATGCCAGATCCACACCGCACAAAATGCACATATAAACATAATAGTCGAAAGAAACAGTATATGTGTTTATCGTCTTATGTAAGACTTTTAAAATCGGATAATTGAAACCAAATTGTTTTAACTGTCTTGCTAAATCATTAATGTTGATTCCCTTTTTGTTGATTTCATGTAATATTATATCAACAATTTTATCTTTGATTTCATCAATCAGATGCAAATTGATTGTTTGAAATGTAATTAGTTGTGATTGTAATGTTTTCATAATACTTCGTTTAAGTTATCACTATCAGATATAATTTCACCCATTATCAAAATTGATACTTTCTCGATTAGGCATGAATCTAAAAAGTTGATGATTGCCGTTCTACCATTGTCAAAAAAATGCATTTGAAAATATTTCAACCGACTGCATATTGACAAAACTTCTTTTATCTTAGGAAAAGAAACAATAGATGTTTCAAATTTTTCTCTGTTGTCGTTGTATAGTACTTTTTTGATTTTTGTTAAAAAATCATTTACATCATCTTGTGGTGTGATTTTTACATTGTCATTTATAATAAATTCACCGTTGGAAATTTTGAATTTGTTTTTTTGTAAAATTTTGATTGCTTGAATTGATAATTTCTTACCAACCAACATTGATGTATCAATATCACAATCAGACTTGAAAAAATCAACATAGTAGATCCGAATCATATAGTGTGATTCAGTGTAATACACTGCATCATCATCGAAGTAGAAAAAACCTAAATCGAGTCTATAATAGTCTTCTTTGACCCGGTTGAAATTGAACTTTTTGTTAATTGTTACCATAGCAAATATTGTTTTAGTTTTACATTTATATCTGCTTGGTTTCTATTTAATTACATAATATCAATTATATAACAAAAAAAAACCAGCAGAATTATACTATTGTTTACGGTGCAAACATAAAAATAAAATTTTAATTATACACGTAAATTTACAATTATTTTTTACGGTTGTATAAAAAAAAAATTAATGTACATTTGTACATTAAATTTTTTATATATATTTGTTCCATAAAAAGCGTATATCGTTTTAATAAATTTGTTGATAGGTGGCTTGATAAATATTAGAAATTTGAACCTGAATAAAAAAGCGGTGCGAACTCACACATATAGATGTGTTTCCACAACCGCATATAAAAGAAAAACACCATGTATTTTTACATGGTGTTTTTTATTTGTGTGTCAATATTCTCTTACTACAAACTTCCGATCTTGCCGGTCCAACCATTTTGTGTTTTCAACTTCAACTTTTAGATACTTGAATGTTAAAATAGAATCAATTCCAATTGGCTTCAATTGCTCGATCTTTATATAACTGAAATCCTTTTCAAAAAATTTTTCTCTGCCATATCTTGATTCAATGAAATCTGCAACATTGAGAACAACAATGTTTGAATCCTTGAATAATTCGTTTGTCCATATTTCAATATTGTTATCTATACGAATTAGCCGTTTCAAATAATCATCCTTAAAAATCAATCTTATTTCGTAATCTGATTTGTCCCTATTTGATTGTATGATATTTTCATGAACTTCACCAGGACTTATATAATCATCATCTTTATTGCAAGATACAATAAATGGCAACAAGAAAAATAATGTTATAAACAAATGTAATGTTTTCATATCTGTTGTTTTTATAAGTTAGTGCAACAAATATATTACAATTTTGAATTATCACAAATTTTTATTGCATTATTATATTTTTTTGCATTATTCGAATTGATAAAAAACAAATCATCATTTTGTCTGGTGTATATTGTTTTAACATCATTGTCATACAATGCTTTGAAATTTTCACCATTCGTGTAATCCTTTGGCAATGCGAACAAACGTATATATGTTGATTCGCTACTGTCTAATTGTGGAATTGTAAAAGATACATCAAAAGATATACCCGCCAATTGAAACATTGTTAGTGCATCATAATCATTGATATTGTTATTCTGCCAGCTCATATATATCTGATAATCCACCGATCCATCTTTTTTGTAGTATTTTTGTGGCAATATAAATTCCAGATTGAAATAATTAAATCCATTTTTAAGAGTGATTTTTTCCATATCCATATATTGCTTGAATCTATCAGTCACCAATGGCATTGTTTTAAATCCATATTCTGATGGTGCCCAAAATTGTGGCAATTCATTATTATACAGATAATCCAAAAATATCAATCCATTTGTTGGATACAATTGTGATCTACCGTTATATTCAATATTTATGTTTGCTATATCGAATTGTGATAATTTCAATTTTTCATATCCACTTTTGGGAATATATATGCAAAGCACCATCGAAAACTTCACATAATAATCTCCACTTTTGCAAATGAAATCATTGTAATAAGATGGAAATGGAACACCTTTATTAGACATCATTGATGTCTTATAATAATGCTCCTTTGGTACAAATGCCCTTGTGAATTGTCCGATCGAAATGTTTAGTGTGTCCGGCAAAATATAACACCCTATCTGCAGAGGATTATAATTTGGCAGCTCATTGAATGGAGAAATAAAATCTGAATTAATAACCTTATCAATATATTCATCACCAGCATCATCAGTCAATAAAACTTGATATGCGTTGTTTTGCCGTTGCTCTTTCAATGCATCAGTTAGATTATTGATTGTATTGCTTTTGTTTCTCGATCTACTCAATAAATACAATGCACCACCACCAATAAGCAATGGCAATATACTTTTATTTCTCTTATTCTTTTTCATCTTATTATCGTTTAATCTTGTTGCGTATTTTCTTATAAAGAATAGTACCGATTACAAAGAAAACAATGAATGACAATAAACATACTGCAATAGTTTTAATGATTCTGTCATTCACTTGCTTTTTTTCTTTGATTTCTGTCTTATTGTTTTGAACCTTGTACAAATCTAAATCATCTGCCCTTTTTACTTCTGTACTATCTTTTAGATAACCGTTTTTAAAAAGAAATTTATCCTCATCAGATAGATACAAAGTTGTTTTTTTGTAGTTTGTTGTCACCTCCGAACTACTATCTTTCTCCGTTCTGCGAATCTCAACAATTTCAATCTTTTGTTCAGACTTCTTTGAAGTATCTGTAATATTAATTGTACTCTCTTTTCGTTCTGTCGTGCGTTCATCATGTTTCGATTCTACGATTGTCTTTTCCTCTACCCTATCCGTTTGTGCAATGCGCTTTTTTGCATTGCACGAAACGAATAGAATAATAAACAATAAAAGAAATATGGTTGGTTGCTTTAATTTCATATTCTTTTTATCTTAAATAAATCATACCATCAATTTATTTTCCTACTTAATAAATACAAAGTGAAATTTTATCTAATGTTATCCCACACATATTAATATAATCCAATCTCCTTTCTAAGTTCTTAAAATATATCTCATCCATGTGTGGATTATCAAAATCATAAATCAACGGATAATCAAATACAACTGAAATAGTCACTCTTCTAGTATCTCTTATTTCTAAGATTTCTTCAGTTGCTTTTTTGTTTTTACAAAATATTACCATTGTCCCATCACTATATATTACAAATGGATATGCTAACAAATCATTTATTTCTTTTACTTTCATGATATTCATTTTAAATATTTAAGTTCTCTCAATTGTTTTATTTCCTCTCTACTTCTTCTTTTCCTCCTCCAAAATCCTAATTCTCTCCCTCAATTCATTGTTTTCTTTACGCAAACATTCGATTTGTCTATCGAACTCTTTGCGCAAAGATTCAATCGCATAGTTGTAGTTTTCAAACGCCGTTTTGTCTGCGTCTTTTTCTCTTCCTCTCTTACCAGTTCTATAACCGATAAGAGAGGATATAAGAGTAGAAAATACTCCGATTAGTGCTATAATTATTTCGTTCATTTTCCACCTTCTATACGATAACCATAAATCTCAATAACTATGTTTTCATTTACATAATCATAATATGTGG
>JAEIGA010005027.1_pt1 | contig 20306 bp, 12 predicted proteins | sample 9270691 | NCBI WGS metagenome assembly JAEIGA01 (sample SAMN17057246, study PRJNA624740) | gut metagenome | biome: biome; isolation source: fecal sample | host: Bos grunniens | place: China: Xizang | collected 2019 | reverse complement strand
TGTGTCCGCGTGATATTTTATTTTCACACAGACTTCACAGAACTCACAGAAGCACACTGGCTTCGCGTGCTTACCTTGCGGGATGTATGTGCGATGATATGCACCGTAGGATGTAGGGGCCGTACCTTGTGTCGGCCCGTCGTCAATTTACGCACAATTACCCCAATACGTGTCGGCACGACATACAATTTACGCGCAATCGCCCCAATATGTATCTGCCCGTCATACAATTTACGTACAAATGCCGTCAATCCATATTTACGTGAAATACAATACTGTCTGTGTGAAATCAATGTGTGTGCCCATAATGCCAATGATGATGCCGAAAACGTACCTCGATGTTGCGCATGCCTGCGTTTGGAACTCCCCGAAAATGGGGTGGTAAATTGCAAAATTGGGGGCATTTTTATTTTTTTTGCAAATACTATAAAATAAATTTTATAGGGTCATTTTTTTTTTTTAATTTGTGTCGGGTTACTATGCCTTTAAATAATTTATTCACAAATATTTATCTTGTTTAATCTATGAAGAAAACTCTTACACTCGTTGCGGGACTCTTCTGCGCAAGCATGCAGATGATGGCCGACAAGGTGGTGGCTTCGACGGTGATGCCGGGCGACGGTAAGCCGGAGCACGTTTACACCTGGATGAATGGCAACAGCGTTTACGCTAATGCTACGACCGCTCCTACCGACAAGGAGGAAAACCGCGGGCTCTTTGCTTTCTACGCTGTGGAAGGCAAGGCTAATGCTTACTACATTTACAGTACGAAGGCTGCAAAGTGGTTTACTTACGAAGCAGCTGCGTCGTATGGCAACGGCAAGGACTTCGTGAAGCTTGCTGACAGCTATGCGGCTGACGACTATTTCTATGTGAACAACTACTCTGGCGACCTCTACGAACTCCGTCCTTACACAACGAACGGCGGTATGGATAAGTACATCAACTGGTTCCAGGGCGTGGATGGTAATCCTTACGACGGTGGCAATACGCTTGGCCTTTGGCAGGACAGTGGTGCAGCCGATGGCGGTAGCCGTTGGACCTTTGCCGAAGTCGAAATTATTGAGCGCAACTATACCTTCAGCATTCCCGAAGGTCAGAGCGTCAAGATTGGCGATCAGGAATACAAGAATGGCGATACCTACACGATTGAGGGTAGCTTGAAGAAGGAAGATATTACAGTCGTGGCTCCTGCGGGCCAGTTTGCAGCTGTTGCCATCAACGATGTTGAGCAGACAGTGACTGTATATTTCGCAAACGTCCCTGCTCAGCCTGCTACTACTGACTATGTCAACGCGCAGGTGTTCCCCATGCAGCAGGAAGCCGTAGGTGCGGCTGTGGCAAACGAGGCTGACGGCGTTTACACCCTGAGCAACAATGTGCTCGCTGCAAGCTTCGTGCGCTTGGGTGATATGCTCTACTTCGGCGGTTCGAAGGCGATGGACCTCGCTGCTGGTACGGAAGTGTTTACAGTGGCTTTCGGTAGCGGCGACAATGTGCCCGCTTCTGCAATGACGCTCAAGAGTCTTGAATTCCAGGACCTCGAAGCGAATCCCAATGCGATTGGCGGTGCTGAACGCTTTGCAGGTAAGCAGTTGGTGGCTCACTACGATTATACTTACAAGGGCGGCCAGGTGGCAATTGTATGGCGTGCGGTGCTCCGCGACGGCTCTCACTACCTCCGCACAGAAATGGAACTTACAGGCTTGAGCGACGTGGATATGTACAACGTGATTCCGCTCGTTTACAATGTTGATACTAAGGCTGCAGGTTCGGCTCCCAAGACTGTGGGCAACACACGCGGTGCGGTGTTGATGAGCAACAAGATCTTTGCGGGTCTCGAAACTCCCACGGCTTACAACACAGCTGGCGGCGCTTCGAACGATGCTAACAACTGGGACCTCGAATTTGAACAAACAGACAATCTTACTCCCACGTCGTGGACAGAAGTGGCTGAGGCTGAAGTTCCCGCTCGCGTGACTGAAGCTACAGGTGTAGGCTATCCCAATGTACTTGAGTACAAGGTGGCAGGCGTGACCTTGAAGAAGGACCAGAAAGTTGAGGTGTTCGTGAAATATACAAGTGGTGCACACCGCTTGAACCTCTGTGGTGCGGACATCATCGACGCTGAAGGTGGCATCGCAGCCAGCGATTACCACAGCGGATTCACAGGTGGTCAGCACAGCGCCAACACCTTTACATTCTATGCGCCCTACGACGGTACGTTCACCGTGCGTGCTATGATTGAAAACCAAACAGAGTCTGTGAACGCCAACAGCAAGCTCACAGTGAGCGTTTATACTGCTAAGGAAGGCGTGGCTGTGAACTCCGACCTCGTAGGTATCCAGGGTCTCTGGAGCCGTAACACTACACTCCAGCAGGGCGAAACCTGGAAGGTGGCAGGCGTTGTAGGCCTCGTCGCTCAGGACGGTACTCAGGCTGATACTAATATCCATAAGACTCAGAAGCGTCGTTCGTTCCTCGCTTATTCTGAACGCGAACGCGCAGTGCCCTGGCGCCCCGTGCCCGCTTACATCTCATGGTACGAACTCCAGATTGACCGCAACAACGCTGCGCCCGGTCGCGAACACCTTGACAACACTAAGGCCGACGATGTGCTCAACGTCGTACAACATTGGAACGAAGACTTCTATAGTCGTTACGGCGTAGGTCCTAAGTTGTTCGTCATTGACGATGGTTGGGACGAATACGGTGAGTGGAAGTTCCACAAGTCGTTCCCCAACGAATTGAGAGATATTGCTGCCGAAGCAGCTAAGATGGGTTCAGGCGTAGGTGCATGGCTCGGTCCTGTAGGTGGCTACGGTCAGAGTGGTAACTACCGCCGTGCTTACTGGAACGGCAAGGGAGGCATGCAACTCTCTAACCCCGCTTACTACAAGGCATTCAAGGATGCGGCTTACAACCTTGTGAAGAATCAGGGCGACTACGGCTTCTTCAAGTTCGACGGTATCAGTGGACAGTTCTCATCTGTAGGTCCTGACGCTGGCGACACTGGTAATGAAAATGCGGAAGGCATCATTCGCCTTGAACGCTACGTTCGTGAAGAACTCCGTGAGGACATCTTCTTCAACACTACAGTAGGTACGTGGGCATCGCCATTCTGGTATCAGTTCACCGACGCTACTTGGCGCCAGGAAAACGACTACGGCGAAATCGGTAACAATACGATTGACCGCGAACGCTGGATTACTTACCGCGACCGCCTCGTTTATCAGAACTACGTGCAGAACTCACCCATCTGTCCTATCAATACGTTGATGACCCACGGCTTTATCCTCACTAAGTTTGGTGCTGTGAGCAAGACGATGGACTATGAAGCAGTGCTCCGCGAGTTGCGTTGTGCGTTTGTTTGTGGTTCGGGCCTCGTAGAACTCTATAACGACTACGAACTCATGAACTCTATCAACGAAGGTAAGCTTTGGGCTGACCTCGCTGAATGTATTGCTTGGCAGAAGCGCAATGCTGATGTGCTTGCCGACACTCACTGGGTGGGAGGCAATCCTTGGAATGGCTCTAAGTCGGAAATTTACGGTTGGGCTTCATGGAACGGCAAGAAGGCTGTACTCGCGCTCCGCAATGGTACTGGCGCATCTGCACGCATCAACACTACGCTCCGCGAAGTGTTCAACATTCCAGCTAACGTGAAGGGTAGCATCGTGCTCCGTCGTTCGTTCAATTCGCAGGTGAAGCTCGCTTCTCTCCCCGAAGGCGAACCTATCGATATCGACAAGTCTTTGAACCTCTCGCTCCGCGCTAACTCAGTGTTCTGCTTCGATGGTGTGATGGACGGCGAAGGTATTGTGAACGTTGAAAGCATTCAGCTCACTACAGAAAACGGTGCGGCTAACGTAGCTGCAAACAAGACATTCGTAGTGATGGCAAACGTGTTGCCTGCTAATGCTACGTTCCAGGCACTCACATGGACAACAAGCGATGCTACGGTAGCAACTGTTTCAAACGGCTTTGTGAAGACGCTCAAGGATGGTGTGGTGACAATTACCGCAACAGCTATCGACGGTTCGGGCGTGACTGCAAGCATCGACCTCACTGTAGGCGAGGCTACAGGTATTGACGCTGTCGAAGCTTCAGCAGCCGACGCACAGCTCTACGACCTCAGCGGACGTAAGCTTGGCACTGCTCCAGGTAAGGGCGTGTACATCCAGAATGGAAAGAAGGTGATTCGTTAATACCTCCAGCTACTCATTATTATATATATAACAAACGGGCTGCATGCGAGCAGCCCGTTTGTTCGGAGTGGCATTAGTGCGCACTACTTGCATATTTATCAATAACTAATTATCATATCTTTAAAACAATGGATTTAAAACAGTTACGTAAAGCGTTTCTCTGCTTGCTCCTCGGAGCTTCGAGCACTGGAATGTGGGCACAAAGCGTGATTTTCCCACAAGAGCAGCAAGCAGGAACGGCTGTAGTGAGTCAAGCCGAAGGTGTGTACAGCATTGGCAACGAACTCTTTACAGCAAAGTTTGTCTTGGCTGAAGGCAAGTTGACCTTTGGCGGATGCGAAGAGCTTGGTTTATTGCCAGGTGATGAAATCTTCAAGGTGCAGTTAGGCGACGGCACTGAGATTCCCGCGTCAGCGTTTACTCTTTCGGGGGATGTTGTCGTTGAGTCGCTCGTGGGCGATGCAAACGCAGCGAAGGGTGCAAAGCGTCTTAACGGTCAGCAGATTAAGGCTCAGTTTACGCACAGTTGCGGGCTCGAAATCGAATGGCGCGCCGTGCTCCGCGATGGTTCTCACTACCTCCGTACAGAGATGGACATCCTCAACGGTTCGGAAACAGGTATCGAGATGAACAGCATTACGCCCATGATGTACACTGTGCAGAATGTTGATGGCGAAAAGGCTCCTGCCGTAGTGGGCAACACGCGCGGTGCGATTATCGCCAGCGACAAGATCTTTGCCGGTGTGGAAACTCCTACTGCTTACAACACTGCGGGCTCTACCACAGATTTGGAGCAGTTCGTATTCAAGGCATGGGATGGAGCTACGTCTTGGGCATGGACTCCCGAGGAGAGCGAAATCCCTGCAGACATCAAGAATCTTACTCAATATACCAAAGATGCAGTGAATGCCTCACGTGGCTATCTCATCTTCCGTGAGACAGGCGACTACACCCTTACACTTGACTACACCGAGGGCAGCAATCGCTTGCAGATTTTGGGTGTGGACCTCCTTGATGTGAATGGCAATGTAGTGGACTACGACTATCACTTTGGTTTTACTGGTGGTAACGACAGCAACCGCGACTACACAGTAACGGTCTCTGAAGTGGGCGCCTACATGGTGCGCATCTTCGTGACCAGTGCAGGTAATGGCGAGGGATACGGCAGCAAGGGTACCATCACCTATAGCAAGAAGGTGTCACTTCCTGAACTCATATACGACTTGGCCTCTACCCAGACTCCTTATGTAACCCCCGAGATTCAGGAACCCGAGACATTGCTTGAAATCACTCCCGAAGAAGGTACTCTCACGGCATCGCAGGCTAAGCAGACACAGTGGACATCGGGTCTCAGCCAGTTTACAAACTGGACAAAATCAATACCTGAGGGCATGAGCACTCCCACAGCTTCGGCTATCTACCTTGACAAGCACTACACTATCGAGGCGGGTAACTTGAGCGTGGTGTTTGACTATACAGGTGGTTCACACGGTTTGAATATCCTTGGTGTGCAGCTGATTGATGCTCAGGGCGTAGTAACTTCTGATTATCATGTAGGTTTTACTGGAGGATCAGATCGCAACAATACTTATTCTCTTGTTGTCCCAAGCACAGGCGACTACGTCGTGCGTATGTTTGTGGATAGAAAGTCCGATGGTGTTGATGGCGCTGGTAACATCGACTTTACTTTGACAGAGTTCACTTACGCAACGATTAGCATCGGGGCAGGTACTATCGATACATGGACTTCTGCATGGACTGGTTTTGAAAACTGGTCAGGCACTCTCCCCGAAGGAACTACTGCCACAGGTACTGCCAAGTACATCGACAAGAATTACCTTATTGATGCTGGTAATTTGAGCATACTCTTCGACTATACTGGTGGCAACCACGGACTTTATGTGTTGGGTGTTCAGGTATTTGACATCAAGGGTAAGGTTGTGTCTGAAGAGTTCAAGAATGGCTTTACAGGCTCAAGCAGCACCGTAACCTACACCGTTTCCGTGCCCAAGGATGGATTGTACACCGTGCGCTACATTGCTGATTATCGCGATGGTGGCACTGATACCAACGGTGACATCACACTCTCGCTTGCAGAGGCTGAACCGATTGTGGTAGATGTGCTCGGAACTATCAACGAAGACGAACCCCTTGCGGATGCGTGGGTTCCTGCAGATTGGAAGACTATTGCTGCAGAAAAGGTTCCCAACCGTGTGAATGAGGCAGGTTGTACTGACGAGAATGCTCGCGTCATTGAACAGCAGATTACCATTGCATCGGCAGGTGTATTGAGCATCACCTTCGACTATACAAGCGGTAACAGCAAACTGACGGTAGCAGGTGTAGATCTCGTAGATGCCTTAGGCAATGTGGCAGTGGATGACTATCATATTGGTACTACTGGTGACAGTGATGAAAACAATGTGTACAAGTTCAACGTGTTTGCCCCTGGCACTTACACCATCCGCTATTTTGCTGATAACTCAGAGAATATCAATTCTACGGGTAACATCAACCTCAAGCTCACTGTTGACTACACGCTTCACCTCGTTGCGGCCAAGACCACACCAATCTCAGGTAAGTGGAGTCGTGTAACTACTTTGAAGGCTGGCGAGACATGGGATATCAGTTCTGTAGTTGGCGTAATCGCTCCTGGTCAGGCACGTCGTTCTGTGCTTTGCTACTCTGAGCGTGAGCGTGCAGTGCCTTGGCGTGCAGTGCCTACCTATGTTTCATGGTATGAGTTGAACATCAACCACAACAATGCAGCTCCTGGTTCTGAGCACGAGAACTCAGAAGAATCTGAGTACGTAGCAATTGTACAGGCATGGAAGGATCAACTTTACGACAAGTATGGCGAAGCTCCTTATGCATTCGTTTGGGACGATGGTTGGGATACGTATGGCGAATGGCAGTTCCACGCTGGTTTGCCCAACGGATTTACGCCCATTGACAACATTGGTCGTCAGATGGGTGCAGGTCAGGGCGCTTGGCTCGGTCCTGTTGGTGGATATGGCACATCTGGCGGTTATCGTAAAAATTATTGGAATTCGACGAAGACAGGTGGTATGCAGCTCTCTAACCCTGCTTACTATGAGGTATTCGTAAACGCGGTTACCAACTTGCTTTATAATTACGGCTACGACTTCCGTTTCTTCAAGTTCGACGGTATTTCAACGCAGTTCTCTTCTGTTGGTCCTGACGCTGGTGCTGTTGGTAATGAAAATGCTGAAGCGATAATTTTGGCTGAAAAGGTGCTTCGCAGTATTAAGGCGGACGTATTCCTTAATACTTCAGTAGGAACATGGGCTTCTCCCTTCTGGTTCCAGCACACCGATGCTATTTGGCGTCAAGAAAAGGACTATGGCACAATTGGTAACAATAGTGTTGACCGCGAAAACTGGATTACTTATCGCGACCGCTTGGTATATCAGAACTTTGTGCAGAATTCTCCCCTCTGCCCCATCAATACGTTGATGACCCACGGATTTATCCTTACGGGTAATCCTAATAATCAGAGTGATGGAGGTCGTGGCGGATGGACTGCTTCAAGAAATATTGAGTATAAGCATGCACTCAACGAACTCCGTTGCGCCTTTGCCTGTGGTTCGGGTATGGTGGAACTCTATAACGATGCGGACCTCACAAATTATATTAATGAAGGTGCACTTTGGGGCGATATCGCAGACTGTATGAAGTGGCAGCGCAAGAATGCCGATGTACTTCCCGACATCCACTGGGTAGGTGGTAATCCCTGGACAGGTGCGAAGGCTGAAATCTATGGTTGGGCTGCTTGGAACGCAAAGAACGCTGTGCTTACGCTCCGTAACGGTGCTAACAATGAGCAGCAATACACTTTCACACTCCGTGAAGCGCTTGATATCCCTGCTTATGTGAATACAACCATTACGTTGACAAAGGCATTTGCTGATCAGGCTGGATTGACTGGTTTGGAAGAAGGCGTGGCAATCAATATTGACGAAGAACTTACTGTAACCCTCCCTGGTTCATCAGTATATGTATTTGACGGTGTTGACGGCGCATTGGAAACTGCAACTCCCGAAGCAATCACACTCCCCGTGAGCAAGTATGGCATTGCTACATTCAGCGCTGCGCACGAAACCGTAATTCCTGAAGGCGTTAAGGTTTACGTGGCAACAGAAACTCCTGACGTTCCTGAAACTGAAGGCGAACTTGGCGAACTCGTCATGCAGCAGCTTGAAGGCGTAGTTCCCGCAAATACGGGTGTTGTAGTTCTTGCAAAGGAAGGACAGTATGATTTCGTTGCTTCTAACGGAACTGCATCAACAGTTGAAGGCAATTTGCTTAAGGGTTATGCTGACCGCGCTGAGTACGAGGTCGTTGTTAAGCCTGCTGACGCAACAAACTACGTGCTTACAGTGATGAACGACGTGGCTGCTTTCTACCGTAAGGATGCTCACTTCAAGGTGTACAAGAATCGTGCATACTTGAACGTTCCTAATGTCGCTGAGGGTCAAAACGTGAAGGGCTTCCGCATGGTGTTTGAAAACAATGACGGCACTACGGAAATTTCGGACGTTATGGTTGGCGCTTTGGGCGTACAGACGGTGTTCGACCTCCAGGGTCGTCGCGTGCAGACTCCTAACAAGGGTGTGTACATCGTCAATGGCAAGAAGGTTATTTATTAATGGATTATTCAAATTTTAAAGAATGAATACTATGATTTCCAAGAAGCAATATGCAGCGCCTTCACTCAATATTATATATATAGAAACCGAAGGTATGCTTGCAGCATCAAACAATGCTGTAATGATTTCGAACAGTGTAACCGAAGACGACGCACGCATGAGCGGTAGTCGTGACGAAGGTTGGAACCATACTTGGGAATAATCCCATGATGTAGTGTGTAGGCGGGTGTGTCAGATTTGTTTCTGTCGCGCCCGCCTTTATTATGTGCGCAGTTGTGTGTACATAATAAAAAGGAAGTCGCTCCGCTGTTGTGGGGAACGACTTCCTTGTTGTAAAAGTATGTTTACATGTGGTTTGTCCTTGTACGGACTTTAGTATGTAAAGACTATTATTCGAATGCGGCCTGAATTTTAGCTGCGATTTCAGCCATTTCTTCAGCTGTAAGTTGGAGTTTGGGCTTTCGGAAATCCATGTCACCCTCGCTTTGCAGGGGGATGAGGTGGATGTGTGCGTGTGCAACTTCAAGTCCTAAAACCGCCATGCCTACTTTTTTGCAGGGAAAGGCTTTCTTGATTGCGAGTGCAACGCGTTTTGCGAAGAGCATGAGCTTTGCAAAGTTTTCGTCGTCGATGTCGAAGATGTAATCCGTTTCCTTGCGAGGGATGACGAGTGTGTGTGCTACGCCAACGGGGTTAATGTCGAGGAAAGCGTAAAAATCTTCGCTCTCAGCACATTTGTACGAGGGAATTTCGCCAGCTGCAATTTTTGAGAAGATGGACATAGTTGTGAGCGTAGCTTATGCTGTGATAGAAATGATTTCGAGCTTGATTTTTCCGTTGGGAATCGTTGCTTCTACGATGTCGCCAGCTTTCTTGCCGAGGAGTGCTTGTGCGATGGGAGTAGTAGATGAGATTTTGCCAGCGCGGAGGTCGGCTTCGCTTTCGCTCACGATGGTGTATTTCATTACGAATCCGTTAGCAACATTCTTCATTTCTACGGTAGAAAGAATCTGCACGATGTCTGTACGGATGCGCGAAGCGTCGATGATTTTGGCTTCGGCAATCGTAACTTTGAGTTGTGCGATTTTAGCTTCGAGGTTTGCCTGAGCTTCCTTTGCTGCGTCGTATTCTGCGTTTTCTGAAAGGTCACCCTTGTCGCGAGCTTCAGCAATAGCTGCTGATGCTGCAGGGCGGTCAACAGTTTCCCATTCGTGGAGTTGGGCTACTAATTTGTCGTAGCCTTCTTGTGACATGTATGCCATTGTTTGAATAATAAGATTTAAGCGCAGAGCTGATGCTCTGCGTGTTTGTGATACTATTTATATTTGTTTTTTACGTAGATTGGCGGAGCGGGCATAGAAAAAGAGACGCTGTGGCGCCCCTCAAATGCTCTCCTTGCAATAAAACTGAAAGAATCCCGACTTGTGGTTTGTCGGAATCCTTTCGGTTTTTGTATGAATGCAAAGCAAAGTTAATGCTTATTTTTGAGTAAACCAAATATTTTGTTAAAATCTCGTAAAATATGGTTACTAAACTGTTGTTTGATAGCGATTTTCTTTGTTTTAGTCTGCGAAACGTTTGTTTAGAATGTTACTACGAAGCGTGCGCGGATGCCCCAGCGGTCGGTCTCGGGATTATCGAGGTATGTGAGGCGGCGTACGTATTCGACGTTGAAGAATTTAAGGATGTTGTAGAGTCCGAAGTAGGCTTCAACGTAGGGGGTGGAGTTTTTCATCGTAGTGGTGATGGGGGTGTAGGTTCCGTCGTCTTCGAACTGACCAGGGAAGTAGTAGAGGCGGTTGTCTCCGTTGTTTTTCTTCAGCATGGGGTTATTCTTACTCGTAAGGTGGCCCCACAGGGCGCTGAAGCCGAAGTACTCGCGCAGTTTCAGGTGGCGGATAAGCGGCAGGCGGTTGAATATCTTTCCGTTGAGGTCCCACGAAGCGAAGATGGCTGCGTAGCGGTCGTTGAGGAACTCCATGTTTGTCATCAGGCTGAAGGTGTTATCGTCCTTGATGTACGAGAGATTGGCTGCTGGGACAATGAGGTAGGGGAATGGCACGCGGTTCCATTGTGCGCCTGCCTTTATGTACGTGTCGATGCGGCCCCATGAGGGTGTCCAGAAGCGTTTGTAGATTTCGACCTCGGTGAAATTGTAGTTGTGCTCGCTGCTCATAACACCTTTCAACCCGAAGTTGTGCTGGAGCGAAAACTTTGGTGCGTCGTGGTTGGTGGCTACGCGTCGTTGCTTGGTGTTGACCCACGTGATGCCTGGTTGATAGGTGATTCCAACGCAGAGTTCTGATGCGTGGAGCGCATGAATGTTGTCTGCAGCAGTCTGAGTGGGTGCAGCTGTGCCGTTGAGTGGTTGGTAGAAGAGCTTTGCCGTAGGTACGTCGCGCTGAATTTTTGCGCCTATGTTGTACGATAGTCCGTTTTCCCACTCTCGGAACAGGTTGATGCGTGCGTAACGCGTGTAGAGCATGTGGTGGACGTCTGTCCATTTGAAGGAGGTGAAGACGTTGTCTTTGTCCGTAGAGATAAATTTGTCCGTGGGCGACACTACGTCGTTGTAGAGCGTCAGCGACAGCTTGCTTCCAGGAAATTCGTGAGGCAAATATTCCTTTGGTTCGAAAGTGTAGGTAAATTCAGCGCTTCCCTTCCAGCAATGGTCATCGATGCCGTATGCTGCATAGCCTTTGAAGAAAAGTTGTGGGTGGAGGTTGGCTGTGGTTTGGAATGAACCGCGGATGCGATAGCCTTCAACGAAGTTTTGTGAGAAGATGGTGTTGATTGGTCCGATGTCGAGCTTTGAAGGTCGTTTGGGGTCGGTGCTTGTTTCTACAAAATTTTCGACAAACGCCTTCATTACCCACATCACAGCACGGTAGCCTTTGATTTGCTGCATCTTCAGCACAAAGTTTTGCATGTTTTCTTCAGAGTCGGTGAGTTCCGTCGGCCGATGTGCTTGCCAATACTCATTATTGCGAATGTTGGCATTGCTGTCTGTGCGTGTGTTGCCTCTGAAGTCAAAGTCCTTGTCGGGGATTGCTGCGAACGAGTAGTTGGAGAACGCCGACATTCGTTTTACCTGCATGCTTGGTGTGCCTTCGACGAGGCTCAGTTCAAGAATCATCTGGTTTTCGCCAAGTACCTGTTCGCCCGAGGGGAGTTCCTCAAAGCGCTGGATGATGCGCATGCTTTCTACAAAATTGATGTCGGAGCGTTTGGGAATGGTGATGTCAGCACGATGTACGCGATACGTGGAGTCAGCCATTACAAACAAGTGGCCCGAAAATCCGAAGTCCTGTGGATTGTTGGGAGTGAATGCCACGTCTATGCACTTGCGTCCTTCGACCATAATCGTGTCCTGCAGAAAATAGCGGTAGAAGCCGATGGCGTAGTTCGTGGACAGCGGACTGATGAAGGGATATTGCAGGAGTAACACCTTGTCATCGTTGATGTTGACAGTGGTGAAGCATTCCTGAAGCAGCGTGTTGAGGATGTCGCCTGTGGCGAAGACGTCATTGATGCCGCTCGCCTTACGGCCTAAGAGGTGGAGTTTTTGAGTGTCTGTGGAGCGACGATAAATTTCGCGCTCTACGGATTCTTCTATGGAGATGGGCAGGATACGTTTGCCCGTGAAATTACAAGTTTCGACGTGCTCGTAGAGAAATGGGTTTTTCTTTGCGAAGCTCCAGTTCTGGATAGAGTCGTTGATATTGTTGACTGACAACACCAACTTGTTGTAGCGGTCGAACGAGTAGTAGTCGTGATTTTTGAGTTGGCCGAGATTTTTGCGAGCAATCACCTTCTTCATGAGTTCCACGGCGGGATTGTTTTTTCGGCTGTACTTCTTGCGTTGGGCAGTGACGGTAGCAGTGGATAGCTCTGTTTCCGTTTGTTCCAGCATGACGTTGAATTCGCGTGCACGCTTCGGAGTGAAGCGTTTTGTCGTGTAGCCCACGCAGGAGAAGTAGAGTTCGTCTGGGTGGTAGCTGATGGAATATGCTCCCTGCTCGTTCGACTGTACACCGATGCGTCCTCCTTTATAATACACGTTGACGTATGGCAACGGCTCGCCTGTCTGGGCATCGGTGACGATTCCAGAAATTTTTTGTGCCAGCGCTGGGAACGCAAACACAATAATATATATAATGAGTAACAAGCGTTGCATCGTTAAGTCTGAGTTGTGTTGTTTGGAAATTAAGTGAGGCTGAGCCAAGATAGATGTCGTTGACGCAGCCTCCAAATAGTATTGTCGTAAGGGTTTAGTCCAACTCTTCGTCGGCTTCGTATCCGCCCATTGTGCGGATGGCATTTTTCAGCATGATGTACTGCTGAAAGAGGTCGTGGATGGGTTCTTCCTGTTCCACGTAGTTGTGCATCGGACTCTTGAGGTAGAAACTCATCCACGTTTGGATGCCGCTCCAACCTGCGCGCAGTGCGAGGTCGGCACAGAGCACGAGGTCGAGCATCAGTGGGGCAGCCAGGATACTGTCGCGGCAGAGGAAGTCCACCTTGATTTGCATGCCATAATCCTTGCCCATCCAGCCAAAGATGTCGAGGTTGTCCCAACCTTCTTTGGCATCACCGCGTGGGGGATAGTAGTTGATGCGCACTTTGTGGAAGATGTCGCCGTAGAGTTCGGGTTGTTCGTCTGCGCGAAGGATGGTGTCGATAACGCCGAGTTTCGAAACTTCCTTAGTCTTGAAGTTTTCGGGTGCGTCGAGCACTTCGCCGTCGCGATTGCCCAGGATGTTTGTAGAGAACCAGCCTGCAAGCCCCAGACAGCGTGTGCGCAGCATGGGTGAGAGCACCGTCTTCATGAGTGTCTGGCCCGTCTTGAAGTCTTTGCCGGCGATAGGCACGTTCATCTGCTTTGCAAAATCCCACATTGCGGGTATGTCGATACAAAGGTTGGGTGCACCCATTACGAAGGGCGCTCCTTCGGCGATGGCTGCGTAGGCGTAGCACATTGAGGGCGAGATGTTTTCGCAGTCGTCGGCTTTCATTGCAGCTTCAAGGTCGGCAAGGTTGCGATGTACTGCTTCGTTGTAAGGTATGTATTTTTCGGTCGAAGCAGCCCATATCACTACTGCGCGGTCGCAGCCTTCTTGGGTCTTGAATCGGCGGATGTCCTCGCGGAGTTGTTCGACTAATTCCCAACGTGTGCCCTGCTTTACGTTGTTACCTTGCAGACGGCTCACGAAATGCTTGTCAAAGGCAGCTTTCATGGGTTTGATGGCTTCCAGTTCTTCGCGTACGGGGTCGATATCGCGCTGCTTAAGCACATCTGCGTGGAGGGCAGCCTGGTAAGCATCTTCGTCGAAGATGTCCCATGCGGTAAATGCTAAGCTGCTCATTGGAGCTACGGGGACAATCTCGTTGATTTTCTTATATTGCTTGCTTGCGCCGCGTCCGACGCGAATCTTTGCCATTTCTATAACCGAACCGCCAGGAATGCTCAACCCCTTGCGGTACATGAGTGTGCCGGTAATGAAAGTTGTCGTTACAGCTCCGAGCCCTACGCACATTACTGCCAGTTTTCCATTTGCTGCTTGCATAGTTGTAAATCGTTTTCTGTGGTTGATAGGTGAATATTATGTTGCAAAATTAGGAAACTTAATCGAAGAAATTCGTTTTCTTACAAAATTTAACATCGCGAGCCGAAAAATGGGACAAATTAACGGGAATTATTGCCAAATTTCATGATGCCGATGCCTATGATGGTGCATACCAACTCGCGCAGACGAATGAGCAGACCTACTGACACCCCGATTCCGGTGCCGATGGCGAGTCCGCCAGCTGCCATGGCAAAGCCGCCTTCGCGCGCGCCGAGTTGCATGGGCAGGAAGAACATTGCATTGGCAAAGAGCGATGTGAATCCCAGCATCAGAATGCCGTCTGCCAGCGAGGCATTGATGCCAAAGATTTGCAGGAAAATCACGAGTTCCACGCTCGACAGTATGCGCGCCAACAGTTCGCTCGACAATGCGAGGTAGAATGTGCGCTGGCGTGTGCTGTGTAGCTGCGCAATCTGTTGGTCAATGCGTTGCAGTGTTTCTTGTTTGTCGTTGCTGAAGCGCGTTGCCCATTTCTTTATGTAGGGCACATGCGTAAGCAGCCTGAGCGCAGAGCGAGTGAAGCCCGAGCGATAGCCGCGTGCGAAGAAGTAGATGCCGACGCTGCATACGATGGTTGTAGCAAGGAGCAATATTCCCATTTCGAGCGTGAGCGATTCATGATATGCATAGATATAGATGCCTACCGATAGCAGCCAGTACCAGAAGTGGGAAAATATGTGCATCATCACGTAGAGCAGCGTGCTCGATGTGGCGCGTTCTATGCCTACGTAGGGCTTCAGCTCCATGATGCGGTAGGGTTCGCCGCCCATCAAGCCAACGGGCGTGACGGTGTTGAGCGCAAAACCGGTGACCGTGTATTTAAGCACGCGCCAAAAGGGGATGCGCTGCGCTGTTGAGCCGTCGTGAATGATGGCATACCAGCCGATGGCGTTGAGCGTATATACCGCTGCCCATAGTGCGCAGGCTATGAAGAACCAGCGCCCTGCACGCGCAAGGTTGTCCGTAATCGACGCCAGCGACAGGTCGAAACTGACGACCATCACGACGATGCAGGCTATGCCTAACAGGAAAAATAGGTTGCGAAGGCGGGTTGACATACGCAGTTGCTATACGTTAAACGCTTCGCACACCAACCACATGATGAGGTAGTAGCGAATACTTTTACCCAACGAAATTGTGAGGAACGAGGCCCACACGTTGACTCTGAGGAAGCCCAAAGCTACCGTGATGACAGAGCCTAATAGCGGTATCCACGAAAGCAGTCCCGCCCAGGCACCATAGCGGTGCACGTAGTTCATGCCCTTCTTCAGTTTCTTGGGAGGCACCTTTGCCCATTTCTGAATCCACTCCTCCTTGCCCATTGAGCCGACAAAGTAGTTGAACATCCCCCCAAGAATATTGCCGACTGATGCCCAGACAAATAGCCCCCAGGGGTCAGTGCCTGCGCCTAAGAGGGTGAGCATCACGGCTTCGGAGGAGAAGGGTATGAAGCTGCCCGCCAGAAATGCGGCGATGAACATTCCGGCTACGCCCCATTCTATGAGAAAATTAACGATAAAATCCATTGGACGTTGTAATTAAATATGGCGAGGCATGCAAACGCGCTGAGGCTTAGCCCGAACATGAGGTTTGCAACCCAACCTTGGCTTAGTGTGAAGTAATGTGCTACGAACGGGGCACTAATTGCTGACAACACCAGGAGCAATGCATCGCCTTGCGCTGGAAAGAGCAGGAACATCAGCCAAAGCGCTATTTCCATGAGCATCAGCATGTTGAAGAATGTTCGCACGCGCAGCTTGTCCTTGAGTGCGGTGTGTACGTAGTGGATAGTGCTGATGATGCTGATGCTGAGTAGGCAGCCTGCGGTGCTTGCAAATTGCCAGTCGTGGACGCTCCATTCCTCAGCTGAGGTGTTGAACAACTGCATCCAGTAACTGAGGTCGGGCTTGAAGCAAGGCGCAAGGTGTTGCGCTACGAGGGGCAGCAGGTCGGTCGCTCCCTTTACTACGTAAAGGTATAGCCCGAGCGTCGCCATGGGGGCACACATTCCTAACAGTGCTGCCATTGCGCTGCGCAGTGTGAGCGAGCCGATGCTCGTTGCCTGACACCACGCAAGCACCGGCACGAGCCACAAGGTTTGAGGTAGTACCGCCGACGCACAGCTTAGCAGCGCGTAGCTATAGAAGGTGTAGCCCTCGGGGCGCGTAGTCTGCGTTGTTTGAATCAGGCAGTAGCAACTTCCTAAGAGGAGCAGTGGCGCCATGGAGTGCCAGTTCCAAAGATGGCTGTGGGGATAGACTGCGAGCAGTGCGAAGCAAGCGGTGCTTATCATCTGCGAGCGTTTGCGCAGCAGGCTCTCCTTCGTATTGAGCGCTGCGTAGCACAGTGCTGCGACAATCGCCACAAACCAACCTCCCCAAAGCAGGATGTTTCCTACTTCGGGGAGCAACCATAGCGCGCTTCCGATGACGAGGCAGAGCGGAAGTGTAAACGTATGTGTGGTAATTGTTTGTCGCAAAGCGGTTGACGCTGTTTCTTTTATATAAGGTAATTCAGCAAGGGCGAGCGAGGACATTGTTTTTCAGAAAAGAAATCCTACAAAGCCCTTTCGCTGTACTCTGAACTTTGTACTCTGTACTCTAAGTTCTGTACTCTAATCAAAGGTCCTGTCCGATGTCGCGGCGGAGGTACTTGCCTTCGAAAGCAATTTGCTGAGCGCCCTTCATTGACTTGGCGAGTGCTTCGGCTTTGTCCTTGCCATACGAACTTACGGCAATGACGCGACCTCCGGCTGTAACAAGTTTGCCGTCCTTCAGGGCTGTACCTGCGTGGAACACTACGCTGCCTTCGACCTCAGCACCCGTGATTTCAAAACCCTTCTGATAGTCCTGAGGATAGCCGCCGCTCACGCACATCACGCACACTGCTGCACGTTCGTCAAATTCGAGGGTGCGCTTGTCGAGGTCGCCTGCTGCAACACCTTCGAAGAGGTCCACGAGGTCCGACTTGATGCGGAGCATGACGCTCTCGGTTTCGGGGTCGCCCATGCGGCAGTTGTATTCGATAACCTTGGGCTGGCCGTCGCAGTTGATGAGTCCGAAGAAGATGAAGCCCTTGTAAACGATGCCTTCCGCAGCAAGTCCTTCAACGGTGGGGCGGATGATTTGCTCGTCCACCGTTTGCATCCACTCCTTCGTAGCGAAGGGCACGGGCGATACAGAACCCATGCCGCCTGTGTTCAAGCCTGTGTCGCCCTCGCCAATGCGCTTGTAGTCCTTGGCTTCGGGGAGAGTCTTGTAGTTCTTACCATCGCTGAGCACGAATACTGAGCATTCGATGCCTGAGAGGAATTCTTCAATCACGACGCGCGACGATGCGTTGCCAAACATGCCGCCGAGCATGTCGCGCAACTCCTGCTTCGCCTGTTCGAGCGTGGGAACGATGAGCACACCCTTGCCCGCACAAAGTCCGTCGGCCTTGAGCACGTAGGGCGCCTGGAGGGTTTCGAGGAATTTACAACCTTCCTCCACCTGTGTGCCGTCGAACGTTGCGTAAGCAGCCGTAGGGATGTTGTGGCGCATCATGAACGCCTTGGCAAAGTCCTTAGAACCTTCGAGCACAGCGCCTGCCTTTGAGGGACCGATTACGGGCACGTGCTTCACGGCGTCGTTTTCGAGGAAGTAGTCGTAGATGCCCTTTACCAATGGATCTTCGGGGCCTACAACGACCATATCGATGCTTTGCGCTGCGACGAAGTCAGCGATACCTGCAAAGTCGTCGGCCTTCAGCGCGGGCACGTTTTCGCCTGCGTTCGAAGTGCCGGCATTACCGGGAGCAATAAACAATTTTTCAACCTTGCTGCTTTGAGCAATTTTCCATGCCAGCGCATGTTCGCGGCCACCGCTGCCGAGCAAAAGAATTTTCATTTTATATAGGGGTGTTTAATGACGTGAATATTGGGGGTGATGATAGGTGTGCGCGCATCTTTGGCGCGTCGGGGGAGCATCAAGGGGGTGCATAGCGTGCACCCTTACTTTTAAATTTGCGCTAATGCCTGTTCGATGTCGGCAATGATGTCGGCAGCGTCTTCGATGCCCACGGAGAGGCGGATGAGGTCGGGCGCAATGCCGGCTTCGCGCAACTGTTCGTCAGTGAGCTGGCGATGTGTGTGGCTTGCGGGGTGGAGCACGCAACTCTTTGCGTCGGCCACGTGGGTCACGATGCTGATGAGCTTGAGTGCATCCATAAACTTGATGGCATCTTCGCGCGTGCCCTTAAGGCCGAGAGCCATGACGCCGCAACCACCGTTGGGCAGGTATTTCTGCGCCAGTTCGTAGTATTCATTGTCTGCAAGGCCCGAGAAGTTCACCCAAGCCACCTTGGGGTGTGCCTTGAGGTATTCGGCCACGCGTTGCGCGTTTTCGCAATGACGAGGCATGCGCAGGTGGAGCGTTTCGAGTCCGAGGTTGAGGAGGAACGCATTTTCGGGCGACTGGATAGAGCCGAGGTCGCGCATGAGCTGTGCCGTAGCTTTGGTGATGTAAGCCATCTTGCCGAAAGCCTTGGTATAAGTCAGTCCGTGGTAGCTTTCGTCGGGCGTGCAGAGTCCGGGGAATTTTTCGGCGCTCGCTTCCCAGTCGAAGTTGCCGCTATCTACGATGACGCCGCCTACGGCTGCTGCATGGCCGTCCATGTACTTCGTCGTAGAGTGGGTCACGATGTCGGCACCCCATTCAAAGGGGCGACAGTTGATGGGCGTTGCAAATGTGTTGTCCACAATGAGGGGTACACCGTTGGCATGCGCAAGGCGTGCGAAGCGTTCGATGTCGAGTACCGTACAACCAGGGTTCGAAATCGTTTCGCCGAAGAAGCACTTCGTATTGGGGCGCACGTACTTCTGAATTTCCTCGTCGCTCCATGTTTGGTCAACAAACGTACACTCGATGCCCAACTTCTTGAGCGTCACTCCGAAGAGGTTGTACGTACCGCCGTAAATGTTGTTCGTAGAGATGAGGTGGTCGCCTGCTTCGCAGATGTTGAAGATGGCGTAGAAACTCGCTGCCTGTCCCGACGAAGTGAGCATCGCTGCCACGCCGCCTTCGAGGGCTGCAATCTTGGCTGCCACGGCGTCGTTCGTGGGATTTTGCAATCGGGTGTAGAAGTAGCCAGAGTCTTCAAGGTCGAAGAGACGAGCCATCTGCTCGCTGGTATCGTATTTGAAAGTGGTACTTTGATACACAGGCAACTGTCGGGGTTCGCCCTTCTTAGGCGTCCATCCGGCGTGGAGGCATAAAGTGCCGAGGTTTAATTTCTTGTCCATAGTGTGTTGAGTGAATTATAATTGGCAAAATTACGAATTTTTGCGGAATCACGCCCCACCTTTTATAAATATTGTGTGCGCACAAATTGATTTCACGCAGACAGTATTGTATTTCACGTAAATATGGATTGGGGTGATTGTACGTAAATAGTATGACGTGCCGACGCATATTGGGGCAATTGTACGTAAATTGTATGACGTGCCGACACATATTGGGGCAATTGTACGTAAATTGTATGTCGTGCCGGCGCATATTGGGGTAATTGTGCGTAAATTGTATGACGGTTCGACACGTATTGGGGCAATTGTGCGTAAATTGTATGTCGTGCCGATACATGTTTGGGTAATTGTGCGTAAATTGTATGTCGTGCCGATACATGTTTGGGTAATTGTGCGTAAATTGTATGACGTGCCGACACATGTTTGGGTAATTGTGCGTAAATTGTATGACGTGCTGACACATGTTGGGGCAATTGTGCGTAAATTGGCGACGGGCCGACACAAGGTACGGCCCCTACAT
>JAEIGA010005026.1_pt1 | contig 20306 bp, 16 predicted proteins | sample 9270691 | NCBI WGS metagenome assembly JAEIGA01 (sample SAMN17057246, study PRJNA624740) | gut metagenome | biome: biome; isolation source: fecal sample | host: Bos grunniens | place: China: Xizang | collected 2019 | reverse complement strand
GACTTGCCTGCCTCGTCTATCTTCTTTTTAGCCTTGGCGAGAACGCCCGAGAACGTGTCATATTGTGATTTGACTGCCGAGAGTATCTTGCGCACCTCGTTGGCTTTTTCGTTGATTGCGGCTATTTTAAAGCCCATTGAGAGAGAGTTGAGCAGAGCCGTGACAGTGGAGGGCCCCGCGACCATAATATTGAACTCGGATTGCAGTCTTTCCGGGATAGCGTTGGGCGACGATGCGATCTCCGCGTAGAGTCCCTCGCTTGCGAGGTACATTATGGCAAACGGAGTGGTCTTTGGAACGCTTATGTATTTTCTGATGCTTCTCGCCTCGTGGATTATTCTGTCCTCAAGAGCCTTTCTTGCCTGCTTGGCGGCATCGGGATCAGCTCTGTCAGCCGCCTCGCAAAGACGGACATAGTCTTCCATAGGGAACTTTGAGTCGAGAGGGAGGTAGGTTACCTCGGAGTAGTTGTCTCCTGAGGGTATCTTTATGGCAAACTCGACTCTGTCCTTGGAGGAAGCACTGGGAGCGTAGTTCTCAACGTACATATTGGGAATAGTCTGGTCAAGAATGTTCTTGAGCTGCACCTCAGCCCAGGTTCCTCTTGCTTTTACGTTGGTGAGAACGCGGTTGAGCGTGGACACGTGCTCTGTAATACCGCCCGACATTTCCTTCATCTCTCCCAAAGCCCTATAAAGATTTTCAAGCTGGCTGGAAACAGTTTTAAATGAACTATCAAGCCTTTGGGTGAGAGTAGAGGTCAGCTTTTCATCGACTACCGCACGCATTTCCTCAAGCTTTTTCTCGTTACCCTGTTGGATCTTTTCAAGCGCGGACTCTATCTTGGAGTTTTGCTTTTCGGTCATTTCCACGTTTTTTTCACGAATGGCATTCATACCTGACGCTATTTCGCGATATATCCGCATAAGCTGCTCCTGATTGGTCTCGCTAAGCTTTTCAAGACTCTTGTTTACCTCGGCTATTTTTCCCGATACCTCTTGTCTTTGAGTAAGAGCAGCCTGATTCTGCTCGGCGCGGTTTCGGGAGAACTCGTTGTAAATGCTCTCGCGAAGCTCGTCCGACTTCTTGTCGTAGCCCTCGTTGTTATTAAAGAACTGTTTTAGCTTGCTCCACATAGCAATAACGGACACGAAGCACGCCGCGCAAATGCACAATAGTACGATACATATAACTAAAATCAAATATTCCATAAAAATCCTCATTCCGCCGCCACAGCGACACCGATATTTTTGATGAATTTTGCCACTCAATCAAAATTAGCGTCTAAAAAATCTTACGAGCGACGCCTTAAATACAAATACACATAAATTATACCATACATGCGCCGATTTGTCACTATGAAATATGATATTTTTTAAAAAAGTCAAAAGGCTGTACCACAAGCGCGGTACAGCCTTTTTGTCAAGTCATCTCCTCAATGTGATGCACGTATTCGATAGAACGCAGTGCTTCGATTATCTCTGTGTGAGTTTTGTATTTCTTGAGGTCGTCGCTCTGTATTGTCAGGGCTACCGAATAAACGCTCAGTCCAGAGTTGATATATGCGGGGTTGACCTCAATATCGTCTATGCGCAGACCGAGCTTTCTTATGGTAGTGACGAAATTCTGAAGATTGTCCTTGTTCTTGAGCTCAAGATGCACCTCAAAGTGATTGGATTTGTTCTTGAATCTGCGCTCGAGAGAGGGGAACAGAGAAAGACACGCCAAAAGCGCGATAAATGCTATGATGGATACGGTGTAAAAGCCCGCGCCGAGCAGAAGTCCGAAAAACCCTACCGACCACAGACCAACGGCGGTCGTAAGGCCCTTGATCTGACTTTTTGAGCTATAAAGTATGGAGTTCGAGCTAATTATGGCTATTCCTATAACGAATCCAGCCGATATTATGGGAAACACCACGCTAAAGGACTGTATCAGGAAAAGGTCAAGCAGCATTGATACGGTCGCAGAAAGAGAGACCAGCATAAAGGTGCGAAGACCTGCCGCATGCCGTTTGGTAGAGCGCTCCCAGCCTATGATAGCCGCGAACAAGACAGAAAGAGCTATTCTCAATATGATAGACCATATATCGAGTTGTGAGGACCAATCTCCGAGCAGCTTGCTTATGGGGTCGGTAACCTCGGTCAAATTAATAACTAACACAATATTTCCTCCGTATATTATTTTCTGCGGCCAAGCCGACGTTTCTGAAGCTCATAGAGGGCCTCGTACTGTTCTTCCGACGCCTCAAGAAAGGCTTGCTCCTCTGGGGACACATGAGGCTGGTCACCCTCGGGGATCTCGGAGCGTATCTTTTGTATCCTCTCTATTAGTATGTCCACCTCGCGTTTGGGATTGCCTGCCTCGTCAAGCGCCTGAATGGGTACGATATCCTCTATCTTGTTAGAATAAGAGCCCGACAGATACAATGATAGCTTTGCGCAGGCAGGTCCGATTATCTCGTAAAGTATGCTTGAGGCGAGTATTATTGTCTGTAGGCTTTCTCCCACCGTGCCGCCGAGAGTTCTCGCAGCCATTGCCGCAAGACCGATAGCCACCCCCGCCTGCGGTATGAGAGCAAGGCCAAGATATTTGCGCGTGCTTGAGTCCTTTTTAACAAGCAAAGAGCCGAGAAACGCGCCGCCGTATTTTCCTATCATTCTCACTCCAAAGTAGAGTAGCGCGATAATTATTATCGGCACAGCTCCCGCGCTTACCGTAGATGAGAAAAGAGAATCAAGCTGAAGATTGAGCCCCGAGCGCACGAAAAAGAGAAGCAATATAGGGGGGCTGAAATAATTTATCTGCTTGAATAGCTTGTCGTCCTCGGTTATATTTATGTATACCATTCCCATAGCCATACAGCCGAGCAAGGGAGATATATCAAGCAGGGCGCATATTCCGCAGAACAGGAAAAGCATGCTTATAAGAATGATAAGTCGGTTGTCGGTGGTTCTTTTTTTAGGCATCAAAAGCTTTAAAAAGAGCCCGAAGAAACCGCCAAGCACCATAACGCCTATATTGGTCAAAATGGGCAGTATTATTGTCGATGCGGACAAGCTACCGCCGTCCGTCAGAAATACGCTCGCTATTGAAATAGCAATACTAAAGGCGATAAGGCTGAACACGTCGTCAAGAGCTATGACCTGCAGGAGTACGTCAACGAATTCTCCCTTTGCCTTGGTCTGCCGTATGGTAGTGGCAGTAGAGGTGGGCGCGGTAGCCGAGGCAAGTGCCGAAAGCACCACGGAGAATACTATATCAAGCCTCAGTATAAAGAACGTTAGAACAAAAACCAGAAGTGCAGCCAAGAGTGCCTCGCAAAGAGTGATGATCAGTATCTTGGTACCATTTTTTTTGAGCACAGACAGCTTAAAGAACTCACCCACGCTGAATGCGATAAAAGCAAGTGCGATGTCGGCTATAAAATCCGTTCCCACTATGACGCTGTCGGGAATGAGGTCCATACAAAATGGGCCTATAAGAATACCCACGATTATGTAAGCGGTGACGTTGGGCAGACGCAAAAGCTTTGTGATTCTCGTCATAGCAAATCCGCAGAAAAGCATTATCGAGACAGCGATAATCACCGTAGCGGTCGAAGATATCCTACCGTAAAATGCATCAAGCACAAGATCACCTCCTAAATTCACAATATTCGCTCACGCGCGGTGAGGAGATATATATTATACAATATCATTATATTTCTGTCAAGAGATTTTGGTCGAAAAAACTATATATACTTGACTTTAGAGCGCGTTTATGGTATAATTTTCACAGTTGTAAAATGAGTTTTTGAGTGGAGGGTAGATCTATGCGCACAAATAATAAATGCTCAAGCTGCTCCAAGGAATCTTACGACGTTATTCCCGTTGCGAGAGTTATAGAAAAGCTGGACGCGCTGTTTTCCACCAACGATCTTGACGGAGCGGGAAGACTTCTTGAGTACTGGGAAAGAGAGGCGCGAAATCTCTCTGACACACGAGGACTTTTGGAGATACTTAATGAGGAGATCGGATATTTCAGGCGCACGGCGGACAGAGAACGAGCTCTTGCCGCGGTCGAGGAAGCGTTTGAGATAATAGATCAGAACGCCCTTGAAGATAACGCGTCGTCGGGAACCGTCTATCTTAATGGAGCAACCACTATGAAAGCGTTCGGAAAGGTGCGTGAATCTATGCCTTACTATGCAAAGGCAAAGGAGATATACGACCGCAGTCTTGACCAAAACGACTACAAAATGGCGGCGTTCTATAACAATATATCCTCAGCATACGCCGAGCTTGGGGATACACAAAATGCCGAGAAAGCGTGTTATTCGGCAATAGCTATACTTAAGAGTAAAGACGGATATAACGGAGAAATAGCGGTGACGCTTGTAAATCTTGCACATATGTATCACGATGCAGATCCGTTTGACGAGCGAATATACGACCTTATGGAGCGAGCCTGGTCGTTGCTTACCCACGAGAGCAATCAAAAGGACGGGAATTTTGCCTTTTTGTGCTCAAAGTGCTATCCGTCTTTTGGTTTTTTCGGATATTTTGAATATGAAAAGCACCTTCGGGAGCTGACGGAGAAGATATATGCAGGGAATTGATATTTCAAGATCCTTTTATGAGGAATACGGTAAGCCTATGATTGAAAATGAGTTTTCCGAGTACGCACACAGGATAGCCGTTGGTCTTGTTGGGCACGGCTCGGAATGCTTTGGCTTTGACGACGAGGTGTCAAGGGATCACGATTTTGAGCCGGGATTTTGCATATGGCTCACCGACGAGGACGAAAGGATTTTCGGTTTCAGACTATTCAGAGCCTATTCCAAGCTTCCGACAGAGTATATGGGCATCTCCGTCAGGCAGAAGAGTATGCTTGGGAGCGAAAGCAAGGGCGTTATGACCGTATCGGATTTTTATAAGCGTTATACGGGACGTGGCGGAGCGCCCGAGAGGGATATGGATTGGCTTTACATACCCTCGCACTATCTTGCGGAGGCGACCAACGGAGAGGTTTTTTGCGATCCTCTCGGCGAATTTTCACGTATCCGAGAGAAGATAAAAAACGGTATGCCGGAGGACGTAAGACTCAAAAAAATAGCCTCCTGCGCATTATATATGGCACAGACGGGGCAGTATAATTACCGCCGTTGCCTTTTGCACGGAGAGAGCGGTGCGGCAAGACTTGCTCTTGCGGATTTTGCGAGAAATGCGGTGGAGATGATATTTTTGCTCAACCGCGCCCATATGCCGTACTATAAATGGTCATTCAGGGCTATGAGTGGCTTGGACATTCTTGGTGATAAGGCGAATAATCTCAACCATCTCGTGAATATCTCCCCCGACCGCGCAAGCGATATTGAAAACGAGATAGAAAGCATTTCAGCATCTGTAATAGAGGAGCTCAAGCGACAGAGCTTGAGCACCGTAAACTCGGATTATCTTGAGGGACACGCCTTTGCGATAAATTCTCTCATTAGAAATTCCGAGATACGCAATATGCATATAATGCTGTGAAAATGTTTAAAAATTTGCTTGCTTTTATTGACAAAGTAGAATAAAAATGTTATAATTGATAGGTAATGATTGGGAGTAGCCGACGATACATCGTATCATTTGCGACATATCGGCATCACTGATGCCCGCGAATGATTCAAATGGCAAGACTTTTTTTGCACCTAGCGACAAAAGTCTGTTTTTGTGTCCGACTGCTTCTGAAAAGCACAAGGAAAAGGAGACAATATTTTGGATTTCTTTACAGAATTATTTTCCGGTTTTCAGTATATAATCACCGGGGACAACTGGAAAACAGTAGTCATGTGGATAATCGGCGGAGTGCTGATATTCCTTGCCATTAAGAAGAAAATGGAGCCCACGTTGCTTCTGCCTATGGGTCTTGGAGCAATACTTGTAAACCTTCCGCTCGCCAGCGAGGGAATAGTAGGCCCTCACGGCTCAATAACCACACTTTATAATGCAGGTATCGCAAATGAGCTTTTTCCACTCCTGCTCTTTATCGGTATAGGTGCGATGATAGATTTCGGTCCGCTCCTTTCCAATCCCAAGCTTATGATATTCGGAGCAGCGGCACAGTTTGGAATATTCTTTACTATGTCTTTGGCTGCACTTATTGGCTTTGGACTTAACGATGCAGGATCTATAGCTATAATAGGCGCGGCAGACGGACCTACCGCCATCGCTGTATCTCAGTCCCTTAACTCCAACTATCAAGGAGCTATCATGGTTGCGGCGTACTCATATATGGCGCTTGTGCCGATAATACAGCCCCCTGTTATCAAGCTCTGTACTACCAAAAAGGAACGTATGATACGTATGCCTTACAGACCCGCAAATGTATCTAAGCTCACAAGAATACTTTTCCCCATAGTAGTTACGGTAATAGTCGGTATATTTGCTCCCAAGAGCGCAGAGCTTATCGGATTCTTAATGTTTGGTAACCTTATTCGTGAGTGCGGAGTACTCGACAATCTCTCAGAGACCGCGCAGAATGCCCTCGCGAATATCATCACTATATTCCTCGGCATCTCTATATCCTTCAAGCTCACGGCTGCAGAGTTCCTTGACTGGAAAACTCTTATGATATTGGGTCTTGGACTTGTTGCGTTCGTATTCGATACATTTGGCGGTATTATGATAGCCAAGATAATGAACCTTTTCCTCAAGGAAAAGATCAATCCTATGATAGGCGCGTCGGGTATCTCGGCGTTCCCGATGTCTGCGCGTGTAGTCCACAAGATAGGTCTTGAGGAGGACAATCAGAACTTCTTGTTGCCTCACACTATAGGAGTCAACGTATCTGGACAGATCGCGTCGGTAATTGCGGGCGGTCTTATCCTTGGAATGTTAATGTGATAGAAGGAGGAAGCAGACATGGCAAAGACTAACGAGACCACAGAGATCCTTGGTACAGAGGAGCTTGAGACAGTTGCTACCGTAGAGGTGGAGACCTTCGCACCCGGACAGTCAAACGTTGATAATATGGTAGACACGCTTCCTTATATGGGTAAGGGAATGCTTGGAATACTCATTGTTACAGTTATAATCATAGCGTGCGTAGCGCTGCTCAACAAAACAACAAGTCCCAAGAAAAAGCAGGACTGATAAAAAATCATCGCGGCTTAAGACCGCGATGATTTTTTATTATTGAATGAATCCTCCGCCGATGACGTAGTCGCCGTCGTAAAGCACGGCAGACTGTCCTCTTGCGGGGGCGCGTTGAGGATCATCAAAGGTGAGGGTTATCTCGTCCTCTCCCGTTTGCTCGGCATATGCCGAACTTGATGACTGGCTGTATCGTATCTTTGCTTCAACACGTATCTTTCCGTGGAGCTTATCAAAGGGAATAAGATTTATCCCGCGTATCACTACCTTATTCTTAAACAGCCTGTCTTCATCAGCAAGTGTGACGGTGTTGTTGTGAGCGTCCTTGTTTATAACGAATATATGCTTGTTCATTGATATACCAAGCCCCTTGCGCTGACCTATGGTATAGTGTATCATACCCTTGTGACGACCGAGGATATTTCCATCCTCGTCGATATAATTGCCCACAGGGTAGGAGCTACCCGATTCATTTTCTATAAATGCTGTATAGTTACCGTCGGGGACAAAGCAGATGTCCTGACTGTCACTCTTGTGGGCGTTGACAAAACCGTTTTTCGCGCCAAGCTCACGAATTTTGGGCTTTGTCATATTTCCAAGGGGAAATATAGTGTGAGCAAGCTGATGCTGTGAAAGAGTCCAGAGCATATAAGTCTGGTCTTTTTTTTCGTCTGCTGCCTTTTTGAGAAGATATCTTCCGTTTGTATCCTTTTCAATTTGTGCGTAATGACCCGTGGCGATATAATCAGCCCCAGAGGATATTTCGCGCTCAAGAAGCTTTCCGAACTTCAGAAGCTTGTTGCAGACAACGCAGGGATTGGGAGTTCCACCACCCATATAAGTGTCTATAAAATTTTTGATAACCGTATCTCTGAAGCACTCCTCAAAATTATATACCTTGTAAGGAATACAGAGCTTGTCGCATATAGCCTTGGCGTCTGCGAGGTCGGTGTTAGCAGAGAGATTATTTGAGCATAAAAGCATAGTAGCTCCCACCGTGTTATATCCAAGCTCCTTGATAAGCAGAGCGGCAACCGCACTGTCTATACCGCCGCTCATGGCGACGGTCACGTTAATATTTTGATTCATATATAACTCCGTGTCTTGAATTATTCCCACGAGAAAGCCGTAAGCTCACCGTCCACTCTCAAGCCCTCAAAATCCGATTGACGAAGTATCTCGTAGACTGCTATTGCAACAGAATTTGAAAGATTGAGTGAGCGCAGGCTGTCACGCATAGGTATACGGACAGAGGTGTCTGGGTTTTTGAATAAAAGCTCCTCGGGAAGTCCGCGCGTCTCCTTACCGAACATTATCCACGATTCTTCGGGATACTTTATATCGGAATATTTATGCTTTGCCTTGGTTGAAAAATAGTACACGCAAGCGTCAGGGTGCTTGCTGAAAAAATCTTCAAGTCCGTCGTAAAAGGTGATATCCAGCTTGTCCCAATAGTCGAGACCTGCGCGCTTGAGCTTGGCATTATCTATCTCAAAGCCGAGCGGGCGTATGAGATGCAGGGAAGCTCCTGTCGCGGCGCAGGTGCGCGCTATATTGCCCGTGTTCTGAGGTATCTCGGGCTCACAAAGAACTATGTTGATGTGTGGCATATTACTCCTGTCTTGCCTGCGAACAGAGCGCGCGGCTAAAATAATTTAACTGTATAAATTATATAACAATACACGCCAATTTTCAAGTGTTTTACGAAAATTTACAAATAGCCGTTGCTTTGATGATGAAAATATAGTATAATATAATTTATAATGTGTAATCGAGCCTAAATCTCACAAAAGAAAGGATCTTTAGATGGGACTTGCAGAAAAGATTTTTGGAACCTACAGCGAAAAGCAGATAAAAAAGCTTGAAAAGACCGCTGCTATAATAGAAGGTCTTGCGGAAAAGTATTCCGCTATGACTGATGATGAGCTCAGATCCACTACTGTAAAGCTCAAGGATAGACTCGCCGCAGGCGAGACGCTTGACGAAATATTACCCGATGCCTTTGCGGCAGTAAGAGAGGCAGATGACAGAGTACTCGGTAAGCGCCCCTTCCACGTGCAGCTTCTCGGAGGTATAATCTTGCATCAGGGCAGAATTGCCGAGATGAAAACGGGAGAGGGAAAAACTCTTGTTGCTACGCTCCCCGCATACCTTAACGCGCTTTCGGGCAAGGGAGTGCACATAGTTACCGTAAACGATTACCTCGCAAGACGTGACAGTGAGGAAATGGGCAGAGTTTACAGCTTTATGGGCTTGAGCACGGGACTTGTCGTTCACGGTATGTCCAATGAGGAAAAGCAGAACGCATACAGAGCAGACATAACCTACGGAACGAACAACGAGTTCGGATTTGACTATCTCCGCGACAATATGGTCGTATACAAGGAGAGAATGGTGCAGAGAGGGCACAATTTTGCTATAGTGGACGAGGTGGACTCAATACTCGTGGACGAAGCAAGAACTCCTCTTATCATATCAGGCGCAGGCGAGGAAGCCACGGATATGTACGAGAAGGCGGACAGATTTGCGCGGACCTTGAAGAAATTTGTCATTAAAGAGATGGACACCAAGGAGGACCACGATAACATAGAGGCGGATTATATCGTCGACGAAAAGGCTAGGAACGTAGTTCTCACGCCACGGGGAGCCAAGAAGGCGGAGGCGTTTTTCTCAGTTGAGAACTTTACCGATGCAGAGAATGCCGACCTTATGCATTACGTCAATCAGGCTATAAGAGCTCACGGTATAATGTTCCGTGACCAACAGTACGTGGTTACGGATAAGGGTGTTATAATTGTTGATGAGTTTACGGGACGAATGATGTACGGACGACGTTATTCGGACGGACTTCATCAGGCAATAGAAGCCAAGGAAGGCGTCAAGATAGAAAAGGAAAACAAAACCCTCGCGACGATAACCTTCCAAAACTATTTCAGAATGTACAAAAAGCTCTCGGGAATGACGGGTACCGCGCTTACAGAGCAGGAGGAGTTCAGAGAGATATACAGACTCGACGTCGTAGAGGTGCCTACCAACAGACCTATGATAAGGCAGGACCACCCCGACAGAGTTTATAAGACTGTCAACGGAAAATACCAGGCAGTCATAGAACAGATAAGAGAGTGCCATCAAAAAGGGCAGCCTGTTCTCGTCGGTACGGTTTCAATAGAGAAGTCCGAGGAGCTTTCAAGGCGATTGATGGCGGCAGGAATCAAGCACACAGTGCTCAACGCCAAATATCATCAGAAGGAAGCCGAGATAGTAGCCCAGGCGGGTAAGCTTGGAGCTGTCACCATATCCACAAATATGGCAGGACGAGGCACGGACATTATGCTCGGTGGAAACCCGGAGTTCCTTGCAAAGCAGGAAATGAGGGCAAAGGAGATACCCGAGGAGATAATCGCTGAGGCTAACGGAACCTCAAGCACGGACGACCCTCAGGTTCTTGAGGCAAGAGCTATGTTCAAGCAGCTCTATGCCAAGCATAAGGAGGCAATAGCTCCAGAAGCAAAGAGAGTAAGAGAGGCGGGCGGTTTATTTATTCTCGGAACAGAGCGTCACGAGAGCAGACGAATAGACAATCAGCTCAGAGGACGTTCCGGACGTCAGGGAGACCCCGGCGAGTCAAGATTTTACCTTTCGCTTGAGGACGACCTTATGCGTCTGTTCGGCTCAGAAAGAATAATGGCACTTGTCGACAGAATGGGACTTGATGAGACAACCCCCATTGATGCTAGAATGTTATCCAACTCCATAGAGGGAGCGCAGAGCAAGATAGAGAGCAATAACTTCAAGCGCCGTAAGCACGTTTTGTCTTATGATGATGTTATGAATCAGCAAAGAAGCATAATATATAAGCAACGTGCCGATGTTCTTGATGGCGGAGACGGCATCTCTGATACTATTAAGAAGATGATGCTTTCGAATATCAAGGAATGCGTTGCGGCTCATACCGCAGACGAGCTTGCGGAGAATTGGGATCTTGATGGGCTTAAGGCTAATCTACCTTACGTTTGCCGTGAAGACGATTTCAATTATACTCCCGAGGAGTTTGGGACACTTGCTCGCCAAGACATAAGCGAGCTTCTTGAGACACGTGCGCTTGAAAAGTACGAAGAAAAGGAAGAACTCTTTGGAAAAGAAGTGTTCCTCGAGGTGCAGAGGTCTATATTGCTTCGCAATGTCGACCTTGCGTGGATGGAGCACATTGATACTATGGATGACCTCAAGGGTATGATAAATCTTCAGACGCACTATGCCCAGAAGGACCCCGTCACCGAGTACAGAATAATCAGCGGTGATATGTTTGACGCTATGGTATCTGAGATACGCGATAAGACGGTAAGGACCATACTCTCCGTTGTACCAAAGGCGGCACAGCCTATAAAGCGTGTTCAGGTAGCCAATCCCGTTATGGCGGGATTTGAGGGTGGTGCGCAGAAAACTGCCCGCGTTACAATAAAAAAATCTCCCTCAGAAAAAGTGGGGAGAAACGACCCGTGTCCTTGCGGCTCGGGTAAAAAGTATAAAAACTGTTGCGGAGCGGCAGGAGCTTCTACTAAACAGTAAAACTTCAGACGGTACAAGAGCTTGACGCCGTTATGAGAAAGGAGAGCAAAAATGGGATTTGGATTGCTTTTGTGCGGATATATCTTTGCGTTTGTGGCAAACGTGGGACTTGGAGATTACGTCTTTGCGGGAATGCTGCTCGGAGGATTTTTGATGTTTTTGGGACTATGCGAGCTTCGCAAATACTGCCCGACCTTCCTGTATGCATTGATAGCAAACGTCCTGCTTTTGCTCTGTGCTTTTTATGAGACTATCGCGTGGGCAGAGCTTCAGCTTGGTCTCTCTGTCGGATTTTGCGAGCCTGTGGTGCTTAAGGCGTTTGACTTTATAGAATTTGGTGTCAACCTCATCTTTAATATATCAATGCTCTACGGTATAGCCGATATTTCTCGTCGCGTGGAATATCCGCAGACCAGAGAAAAGGCGTTCCGCAATATGATATTCGTGGGAGTGTTTAACGTGCTCCAACTACTTATGATGCTCCCAATATCCATATTTGACAGTGATAAATCCTTTTTTATGACGCTATTGATGATATTGCAGGTCATATACACGGTGTTCAATGCTTTACTCATATTCAAGTGCTATGCGATGATATGTCCCGCAGGGCAGGAGGATATGCAAAGAAAAAAATCCCGCTTCGCATTTATAAACAAATGGCATGAGGTGCAGGACGAGCGGGAAGAGAAAGCCATAGAAAGCACCAAGACATACTTTGAGGACAAGCTCAGGGCACGTCAGGAAAAGCTTAATTCTAAAAACAACAATAATCAACATAATAAAAAGAAACGCAAAAAATAATTCTGTGAAAGGAGGAGACGCAAATGCACGGCAGACTTTATAAAAATATGGGATTTTCACTTATGCCGTTTGCTTTTTTGTTGCTTTTTGAGCCCTCCTGGTCACTCCTTGACCCCCTACCTGATTTCATAGGTTATTTTTTGCTATGTATGTCTATAATCAACCTTGCGGATATTAATCCACGCATAAGCGAGGCGTTTTGCGGATTCCGTAAGGCATGTGTGTTGAGCATAGCCCGATTTGCGTCTATGCTGTTAGTCAATAAGCATTTTGCCTCGGGTGAGCAGACTATGGGCTCGTTAATATTCGTATTCGTGTTTGCGGTGTTTGAGATAACGGTGCTATTACCTGCGTACAAAAATTTGTTTGAGGGGCTTTTGTCCCTGGGCATATTTTACGACGGCGAGGCAGTACATAGAAAAAAGAGTGGCAGATCCGCAAATCTTACCGAAAAACTGTATGCCTTGACGGTGTTTTTCGTGATAGCCAAGACCGTCGTTTGCGCTCTCCCCGAGTTCACGGGACTTATATCTCATAACCCCTATGAATTTTTGACTATATTGAGAGCCATTGCCGTTATTCTGGTGACTCCACTGTCTGTGGTATGGCTTGTCAAAACACTCTCTTACTGCAAGCAGGTGAGGGCAGACAAGAGCTTTATATCAAATCTTGCCCACGCTTATCTTGAAAGGGCAGAAAGCACCCCGCAGTTTTATACGTTGAGAGTTCTCACAGTCGGACTTACCGCCTTATCCGTTTCAATAATTTTATCCATTGATTTTTATTCGGATAATATAAACCTGATACCAGACTTCCTTTTCTACGCTACGGTGCTGCTTTGCGCGATATATATAAAGGAATATTCGCCAAAGTGGAAATGGACGGCGGTTACCGCTACTGTCGGGGTGTTGATATCCGTGGCCGTTTGGCTCTCAACCAAGAGCTTTTTTGCACAGTATTATCCAAATGCCATAAGAAAAGATCTCGGAGCGTACTACGCGTATTATTCTATGCTCGCTCTGTATATAGTCGAGTCTGTGGTGTTTATTGTGACAGTTGCGCTCGTGTTGCTTATTATACGCGATATTTATAAAAATCACACCGACATAGTGAAAGCCGCATCCCAAAAAGAATATGCCTTAGAAAGCCGTAAATTTAAGGCTTGTGGTATTGTCTGCTCTGTGATGACGGTTTTGTCGGGACTTGGCAATATATATTATGTGTGGGCGCTGCCTTTTTACGATAACGGCAGATTTTTCTCATACTCGGCAATGATATCTGGCGCTATAAACATTATCTTCGCCTTTGCGGTATGCTATCTTATCAGTAGCTTAAAGGATTCTGTAAAGCATAATTACAGAATGTACACCTAATCAATCTTTACGGACGGAAAACATGAACATAGAGGAAAAATATTTACAGCTCAAGCGAGCGCTTTTTGATAAATGCTACGCATCTCTCAACGAGATGCAAAGGGAAGCCGTTTATACGGTCAATGATCCTTTGCTCGTTCTTGCGGGCGCAGGTAGCGGAAAGACTACCGTGCTTGTAAAAAGGGTGGTCTTTATCGTAAAATACGGAAACGCATACTATAACAACGAAATCCCCGAATTTCTTGACGAGGAATACATAAAAGAGATGCAAGATGCTCTCGCGCAGGACGGAACGTCTGCGGCAGAGGATATGTTGCAGGATTTTGCTCTGTCTCCTTGTCCCCCTTACAGAGTTCTCGCCATAACCTTTACCAATAAAGCGGCAAATGAGATAAAAAACAGACTGTCAGCGGCACTTGACGACGAGGCGGCGGCAAACGATATATGGGCAGGCACCTTCCATTCGGTATGTATGCGTATTTTACGTGTAAACGCCGAAAAGATAGGCTACAAGCCGCAATTCACCATATACGATGCGGACGACACAAAAAAAGCAATAAGCTCGGCTATGAAGCGTTGCTATATAGACGAGAAGAACTTTCCTGTCAAGAGCGTGATGACTGCTATAAGTCACGCAAAGGACAGATTGCTTTCACCCGAGCAGTATGCGGCAGAGGTAGGTTCGGATTTCAGACTTTCCAAGATTGCTAAAATATACACGGAATATCAAAGCACACTCAAAAGCTCAAACGCTATGGATTTCGACGATATAATTATGAATACCGTGCGCCTGTTCAGACAGGAGCCTGATATTCTTGATTTTTATCAAAGAAAATTCAGATACGTGTGCGTTGACGAGTATCAAGACACCAACGAGGCGCAATTCGTCCTCACTTCTATGATAGCGGGCAAGCATCGCAATCTTATGGTGGTTGGAGACGACGACCAGTCAATATATAAATTCAGAGGAGCGACTATCGGCAATATTCTCAACTTTGATACTACCTTTTCAGATGCCAAGGTCATAAAGCTTGAGCAGAATTATCGCTCGACCTCTACCATTTTGGACGCCGCCAATGCCGTTATAGCAAACAATAAGGGCAGAAAAGGCAAGAATCTGTGGACCGCGGGAGCTAAGGGTGAGAAGATAAAAGTAATACGCCTTGATGACCAGAATCTCGAGGCAAAGGAGATAGTCGACACAGTATATAAAGCGGTAGCAAAGCAGGGCAGAAAATATAAAGATTTTGCTATCCTTTACCGAAACAACGCACAATCAAGCAGTATCGAGCGCGCGCTTGCCAAGAGCGCTATTCCGTACAGAATGCTTGGCGGCGTAAGATTCTCCGACCGTAAAGAGATAAGGGATATCGTCGCATATCTTCAGCTTATCGCCAATCATAGCGACAAAGAGAGGCTTTTGCGCATAATTAACGAGCCCAAGCGTAAGATAGGAGAGAGAACTATCAGTGCCGTGGCTCAGATAGCGGCGGAGCAGGAATGCTCTATGTTTGAGGTCATTGAAAACGCGAGTGAATATACGGCTCTGTCGAGGAGCTCGGATATTCTTGAAGGCTTTGCACAGCTTATAAACGCTCTTACCGTAAAGGCGGCACACCTGAGCCTCCCCGACCTATTTGACGCGGTGCTTGAGGAAAGCGGATACCGAGATGCCTTGGTTGCCGCTGGCGAGGAAGAAAAAGACAGACTTGATAACCTTGACGAATTTAAGTCAAGCATCATAGAGTACGTTAACAACAATGAAACGCCCACGCTTATGGGATTCCTTGAGGAAAACGCTCTTGTGGCGGACGTAGACAGATATGATGATACTGCCGATGCCGTGGTTCTTATGACTATACATAGTGCCAAGGGACTTGAGTTTCCGATAGTAATGATCCCAGGATTTGAAGATGGAATTTTTCCGGGCATGCAGACTATGGTGGGTAGCGACGAGGACATGGAGGAGGAGAGAAGACTTGCATATGTTGCGCTCACTCGCGCCAAGGAGCAGGTGTATATCCTTCACACAAAGTCAAGACTTCTCTACGGACAAACGCAGTATAATCCGTTATCTCGCTTTGTGACCGAAATACCCGAGCTATACGTTGAAAGACGTGCTGACGATTATAACGGAATGTACGGCGGCGCCAAAAACAGTGGAGCCAAGGTGTATTTCAGAGATACGGAATATTACGGCTCATATGGCACTGCAAAACAGGTTAAAAAGACTGTCACTGTAGGAGACGAGGCAACGGTAGGCAAGCCTATATTTAATAAAAAAAGAAATGAGCCCACGGAGACCTTCTCTCCGGGAGACAGAGTTAGGCATATGACGTTCGGCGACGGAGAAATACTTTCCGCGCGGTCAATGGGTGCAGATGTTCTGTATGAGGTCATGTTTGACACCGCAGGCACCAAAAAGCTTATGGCGACCTATGCCAGACTAAAGAAAATATAAAAAAGCAGGTTGGCCAGCCAACCTGCTTTAACATTGTCTTTATTTAAGACCTTTTAAAAACTTTGTGATACCGTTGTTTACGCTGCTTACTGTGGATGCAAAATACGAGCTCAAGCCCTGATTCGCATTTACGTGAGTAAGAGTAGGAATGAGGTAACAGATTCCAGAGGATCCGCCGACACCATTGAAGGTCTGACCGAAGTCTGTGCAGACGCTATTCCAGACGATATTAAGCATAGCGGCATCATCAGGCATATCCGCAACCTGCTTGCCCAGAAGCTTTTCGTAATAAGTTATCTTGACGGGCTCTGCGTAATAAGCAAGAAGCTCAAGCGTTTCACCAACCATAGTGATATTCTTCGTATATGAGGGAACCGTTATGTATCCGCCCCACTGAAGTCCGCGATATCCCGCGTCCTTGCCCTGCTCAACGTCATACATAGGATAGGGAAGCACACCAAACTCTAAGTTATAATCAAGGAAGTCATCAAGAGAGATGGTAGCTGCAAACTGCATCAGAGTTCTTTCCGATGTGAGAGGCACATTGGGGTTACCAGTTTTCTGATAATCAAAGTAAGAGCTATTTGATTTTGCAAGGTTCTTTATCTTATTTACAAGAATCTCTGTTCTTTCGAAGTTTCGGTCGCTATTAGCAACTACCTTGTAGTTGCCACTCTCGTCCATCTCAACCATGTTTACATCTGAAGCCTGAAGGATTCCGCAGAAGGAAACCCACTGGCAACCGGTGATGCCGTAAGTGTCCTCAACAGACTTTTTACCGTCACCGTTATCAATATAAACAAGGTTTGCAAGAGCGATTAGCTCATCCCAAGTCCACTCATAATCCTTTACAAGCTGATAAGCGGACTTATCAAGGCTTCCCTCGTACTGAGCCATCATTTTTTTATTGAATGCAACTACGTAAGTGTAGAGAATGTTATAGTCGCTGAATCCGAGATATTGATGTCCGTTGAGCTCAAGCGACTGCATAAATTCCTGGTTCCAGTATTCAGCATCAAGATCTATGGAATTAAGCTCGGTAAGGTCGTACAGATAACCCTCGGAGATAAGAGCGGACACACCACTATTAACGTGTGTTACCAAAATATCAAGCGAGCCGTCCTTGTTCTTTACAGCAGTCTTCAAAAGCTCGGTGTAGTTAGTGTGGTTGGTTCCCGAGGGGACAGAAGCTTTAACTATCTCTGCACCGAGATATCTCTGTATCTTAAGCTGACGGTTGTAGATAGCCTCAGCCATAGGGCTTCCGTCGTTCTTATCTTCTTCGATAATGTAATATTCGTTAGGGTTAGAGTCACCCAAAACGTACATATACACCTTACTGTTGTAATTTTTCTTGTCAATGTCGGGGAAGTAATCTACCGCGGAGCCATCGTCGGTCTCCTCCTCAAAGGTCTCTGATTCTTCCTCCTCTGAGTTACAGCCCACGAACATTGAAAGGGCGAGAACAAGAGTAAGGAGCAGCGTCAAAATTCTCCAATAGGGTTTCATTTTGCGTTATCCTTTCTGTATCTGGTTTTTGCTGATTTTAAATTTTGTTAAAAGATAAATTTTAAATTGAAACACAACAATAATTCAAAAAATGCAAACAAAAATTAATTGACACGATAATTATATCACGTCGGTCGCATTTTGTCAAGGGAAATTTTCAAAGAAGATATTAATAATATATAAATAGTAAAAGAATCTTCCCCTGAGCACTCATCTTCTATTAAGTAAATGAGAATATGCGGCACAACCCGATAGGGATATGCCGCAATATTTTCTTAAAATACCGTCTCTATTATCTTTGAGCAAGAGGGGGGAGAATATCTCCAGCTGTGAAGGTGTGATATCTTTTCACAGTCCACAAAATACTCAAGTCCCGATGACGCTACGTCGCCCTTGTACGCGTCTACGAGCACCAATTTTATTTTCATTCTCTCGGGAATAATACTTTTTATATATACAGCGGCGAGACGACCCACCGCGTCTCCGTCGCGCAAGAAAGGAATATCGTCGCGTATTTCTGCAAGTCCTGCGAGATTTGGTGTAAGCTCAACGAAAACCCCGTAGCTCTCAACACTTCTGATGATACCCGCTACAGTCTGCCCGGGGGCAAATAAGTCAGCGTTCTCCTGCCACGTGCCGAGAAGCTCTCTCATAGAAACAAAAATCCTGTCCTTCTCCTCGTCAATGGACTTGACCACAGTGTTTATGACCATTCCGCAGTAAAGTCTGTCACGTGGATGAGAAAAGCGCGAAACAGATATGCAATCCACGGACAACAAGGAAATTATACCGCAGCCTATGTCAACAAATGCCCCAAATCCCTCAAGATGAGTAACACGGGAGCAAATGATATCTCCGGGGATAAGATTAGATATGTAATTGCGCTTGCATTCCATTTGTGCCGCTCTGCGTGACAGATACGCCACGGGACGACCGTTTATCTCCTTTATAGATAGTACCTTAAAGCATATAGGCTTTCCGACGCGCGTTATAACGGCTATGTCCTTCATCTCCTCGCCGTCTTTGCACAGACAGACCTCTTCCTTTGGAATTATACCCGTAATCCCACGGAGGTCCACGTGAATATTCATATCCTTGTCGCAGAGAAGAGCGGTGCTTTCCATAATTATATCGTTGCTCATCGCGCGCTCGAGCCCGGATCTGCCCGATGCCAAAAGCTCGCGATTTTGCGGTGTTCCCAAAATAAGTCCCTCAGGCTTATACGTGTTTGCCATTCAGATTTTACCTCCGTACTTTTATGATATTTAAAATGAGCTCCCACGCTTTAAATTTATGATTGATAAACACCTAAATATCACACAACCGCACATTTTTGAGAAAAATATAAGAAAATGAAAAAATTTTTAAATATCATTTGAAAGCAAACACATCAAAAAAACGAGAAAAAACGAGAAAATGAGAGCTTTACAAATGATAAATCAAAAAAACGAAAAAAATTTCAAAAAAGGTATTGACAAACAAAATCCCTTGTGGTATAATATCCAAGGTTAAAAAAAGATTACTCATATTTTATTTGGAGGATGACAAAAATGTCTACATTTATGCAGAAAAAAGAGGCAGTTGTCCGCAAGTGGTATGTTATCGACGCAGCAGGTAAGCCTATGGGTAGAACTGCAGTTGTTGTTGCAGACCTTCTCCGCGGAAAGAACGCTCCCGAATTTACCCCCCACGTTGACTGTGGAAATTTCGTTATCGTTGTAAACGCTGACAAGGCAGTTCTCACAGGTAAGAAGCTTGAGCAGAAGTACTATCAGAGACACTCCGGCTACATCGGCGGCCTTAAGAGCGTACAGTACAAGAAGATCATGGCTGAGAAGCCTGAGTTTGCTATGGAAACAGCAGTTAAGGGCATGCTTCCCAAGAACTCTCTCGGAAGAGCAGCTTTCACCAGACTCAAGGTTTACGCAGGCGAAGCTCATAATCACGCGGCTCAGAAGCCTGAGACCTACGAGTTTTAATCTGAAGAAAGGAAGGAAGTAAAGTCATGTATACAAGTGCAAAGCCCTACTTCTACGGAACCGGTAGAAGAAAGAAATCCGTTGCTCGTGTAAGAGTATATCCCGGCAGCGGCAATATAACCATTAACGGTAAGAGCATAGATGAGTATTTCGGTCTTGAGACTCTTAAGCTCATCATCAACCAGCCCTTTGGCGTAACAGGAACCATGGGTAAGTTTGACATCGTTGCTAACGTAAACGGCGGCGGTATCTCGGGACAGGCAGGCGCTATCCGTCACGGAGTAGCACGTGCTCTCGTAGCCGCAGATGAGAACTACCGTCCTGCTCTCAAGGCAGCGGGATTCCTCACCAGAGACCCTCGTATGAAGGAAAGAAAGAAATACGGACTCAAGGGCGCTCGTCGTGCTCCTCAGTTCTCCAAGAGATAATTATTTTCTCAAAACACCCCCGAAAACACTGGGTTTTCGGGGGTTCTTTCTATCTGTTTGCCACGAAT
>JAEIGA010005025.1_pt1 | contig 20311 bp, 21 predicted proteins | sample 9270691 | NCBI WGS metagenome assembly JAEIGA01 (sample SAMN17057246, study PRJNA624740) | gut metagenome | biome: biome; isolation source: fecal sample | host: Bos grunniens | place: China: Xizang | collected 2019 | reverse complement strand
CTGATTCTATTGCAAACTTAAGTTGTTTTCTTGTCTTAATATCCATAAAAGATTGTTTTTTATATTACACTACTTCAAAATACGTATCCGGTTTATTAGGTTCGAGGATTTCGTTTGCCCACATTAACGTTACTAGGTTTTCGGTTTGGGAGAGGTTGATGATGTTATGTGTGTAGCCGGGGAGCATGTGTATGGCTTAGATCTTGTCGCCACTTACTTCGAACTCTATCACCTCGTCGGTGCCTATCTTGCGTTCTTGGATAAGTCCATGACCTGAAACAACTATAAAGAACTCCCATTTGCTGTTGTGCCAATGTTGTCCTTTGGTGATGCCCGGTTTGGAGATGTTGATGCTCACCTGTCCAACGTTTTTCGACTTCAATAGTTCGGTAAAACTACCTCTGTCGTCGATGTTCATCTTCAGCGGAAACGCCACCTTTTCTTTAGGCAGATAACTCAAATATGTCGAATAAAGTTTCTTGGCAAAAGAGTTGTAAGGAATTTCAGGCACAATAAGTGTTTTTGGTTGCTCTGCAAACCCATATATAAGATCAACTATCTCGCCAAGGGTTGTTCTGTGAGTTGTCGGCACGAAACAATATCTTCCGTTTTCAGTGGGCACTGTTTCTACACCATCAAACTCACATCTGTGAGCGTTGCCTTTAAGTGCTTCTATCATTTCGTCAACCAAGTCATCTACATATAGAAGTTCCATTTCTACGCTTCGGTCGTTGACTTGTATTGGAAGGTCATTGGCAATATTGTTACAAAATGTTGCTACGGCACTATTATAATTCGGTCTGCACCATTTGCCAAAAAGGTTCGGAAAGCGGTATACAAGCACTTTGGCACCTGTCTCTTTCGAATATTCAAACATCAGCTCTTCGCCGGCTTTCTTGCTTTTGCCATACTCCGATGTGCCGAAACGACCGGCAAGTGTGGCCTGGATAGAACTGCTTATCATCACAGGACATTTGTTGCCATGCTTTTTCAGCGTGTCGAGCAGCGTGGACGCAAAGCCGAAGTTGCCTTGCATAAACTCTTCTTGGTTCTGCGGACGGTTCACACCGGCAAGGTTGAACACAAAGTCGCAATCCTTGCAGTAAGCATCCAATTCCTCGGCAGTACTATCTATATCGTATTCGTAAATAGCCTCGATAGCGAGGTCGCCATAACAACGAGCCTTACCGTCTTTGATATTCTGTAGTTGTGCCACCAGGTTTTTACCTACAAAACCCTTGGCACCGGTTACTAATACTTTCATTCTATTGTGTTTTTTCCTCGCAAAGACGCAAATTCCGCAAAAGATTTACTTAGCGTGCTTTGCGACTTAGCGAGATATGACTACTTCGCTATATTAGCCAAACCTTTCAACTCGTTTTGGACGTATTCCAGACTGGCAATCTTGGCTTTGGTTTCTTCCACAGTAAGGCGTTGGGTGTTGTCGGAGTTGAACTCACTGAGGGTAACACGTTTTTCGTCGCCTTCGCTGAAGAACTTATCGTAGTTAAGAGTGCGGTTGTCGGCAGGCACACGGTAGAAGTTGCCCATATCTTCGGCTTTGGCACACTCCTCGTTGGTAAGCAATGTTTCGTACATCTTTTCACCATGACGGATACCAATCACTTTTATATCCTCTTTCTTGCCACCGAAAAGTTCACAAACGGCTTCGGCTTGTGTTTGGATGGTACAAGCAGGTGCTTTTTGAACAAGTATGTCGCCATTCTCTCCATGCTCGAAAGCAAACAATACCAAGTCAACGGCTTCTTCCAAACTCATGATAAAACGTGTCATCTTAGGCTCGGTAAGGGTGATGGGGTTACCTTTGCGTATCTGCTCTATCCATAATGGTATAACACTACCTCGCGAGCACATCACATTGCCATAGCGTGTACAGCAAATCTTGGTTTTGCCACTGTAACGGCTCTTGGCCACTGCCACCTTTTCCTCTATGGCCTTGGTGATACCCATGGCGTTGATAGGATAAGCAGCCTTGTCGGTAGATAGGCATATAACGCATTCCACACCGGCTTCCACAGCAGCGGTAAGCACATTGTCGGTACCTATCACATTGGTACGCACAGCTTCCATAGGGAAAAACTCGCACGAAGGCACTTGCTTCAAAGCAGCGGCATGGAAGATATAATCCACACCAGGCATTGCACTGCGGCAGCTTTCCAAACTGCGAACATCGCCTATATAGAATTTAATTTTATGAGCCACTTCAGGGTAACGAGCCTGATACTCATGACGCATATCATCCTGTTTCTTCTCGTCGCGACTGAATATGCGAATTTCTTTAATATCTGTGGCAAGGAAACGGTTAAGCACCGCATTGCCAAAACTACCGGTACCACCGGTAATCATCAATGTTTTATCTTTAAATATCGACATAGGATTTTTGTTTTTTCGTTGTATATGAATGACTACGGACAACAGTCAACGGAGTCAAGGATTTTTCGATCAATGATTAATGTTTAAGGCTATTCCATCTTTACTTTCCTCTGCCCTCGAGAATGCCAATAGCCAATGGCTAACAGCTAATTGTTATGCTTCTACTTTGGATTTTGATTTTATCAACTTCTCATACAAATCCACATATTTATCGAAGCACTTGTTTTTATCATAAAATTCTACTGCTCGTTTTCTGCAATTTTCAGAATAATAAACTTTTCCATTGCTTTTGATTTTTGCTATAGTAGATAAAAGTTGCTCTATGTTTCCTGCTTCAATTACATATCCGACTTCTCCTTCAATAAGTTCCGGACTTGCTGTTCTATTATATACTATACCCGGAGTACCACAAGCAAATCCTTCTGCTGTAGTTAATCCGAATGTTTCTTCATAAGATAAATTCAAAACAGTATCAGCAGAAAAATATAATTCCACTAACTCTTGAATATTCGAAGTGCGTTCTATTCCTATTATATTGGTTGGTAATTTTGAAATTTGATTTTTCTTTAATCCGATAAGCATAATTACATAGTCAGTTGGAATACGTTTCGAAAGTTCGATATAATCGTTCAATCCTTTACGAGCAGACCATGCTGTGGCAAGTCCGATCAATAAAAATTTATTCCCAATTCCATATTTTTCTCTAACTGAAGTTTCTTTCAAAGGATGAAAAATATCTATATCGACACCGTTTAAAATAGAAATTATTTTATTTGAATTAAAGAATGAATGTCTCATTTCGTTTTCCAACCAACGGCTTACAGGTACAAGAGTAAGATTTTTATTAGCAGTGAACAAACTTTTTTTTAGATTAAAATTTTTCTTTGAATTATCGATTAAAATTTTCTTTCTAGGGCAGGTATTACAACCCATTTGCCATTTATCACAGCCCGAAGAACTATAATGCCCACACCCTCCTGTAAAAGCCCAACAATCGTGTTGTGTCCATACTATTGGAATATTTGTAGTATTCAAATATTCAAACAAAATTTTATAGTTAAGCCAATGGTCGTGAATATTATGCAAATGAATAATATCAGGACTTATCTCTTCTATTTGTTTAATAAAGCACTTAGTAGGAATTCTTGAAGCAAGCCCTTCATTGTCGAAAAATCTATTCTCAAAATAATGCTCATATACATTTATCATCTTTCCTACCTTTATTAACTTTGATTGCGAAGGATTACTATTGCGACCGTACGCAATATAGCAATCCCAACCACGTTCCATAGCTCTAATGTTTATCTGTTCGGCTATCTTACCTGTAGACCCCCAATTGGCTGTAACATTTATCTGCAATACTTTTGGCATATATATATTATTTTAGAACCCTACGGCAGATTATCCCACCGCCGTAAGGTTAGTTATCTGTTGAAAGTTTGAAGTTATCAGTTACATTTCTAACTGCTAACTTCAAACTACTAACTATAGAGATTATCCAACTAAATCATCGCCTCCGTCACCACCTGTTCCGGGATTGTCGGGTTCATCAGGACCGGGGGTTACTGCACTGTCTTGGTCTACCGTCGTGTCGGTGTAGCTTGGACGATATTCGAAGGTAATTTTATCCACGGCTTCTTTCAACTCGTCACTACCTTTGAATTGAACGGATATGCGTCGAATGCTGTCGGCATCGCATTCTTCCAACGTATCCACCGTCTTGCTATCGAACTTCGGGCGAATATTGCCCAATGCTCCAAGGTCTACTATATAGCCTTGCAACAGATAGCGTGTTACCAATTCGCCAAAAGCGGTATCGATAAGGTTGGCATCGCTTGGAGACATGGTGGACGATGCCGATATGTCTTTGGCCAACTCGCGAGAGGTTTTTGTACCTTGGCTATAAACACGTGGACCGTAAAGGGTTTTGCCTTTCTTGGAACCCACGGCCATCACTTTGCTTACTTTGTCGTATGGAATCTTGCTCATTGCTCACCTCCTTTCTTTTTGCTTGTTGAACTTGAAATCGGTACCCAACGCTCTACTTTTGCATTCTTCATAGCTGTACTTAGCTCTGTGCTGGCTCTGAAACCTACATTTAAGCGGTCGATGTTGGCAGCCGAAACCTTTTCGAGGTCTTCCACAAAGTCGCAGTGCATTTTCAAATAAAATGTACCCAAACCTTTCACCTTCACCGAAGCACCTTCGGCAATGGTAAATTTGGCTTGAGCCATCACCTCTTCGAGGTAAGCCTCAACTTCGGGAGCTTGAGCAGTGGTGCGATAAGCAATCTGCTCGGCAATTTGTTGCAACGAGATAGTTGCGCGTGGTTCAAAATTAACCACATACTTTTCTTCGCCAAAAACTTTTTTCTTCTTTTGGCGATACAGAATCTTTCGTTCCATATCATTTAGTTTAGATGTTAATAATAAATTATTTATTATCGACAAAGCCGATTGAGTTTCTATTTATGAGTTCTTATTTTATTTTGATTTTCTAATATAAATCAGTTTTTTCTATGTATAATATTCTTTGAAAGTTATCCCCAAAAATCATTCTTCCACAATTTTCATGGTTTTTCTGTTTTTGCTGGCCGAAAATACTTCTTCGGTGTGCAGATGTGTACCCTTACTTTTCACTTTTCCCCTTAATTCCTTACTAGGGCGAAATCGCACATCAATGTTTTTCACCGATTTGGGATTCACTTCCTTTGCGGTGTCGCAACTCTTGGCATCTATAGTAGGATACAATCTCCCGAGGTCGCCAAGATCTACTGCATGTCCTTCACCCAAAAGGATACCCACTTGATAAGCACATTCGGTCATCGCAGCTATAAAATCGCCTTTCGACAAAGTAGAACTCTCATTTACCAGTTCGGCTAAATCTTCGAGGGTAACGGTGTTTTGCAGATATACACGTGCTATATACTTTTCTTTTGCAACACCTTTGTGTGTTACCTTTAAAAGTTTGCGTATAATAGGTATCGACATGTGAGAAATGTGTTTTAATTATTCGGGAAAAGTTCTTTTATTTTCTGAGGAAAGCGTCTTCCGCAGTGACACTGCTACCTGGTAGCAGTGTCACTGCGTCATAGTAGCACTGACACTGCACCACAAACTCGTCTCAGATTTTTAAACTCATTTGCTCAGAAATTTGGAGGTCGCTTAAGTGATTCTGAAGATTAGGTGTTTAGGAAATCAATTATTCGTTGCACTTGAGCTTTGCTAACAAAAAAAAGTTTCTAGCTGTAAAACAAATTCTTTATGATATTTAAATAGTTCTTTTGAGTAATTCAATGTCACATTCTCTCTAGTTAGTAAAAGTATAGTGTCTGCTATTGATTTTGCCGAGAAATCATTAGATAAATACACCATTGATTTCAATTTAGACTCCATTATTGAACGCAAAGGTGTAGATATAGTCAATAAATTGCTAGATAAATATGCTAAAATTTTAGATGGAAATGCATACAAACTTTCAACTCCATCCACTACTCTTGTACATAAACCTATATTGCATTTTTTTAGAAAAGAATTGTAGTCTTCTCCAAATAAACAACCATAATATTTCACCGTAGCACAAGTAGTTTTTTGCAGTTCCTGTTCTATTCTTTTTAAATCATTAATTTGCTCATCACTACCATACCCAAGAATACATAGATGATAATTATTTGGCAATAATTTTGCTACATCTACTGCCAAATCCATATCTTTATTTAGTGCACCAGCATAAAGAATATAGATTTTTTCCTTATTTATAATATTGTCTTCCAATGAACTTGGCAAATAAATACCATGACAAACAATTGATTTATTTTTTATATTACATAAATTTCCAATATTTTCATTAACAAGAATATATCCATCATATCCAGAAAACATCTTTATCTCTGATTTGATTTTTTTTGAGGACAAACGATATACAACTGAATACACCTCTTCAATTTCGATAAATATCAAATGACGATTAGATATTTTTCTTAGTATATTAAAAATTTTTGTTGTTAATAATGAGTGATATAATAAAAAGGATTCATTTTTTGGAGTGCTATACCACACATGTATTAGTTGGATACATATCAATAGATTTGAAAGAATCTTATGTATGATTGAATTTCGACCAATAGAAGAAAAATATTCAACCGAATAATTATCATAAAATTTCACCTTATTTTTAACACATGTATTTCCTATTGCTGTAGAATGAATAGCGACATTAAAACCAACTTCAACAAGCGAATGTAATATATATGATGCCTTTGAATTGGTTGAAGCTTGTGTATTCAATGAATAACCACTATCCTGGTTATCAAAATTACAAATATAATGAATTCTTTTCATAAAAAGTTTATTTATTTTCCACAGTAACAGTTTTCGTCATTCCCCATATCATCATCGAAATACAGAAGTAAGAAAAAGAGGCTTCTATTACAGGCTCAACAAATGAATTGAGCAGTATAGAAACATTTACAGAAATAAGAATATTTCTAAATGTAGATAACATCTTAGTTTTTAACAAAGACAGAAACGACTTCACATATATATATGTTGCTATTATAAATGCAATAAAAGGAAATATACCAACTAAACGAGCAATATCAAGCCACAAATTATGTGCATATCTATCTGTTCCCCACCCAAAAGGGTTAATAAATAATTTCTCAATAGAATTAATCCATCTTTCTGTTCTTCCACCTAAATCAGATGCATTCGATGAAGATATTTCTTCCCGAGCTGAGTATGCATTAAATATATCATTATTTAATGTATTTCCTTGCAAAAGTAAAAAGGATATCAAACAAATAATAGATAAAAGAGGTATAATCTTAGACCATTTAGGCCCGTTTGAAATAGTAAATGAAACAAAAAAACATACGACAAATATGACTATTCCTGTTCTATTTATAAGGTGAACTACAACAAGCATTGACAACGAAACTAATATAATCCATATATTTCTTCTCCATATAGTATTTTTTTTGCAAAAAACAGATATTGTACATCCAATACCCAACGATGACATCATTCCATATATTGTTGCTGCTAATGCTGTTTTTTTATTTACAACATCTAACAATATTCTAGTTTCATTAATTAACCCAACTAATGCAATATCTTGTAAGGTTAATAAAAAAACAGGAAATAAATAACAAATAAAAGTAAATAATAAAAATCGTTGTCTATAAATGTCTGTTTGAAACAATTCAATAATCAAACAGCCAAATCGATAAAATGCAACTGGCGAAATCAAATAAGATAATATAAGAGCAGGACCACAATCTGTACGATTATTTATATATAACATAAGAACATATAGCAAAGAAAAAAATAATAATGATAGAGAAATACTATCCCACCATTTTCTGTAAGGAGTAAAAAAATAACAAATTATTGAAAACAACAACAAGATATATGCATTTTTTTCCGAAAGCGAAGTAACCAAGACTGCAAAAAAAGCTAATAACAATATTTTATAATTAATAGAGAGTTTCATTTTTAATTAGTTACAATATTATGATCATAAAATTATTTCTTCATTAAGTTATAAATAATCGAAGTAACGAAATCTTTTTCCCACTTATTTAATGATACAAAGTATGTTGTTAATACGAAAATTGATATTGCAATTAAATACATTACGATAAAACGGAAGCTAAAATCCATTGTGTTATAAATTATCCAACATACCAATCCGCTTATCAACACAGGTGGCATTGAACGAAAAATAACATTCTTACAAAATTTAATTGGGGAAAAATCATCTTCGTTTCTCATAAAATATATTCGAAGTAGCATTGATAATGTTTCTACAATAACCATAGTAATGCATACCCCAATTAATGGCATACCATATTTTAATCCCACTAGACATATTGGAAAAATAAATAATTTTGGAGTAAATGTTAGAAAAATATATCTTCCGATATTTTTACCGATAGCTCTATTAACAGTTCCAATACCATTTGACAACATATCAACTATTTGCATAGATAAAAACATAGTACCAAACATCATTGTATTGTCTGGAACTTCTACAAGCCAAAGTGCAAGTAAACTTTCCATTTCGAACATTGTAGGTATTCCGAGCATAGCTAACAAAAGAAATGAAAATTTAGATTCTATTTCTGCCAACAACCACATTCGTTCTTTGTTTCCAGCACCAGCGGATGCCATTAATTGAGGAGCTATAGCTGTATTAAAAGATGAACTAACAAAAGAAATCATTCCGGATATTTGGGAACCTATACCGTATGCTGCATTAATAGCAGCCCCAAAAAATTTGTTAAGCATAATGGCTACGCCTTGAGTACGTATTGCTATAACTCCACTCGAATACATTATCCATCCTGTAAAAGATGATAGCTCTTTTAAATATGATATATTAAAATTCTTAAAGCGAGGTAATATGCATTCTTCGTATTTTGGGAAACAGAATAATGCAAAAGCCAATAAGTTAAACAATCGTATCGAAAACATTATCCAACCATATGCCAATAATTTATCGGCAAAAAGAGGTAACATCAAAACCAAGATAACCTTCAATAGCCCATCTATAACATCAACTAGCGATGTGTAAACAATGTTTTCGTGAGCAACTAATAATGCTCTAAATGGAGATGCTATAAAAGAAATATATACCATGCAAACAACTTGCAGATACAATATTTTCGATACGCCTACTTTATTTTCGGGAATATTTAGAAATCCATCAAACAACAATGGTGTTAAACACAATAATAATATCGTTATTACAAGACCTATAAGTAGATGAATGGCAAGACTGTTGCTAAAAATCTCTTTTAGCTTTTCGACACTACCAACTCCTCTATTAACTGATAAAAAACGTTGAGTACTACTTACCAAAGAGTTTGTAAGAAAAGATAACATACTTACAACTCCAGCCACCAACACATATATCCCATAATCGTCAATACCTAAGTATTCCAATACAAGACGAGAAGAATATAGCGACAATACCATATTAACTATAGTACGTCCATATTGTGCCAAAGTATTTACTATTATTCTGTTTGATGCTTTCATTATAAAAAATACAAATTTACAGACTTAAGTGAGTGAAATTTAGTTTTAAATTTTCTCAGTTTACCAAATCCAAATTAAGATATTCTCCGGCTTTTATATCAACTTCTTCAACATATCCACCAGCAGGAAGACATCCACTAGGCGTAAAAGTTAGTTCACCAAAGTAAATATTCCCTTTTATGTAATATAAATCAACTCTAACATATGGAAAATCTTTAGACAAATTACAAGCCATTTCTACCATAGCTTCTAATTTTTCCGGTTTATCCATGTGCTTTCCATCGTCAGGACGATCTGATTTTAAATACATTAATCTATCCCATTCAGGAGACATTATCATTTCTTTAGGGTGTCCGGTTGTATAATCACGTTCATAACACAAACCTATCCATTTTGGAACTCCATTAAAACAATGTATTTTAAAATCCACAATTTCAGAACTATGGTCAACAGGAAGAAACTCTTCACAAATTATATATCTGTCAATGTAGTGATAATGATATTCCGGAGTTACTTTGCTATAGTCTATATTCATCCATTTATTTAGAGTTTTTATAGTAGACTTTATATCTAATTTCGATTTATCTTCAACTAAGATATTCATTCTACAACCATGGTTGCATTTAAGTACAAAGCGTTTGGGTAATTTCGAAAAATCAATATCTCGAGCATCTTTCCAATACCCCAATAATGACACTAATGTTTCAGAATATCCCTTTCCTATGATAAAGTCTCTTACTTTGTATTTGTCAGCACAAAGAGCCTTAATTTCTGGTTGCCAATTTTTGTTCAGCCAAAGAAGTTTTTCTGACCAAGTTTTAGGATTTTCTAAATCTAACTTTTTATTTGTTGCCATATAAAAACGATGAGCATTAAGTTTGTCACCCTTATATAGTCTAGATTTAACTGCATTAATATATCTTCTAAACATTTTTCAATTTATTATTGTGTAAAGTATTGTTACTACATTTAATAAGTATTTGTGGATTATAAATTAATCCACAAATACTTAATCATTAAAATTTAATCTATAATATCTTCAATTGTTTTATAACCATAATAGCATGGGATACCGGCTTTCAATGGGGCAGACAAATCTTTGCTATCAAGTATCAAACGATTGTTATCATCTATTATACGTTCATTTCTGATTTCTTGCGACCATCTTATGATTGCATCAATTGTCAAAACTTCGATATTCAATTGTTCTGCCATCCATTTTGCAATACAGTTGCCATAATAGATGTCATCCAAAAAGAATCGGTGATTTCTATCCACTTCCCACAATCCTTCTGCATTTTGAATTGTTGGAGTTTGAATTGACACCAATGTTTGAGAGGTTACAAACGATTCTTTTACATCTGTATTTTGTGATTGATACGAAAATCTTTCCAATGCCAAATAATCTAACATATGGCGGAAATCTTTTTCGGGATGCATGGTCCGGATTGCTGCTCTAATCTTTTCATAATCGGCATCCAAATCTGCCAACAAATTTGCCGATACATCATCATAATCGCGATAAAACCATGGAACATCTTCTTTATTTTGCCATGTTTTGCCATGCACTTTGTACAAGCCAAAGCATCTTGATGTGTGGATAATTTGATTATCAACCGACAAAGTCAAAGACAAGAAATTTTTGCTCTGTTCTGTTCTTCCTTTGCCAAACCATTTGTAGCAAACTTCGTTGAAAAACTCTTCGTTTACTTGCTCAAAATATTCATTTGGATAAACAGCAGCATAATTAACAGCTTTACAACCGTATGTAACACCTTTTTTACCATACTCGATTAAGCGGCAAATCCATGGAATTAAACCAAACGCAAATGTAACGATATTGGTTAGACTATATTCTTTTTTAATTTCGTCAACCATCCAATTCCATCCACCTTGTCCGTAAACTGTACCTATAAAGACAGTTTTATCCTTATTAAGATATGGAGCCAATTCGTGCAATGCCACACGGTATTTATGCACAGGCATACAGAACACGATGTAATCGGCATTTGGAAACAATTCTTTTGGATCACTTGATGCCTTTTTAATATTTCCGGAATATGTACCCATTACTTTTCCAGAGGGATCGTGCCATTCCAATTCAATAGTGTTTGACCATTTTTCCGGTCTTGATGTATAAACTGAAACATCAAATATCGAATCCTTTAAAAAAGGAATAAGGGTGTGTGAACTGCTACCACCACCACAAACAACTAATTGCTTTTTCATTATATATATCTTATTAAATGTTTATTTACTAACTACATGAATAAATATACTTTTGTTAATATAAAAATATATAAAAAATCTTGAGTATTTAGCTACTATAAAAGTATTATTTTTATTTTTTAATAATAATATTTTATACGAACATTCTGTATTTTACCATCTGAATAATCTGAGTTTTTAAATTTATATTTTTAAGATTATTTTATTCGTTTCTTTACAGCCTCAATAAAATCTTTTAAGGCATAACCAAATCCGTAACTTCTGACAAAATAGAACATATTACTTAAATGGTATCTGTACAAAAAAGATTTTCTATTTTTCTTATTGGGGTTCTTAACTGCTACTGTGGTGTCGTACAAAAATATTTGGTTGCCCTCATTATTGTTCAACACGTTCAAATCAATAGGGCGATAGTTTAAGCCAAACGAGCGAACTATTTTGTAATCCTCTACCTCAGTAGTAAGCCAATAGCGTTTGTTTAAGCGATTATGCCACTCGCCTTGCAGATCTATGCATAGTTCATCGGGGGTATATCCAAGCAGATTATACAATTCAATATTTTCAAAAAAGCCATCATAAAAAACTGCCTTTGAGTCGAAATCCGGCAACAGAAAACTTGTCTTTTTGCCACACTGCATAGGCACTTGATATATGGTATTCGACGTACCATCATTGTGTTCTCCGGCATCGCCAAAATTGGTAGATAGTGAAGCGTAAGGATGTACAAAATATTTATTTTCTTCTATGCAATAGCGAGTATGATATTTAAGCCACGATTTTTGATTCCACAAACATATGCTTCGAGGCAAATGTTTCATCATCGGAAAATCTTGATGTGAGAGATACCACTCACAAAAGTTTTTCCAAGAATCCCGCATCCACACTTCTCCCCACGACATTGCACAATTCATAAAATACACATCATGTTCGTCTTTAACCGGTTGAAAAGGCAAACCTATTTGGTAATTGATGCTAAATCCATATAAACTTATACCTGCAATATCTGGGCAAACATGGTACTTTTCAACCGTTTGTTTGGCATATGTATAAAAGTTAGGCGATACTACTATATCATCTTCAAGTACCACAATGGCATCAAATATATCAAACCATTTACCAAGGCTCATCATGTGAGGGCGAAGACCTAAATTTTTTTCATGCTTATCTACAATCTTTTCGCCATGTTTCCATTCATAGTTGTCGGCAAACCGTTCTACTACATCTGTATTGCTTTTGTCTACACTGATAATAAGTGTAACATTCTCCTCGTAATATGCCAAATCTAACGACTTGAGCAAACGACTTAAAGAGTCCACACGATTAAATGCAACTGCAACTATCGCTATATTATTCATATATCAGAATTTTTCTTTATAAAGATTTCGATATTTTCAAAATCATCTGCATGGCTTTGTAGCCACGAGTCGGATTTATCCCACCATTTAATTTTCTGCAATCGAGCAATTTGTTCTTCGTTGAAGCGGTATTTAATCACCTTAGCCGGTACACCACCAACTATTGCATAAGGAGGTACATCTTTTGTAACCACAGCTCCCATAGCAACTATTGCACCATCTCCAATCGTCACGCCTCCTTTTATGATAACATTGGCTCCAATCCAAACATCATTACCAACAACTACATTGTATCCATCCACACTCAAGTGTTCTTCAAATCTGTTTTTTCCAACAAATGTTTGTCCATTTTGCAATAGGGTACTGAAAAACGTAGGCGAAGTAGAAACCCAAACAGACGAAGGATGTGTATTTGGAACTACATTAACATTAGATGCTATAGAGCAAAAGCGACCAATTTTACATTTATGAAAGTCGGAATCCGCACCTAAATATGTATTCCTACCTACAAAAGCACCAGACACCGAAGCACCTTTTGCTATTTTATTATTACCTTCAAATACAGTACTCTGATTGAAAAAACAATATGGACTAACCCACACATTCTTTCTTCTCAAAAGAATAGAATGGTAAAACTTGTATAAAAACTTCAATAATGATTTCATGATTAGATTATTTTGAAGTAGTATAATAAACCTATAATGGATAACAGCCTACGGGATTGGCGATAGCCGTCTTGTTGTTGTTGGTAAGTTATGTGTTTTTATTGTAGATGTGAAGAGGTGTGAGGTGAAAGATTAGGTCTTGAGTGTTGAAAACGACTGAGTGATTTGTACTAAAAAAGACAATTAATTATAACTATTACAAAAACTATCTTTTTTGTTCATTATCGATAATTTCTTCTAGTTTGCAATATTCATCTCTCATACTTTTCATATTTAAAATATAGTACATAATAGAAATAATTTCAATCACGGCAACTGATAATGAATAGTTAAAAAAGTATTCATTATAAAGTAAAAAGAAATTAAAAGGTTCAAAATTATCCATACAAGCAATTATGACATAAATAATAGTAACAATAGCAAAATTCCTAATATATTTATTCATTATATGCGTTAGTTTTTTTTGTATATCCTTTTTGGCTATGACATTTTTGACATTCTGAGTATTTATAGAAAGAATCAAACTCATGCCCACCGAAAACATTATACCAATTACAGAATAAAATGTATTGATTAATGATGGCGGAATAGTAAGGTTCGGAAATATAAATCCTAGAACCAAGCTAATAATCAAGAATATCACATGTTTCATCGGATTTGATTATTTATCTCAGATAGAAAATCTAACATTTCTTGACGCAAATCTGCTTCATTAAGCAAATTATTTTCTACTGTCTCAACATTAATGTGTTTTGAGAGTATTGTTTCCCCTGCCTTAATTCTTATATTATTTTTGGTAGAAAATTTCACATTTTCATTGTCTGTCAAATTGGTAACAATGGCACTCATTGCTCTTTTCACATCCTCTTCGTTCAGTTTTTTCTTAGAGCGTTCATTAAATTTTACTACCAAATTAGCTGTTAAAATATTCTTATCAAGAAGAGGTTTTATATCTTCGTCTAAAATAAATCTCTTAATACCATCAAAAGCTATTTGGAGAATTGACGTATTTATTATATTGTCTTCATTTTGAATTGTTCTAGAATCTCCTGCAAATTCTATTTTTCTTAAGTCTTGCAGTCTTATATTTTTAGGGGTAGTAATCATTACAGAGAATACATAACTTTTTCCTATTAACTCTGTTTCAAGAAAATGATTTACAAACGTGCGAAATCTAGAAATTTTAGATGTAGGCATTGTCGTAATTAAATGTCTATCATCTAGAGCAAAATAATACAAATCTTTACAGGACATTTTATCATTATCAGCTCCAACACCATCAAGTTCCGAAAAAGATAATTCATTTTTATCTAGGTAATCAGAAGGCAAACTTGGCATCTCTTTCGAAAGAATAATTCTCATTAAAGTCCCATAAATATATCCATTATTATACGATACAACTTGAGATAATACATCCGTTTCGTGAGTTTGACTATTAATCTCTAACATTCTTTGTCGTATAGTCTTACTATCGCTGAGTTTTGCACGAAATTTCTCAGTGAAGTCAGAATAAGCACGACTTGCATCACTATTCTCAATTGTATATGCATATAATGTTACTGCTTTTGACATAGTAAGTAATGTATTTTTATATTTATAGATGATATTCTAAATAAAGAAATTTAAAAATTAATATTATAAATTATTGAATTTCAAAGTATATTCATTATACAAACTTATAAAAATTTCATCAATAAGTATTAACAATGTAAACCTAAAAAAGTAATTATCATATTTATAATTTGATTTAGCTAACGTGTTTAAAGAAGGTAAGTTTTGTTGATACGAAGTAAGATTATGAGCACATCTATGCCTATGGCGTGTAACTATTTCATCATACAATAAAGATAATCTGTCACTAAGAAGTCCATTTTTTCTAGATTCAGGCCAAAAAAAGTAATCATTTTCAGATTTCCAAAATGAATAAATTCGATATTCATCGGTACATAAAATAGATTCTTTTAATAAAGATTCTATCTTACTTCGTATAATTTGAGGAGAATACTTATTTAAAATCTTAAGCTTATTTCTCTCACATTCATTCAATATATTTGTTCTAATTTGTTGAATGTTTTCTTCTGAAAGTCGTTGTTTGTTTTTGGATTGTTTCTTTATTTCATCATTTACTTTTATTTCGGTTTCCTTTTCTATAAAGAAATGTTCACTAACTTCAAAACCATCCAACAATAAATGAAAATTATCGGTAGTAAAATTATGGTCATTTTTTTTAATTTGTTTTATTAGAACATCGTAAATATCATTCTTTTGTTTATAACAAGAAATCTCTCCATAATCTTTGTTTTTCAAATAACTATATCGAAATTCATAGTCATTTGTAGCTATTTCCCAACAGATACATTTCAATTTTTGTTCTTGGGCACCCGTCATTTTTAGAAAAATTGATTGGAGAATATACTCATGAAGTGGATAATTTTCAATACCACATATTCCATGACACGCATTAACTCCATCTACTAAAATATTTATAATGGGCGTTTTTATGAATTTAGAATGAATACTATTGTACATATCTGCTATATATATCACAAGATTCTTTCAATCGTTCTCTTATATTACCAAGTCTGTTACTACTTTTTACATATGCTGTTTCATTTCGTTTATTCTCAATTTTATTACTAATATCTTCTCTCAAATTAGGTAATCTTTCATTTTTCAATGTTTTTCCTTTAAAAACTATGTAATATATAAGACCAAACAACCAATAATCAGCATCTATCCAAGTTTCAAAAGATATCCCATCTCTTAGATTTATAGAAGATTTTATAGTTTCTATATTGTTTTTTAATATGACAAAGCGATCTTTCCAACAGTTTCTTAAAGTTTCTTCGAAATTAAAAGTATCAAATTTATTTTGATAGTCTTCTTGTTCATCTATTCCTTTTCCAAGAATGAACGATACATAATCAGAATAATAACTTTCGCGAGAACGATATGAGGAATAGCCCACGAGAACTTTTTTAGGATCATAGCCATTAGAATAGTACTGAGATAAAATTGATAAATAGCGAACAAAATCTATATTAAACGGTTGAAAATTTTCTAGTATCTTAATATTGCACAATACATCATTTCCTTCATAATCTTTTCCTTCAAAAAATTTTGTTAGTTCTGGATTTTGAAAATACAAAGATTTACGACTTTCTAAATTAGTAAGAGATTTTCCATAATAGTTTATATTTCTGAAAAGTTGAGAGAATGCGACTTCTATTTTTTCTTTATCCGTAGTTTCGGGTATTATATATGAAAAACCTATAAATGTATTCTCAAAAAAATCATCGGTTAATCCAATATCGAATTTTACATATCTATTATCGTCCCTTAATCTTTTTAAGATATCTTCTTTTTTATTGTTATTATTTTCTAATAACATATCGAACTTCCACAAAATAGGTGTCTTTTTAGTATTATTCGGAATATCCTCATTATCATCAATGGAACTATCATCATCATTAGCATTTATAAATTCAGTTGATGAGAATTTATCTCTATCAGGAAGAATTCCTAAGTATGCTAAAAGAACACTTGTTAATCTTTGTTGCCCATCTATGATAAGATTTTTTTTATTGTCATCAATATTGTATAAAGCAATTGTTATAGGTTGTACAAATTGCTTTTCTTTTAGAGATTTTATCAATCTTTTTATATCCTTTTCATTCCAAACAAAATGTCTCTGGTATTCTGGAATTTCTATATTTTTAGACAGCATTAATTTAATCCAATGTGTCAAGGAATATTCTCCATAGTATACTCTACTACTTATTGAATCCATATTGTTTAAAAACTTAAGTATTCTGTAACCTTACGGTAAACCCCGTTGAAGATTGGCATACGAATGCCAAACCTTTGGTGGGGTTGTAAGATTGGTTTGTAATAGGCCTCTCCTAAATCCTCCCCTAAAGGAAAGGACTTTTAAAAGCGGTAGTGTTTATTTAATGTTTACTTTTTAAAGACTGCGAGACTACGAGTGTTTTTTGTCCAATGTCGAAAGTCAAAAGACAAAAGGATTTTCGAAGACTACAAGTCAACGAGACTTTTTTAGGACAACGGTCAACGGTCAACGGACTATTTCTTGTTTAATGTGTTTATTTAGAACTACGGACAACAGACAACGGTCAACGATCAACGGACAACGGACGGACGATAGCCCAAATGCTCACTGCCATAGTTCTACTCAAACAGCTACTTCAACAGCCTCTATAAATTTCAGATTAGTTATTGCTTTAGTGTTATGGCATGATAGTTGATTAAACAAGACATGTGATTTTAGTTGCACTATAGCTGCTTCGACCGTCAAAGCACCTCTTTCGTACATTGCTATTGTAGCATATAGCTGATCGTTTGCTACCGGTCCCATAACATAATCGTAATTATGTGCTGTTCCGTTTTTCCTATTTTTGACAACAAAATTCAGCCATTCTTCGGTAGGTCCATTATAAGTAAGCACATTGTATGACGAACTATTCAAAATTGCTTCATCGAACTCAAATACAGAAACAACAGCTTTAGTGGAAATTTCTCGTTGCTGTTTTAGCAAAGCCCAACGTCGTGCTTGTTCAAAGTCGGTTGTCAAATAAAATCCTTGGCCAAAATCGGTTCTTTTTCGTCCTCGTTTGACATTGGGTTTGCGAACTACCATAGTAGAGCCATGATATAAATTCATATCTTTCTCCTCCTTTTCAGATACAAATCAATGTCATCCAATATATATTCTTCGCCTTGTGTATGTAAAACTTCAAAATTCTGTACTAAATACGAAACAACATCTTTTTCTTTGAATAACGAATAAACCTCCAATGTGTTCTTTTTCTTTTTCGATGCATAACGCTCTAGGCAAAAAATCACGAACAACAACTCTCGTTGCGATAAATCTTTCTTATGTTTTTTCTTTTCTTTCTCCAATTCGGCATACAAATCTTCGGTAGAAGAATACCACCATTTGGCTTGAGGATCGTAGAGTTTCGAATAAAAATCGGAGCTATATAAAAAACACATAGCATCCTGTAAAGAAAGCTGTTTCTTCTTGGAAATCAACTCTACAAGTTCTGCTATTTTTATTGGCACTATCGAATCTTCTATATTTTGCATACCTAATTATATATAGTTGAATTTACTTCTGATATTTATTTTTTCGGTTTGCAAAAGTAACAATTTTTCTTGTATAAGAGGTTGTTTATATTGACTTTTAAGATTTTTTGTATTTCATTCTTTGACTACGGACAAGTCTACGAGTCAATTAGACTATTAAAGGACAACAGACAACGGTCAACGGTCAACGGACTTTTCTTTAAGACTACAAGTCAACGAGACCACTAGACTACGAGTTTTTTTCTTTGAAGACTACAGGTCAACAAGACCACTAGACTACGAGTTTTTTTTGAAGACTACAAGTCAACGAGACCACTAGACTACGAGTTGTTTCTTTTTTGTTTTTTTGATTGCTTTTTTTATAGACTATTTTTTACAGACTACAAGTCGACGTAGTCGTCCAGCGAAGCCTCCACTCGTTGTCTTGTTGACTAGTAGTCTTGTAGTCTGGCGAAGCCCTAGCGAAGCCATCCTTTCGTCTGGCACAGCTTTAGAGATGTTTATAATTTTATATTCATTAAATCGAAATACATAGCAACTGTATCACTTTTGCCTGTATTATAATTCTTTTCTTCTTCTTTTCCCATAAAAATAAAGCCATTTTTGGAATAAAAAGGCACGGCATTACGATAAGCATCTACAGTAATAAATCTACATCCAGTCTTATTTTCTGTTACCATCCAATATTTGATATAGTCCAATATATGCGTTCCCAACTTACTACCGTTGTTCTGAAACTTTTTATTAACTCCCAAACGTCCAATTTTTACAGCAGGATAATCTTTTCTGTGCTTGGAATATGGAAAGAGGTTCTTTATCTTTCGCCAAAAAGACTTCTCTGAATTTATTGCTGTAATTTTATCATTAGACAAGCTGAAAAACAATACGGTATCATCTTTTGTTTCTAAATAATAGGTTACAGCTAATAATTCGTTTTGGTACTGAATTGCATTATCAAATAAAAAGCTATTCAAATCGTCATCGCCACAATCAAAGGGTAAAAAACGATGTTCTTGTGTCAAACGCTTTAGAGGAATCGACAAAGGAAACATTATTTTATATCTAATTCTTTCAACAATGCCTTAAACTCTTCCAAACTTTTCTCTATACGTTGCTGTTCTTTTTTCTTTTTTACTTCACTTGGAATCGACAACATATTTAAGCAAAATATTTCCGCATCTTTACCATAAAGTATCGGAGTATTTTTAATAGGTTTTGCCATGAGTCATTTAATTTTTAAATCAACAAATTACTTATTATTTCAGTTTGCAAAATTACAATTTTTCTTTGATATGGCAAAATAGTTTTTTTAGGACTACAGACTACGGTCAACGGACTTTTCTTTAAGACTACAAGTCAACGAGACTTTTTAAGGACTACAGACAACGGTCAACGGACAACAGACTTCTGGGCTTATTTTGTTTAATGGTTAATGTTTAAGGCTTACTTTTAGGACTACGGTCAACGGTCAATGGACTTTTTTGGTTGTCGAAAGTCTAAAGTCAAAATACGAAAGGCG
>JAEIGA010005024.1_pt1 | contig 20317 bp, 13 predicted proteins | sample 9270691 | NCBI WGS metagenome assembly JAEIGA01 (sample SAMN17057246, study PRJNA624740) | gut metagenome | biome: biome; isolation source: fecal sample | host: Bos grunniens | place: China: Xizang | collected 2019 | reverse complement strand
AAGGCGAAAGACATCGCTCAAATCAGGAAAAGGCTGCAAAATTACTTCGGGTATGCAGAATATTTCCGCAGAAGAAATGCTTCAAAGCAGATTACGCCAAGCGAACAGGTGTTTATCAGAAAAGTTTTTGCAGAGTTCGGTTACGAAATTGCTTTTGATAAAATCGTGAAAGAGACTTTATGGTAAAACGAAAGCAGGCTTTGGGTGCCTGCTTCTTTGTTTATGTGGATTGAATATTGCTTTGCTTGCTTTCGCTTTTTGTCTATACGAATCGCTTTCTTTGTTTCTATTTCATGGCGATTGTTTTGATTATCGACCTTAGTTGTTTCTCTGTCTTGGCTGCTCCTTCGCCGAGTATGAATCCTATCTGCTGAACTTGCAAAAGGGTTTCCTTTATCACCTCATTGACTCTGTGGATGATTTCTTCGGGACGTTCCTCTTCTGCATACAGGTTTCGGAAAATCATACATACGCTTTTTTGCGGTATAAGGGTGAAAATAGACACGTTTATCAAATGTCCGTTGTATTCGATGTCTTTGTTGAGAATATCTTCCGAGGTTTTGAGAACGTATTCCACCTGATTGTATAACTCTTGCGGAAGAAGACTCTTTATACTTGCTCCTATCAATCCGGGGATTATTTCATCTATTTCTTTGGCTTCATCTCCGAGAATCTCGATAAAGCCGTTGTTCGATTCGGTTACTTTCATTTTAGAATCGACAATTGCGATTCCGGGGTAGATATGGTGGATTATCAAAGAGAGTGAGCGGACTAATTCGCCGTTACCGAGTTTCTGCGAATTCAGTTCTTCTTTCAAATCATTGCATTCGTTTTGCAAATCGACAAGTTCGGTTTTTGTGTTTCTCAATCTGTTGTCTGCGTCTCTGCTTCCTTTTTGTGTGTAGGCGAAACACATTTCGGGAGTTGCTATTCCTTGAGCCATGGCGATGGCAAGCTCGGTGCAGGTATCATATCCGCAGGAGCGACAATTGGTATGTTTTCCTCCTGCTTGTTTTCCGAGTTTGGCAAATGCCGCTTCAATTTCTTCTTTTGTGGGATTAGGCAATGTTTTGTCATCTGCCTTATAGAAGGCAACCAAATCCGATTTGTTCGCATATTTATCTATATTCTCCTGCCATTTTTCTTTGTCGAGGGTTTCTATTTTCTTTTTTGCGTATTCGGTTACAAGGTTATGACGCACGAATTTCTGTCCTTTGGTGCATCCGGGACCCATCAGACAGCCCTTACAGAAGTAAAGATTGAAGTGTGTGTTGAACTCGTTGCTGTGTTTCGAGAATTGTTTCAAAACATCCGGCACATCATTTTTGCCTTCCACGTTAAGGAAATGTCTATTCAGCATTTCGTTATTCATTCCGCAAGCTTCAACAAATCCTTCCGCTATGGGGTATAACGAACCCTTGTATCCTGTCGGCTCATCAAAGTCGGAGAATTCTGCAAACTCTTCTTTTATTTCATATTTCTCAAACAAGCGTCTGAGTTCCACAAAGGTCAGGAAAGCGTCTATTTGTAAATTCTTTTCGTATCGTGAATTGTCTTTTTTGATTCCAAGACATGGAGTTATGTTTACTATTTTCGTTTCTTCGCCATAGTGTTTGCGAACGACCGAAGCCATAGCGACGGCGGCAGGTACTATTGGAGAAAGGCTGTTTACAAGCGATGGCTGATATTTCTCAACATACATATTCGCAACAGGGCAATGCGAACTGATGAAACTGCGTCCTTGAAACTTCTCACAAAGTGTTGCTTGTTTGTTTGCAATCAAATCTACTCCGAAACTTACTTCACAAACATAGTCAAAGCCGATTCGTCTTATCATTGTAACGAATTTGCGATAGTCTCTTATGTCATCGAACTCTCCTGCTATGCTTGGGTCGCATATTGCCGCAACCTTGTTTTCGGATTGCAACAATCGCTCGACTTGTTCTATGTTGCTAACCGTTTTAATTGCCGAATAAGAACAAGCAGACAAGCAATTCCCGCAAGCAATGCACCTATCATCGACAATTGTCGGCTTAGAACTTTCTTTGCATACTTGAATTGCCTTAACAGGACAAGACCTCACACAGGCATAACACTTTACGCACTTACTTTCATCTAAAAACAATACACTCTCTCCCATATCAATGTCTTTATTTCAGTTTTCAAAGATATGCTTTTTTCTTTTCATACCAACCAATTCAAAGAAAAAATCGTTTTGCTGTTGTTTTATCAGCGAATTCTGACTATCTTTGCAAACCGAAAAGAGGATGTGTCTTTTTGCTTCAAGGTTTGGAGAGAAAAACATTCTTGAATGCTTAATTTGAAATTTTGGAATATGAGATTTGAAAGGCGTTTTACCTATTGTTTGTTTGCATTGCTTGCGATGTTTCTGCTTTCGCAGAGCGTGAGTGATGTTCGCATGCAAAGGATTTCAAAATCGTCTTACGGCATTTCAATATCCATTCTCTCTGATGCCAAACAACAGAAAAAACACCTCAACGAAAAAGAATCAGAAAACAAGAATAGAACCGAAATTGCACTATCGGAAACCCGACACTTGGTCTTTCAGCAAAACGAAGACTTTAATTACAGCAGTGTTTCCGATTTCGAATATCGCTATTCTTGCAATTTGAATACTCGCTTAAACAATCAAAAAGCGGATTTATTACTCCGAAAAGATTTATCCCAATTGCAAGTCCTGCTGATATAGTTCAGACAAATCATTCTTAGATCGGGTTCAACGAATCTTGATTTGGTTTTACCGGATCTTGATTTCGCTAAAATGAATCTTGATTTCAGAAAATTAATTCTTTGTTTTAACAAATTGTTTCTTGCATTCGACAATTCTTTGTTTTAACACCATAAATTATTTACAAATGCAGGAACAATCAAATTGGGACTTTGATACTTTTTTCAAACATAGAGAAATTGATAATTTGATAATACAATAAGGAGACTTTGAAACGGTCTCCTTTTTCTTTTTCTCAATCTTTCCAAACCTAAATCCTATTTTTTTATTATCACATTTCCTTACATTAGAAATAAATATAGTAACTTTGCCGCTTGTTTTCAAATAAATAAATTATGGGAAAGATAAAACAATGTTTCTCTTCGTGGAAAGCGTTCGGCAAATTGTGCTATAACGTTCTTCTTTATGGTTTCGCCTTGGCTGGAATGGCTATAATAGGAGCTTGGGGCGTTTATCAGTTAGGCTGGACTAAAAACAAGGGAGCGATAGATCAGAATAACCGTTACCTTGCTCAAGTTTCCGAAATAGGAGCTCAAAACAAGAAAGCCAAGAAAATCGACCATCAAAAGCTATCCGAAGAGTTTATTAAGCTGGCTGCAATCACCAAACTCTATCCACAAAATGCGGATATGATAATGCAGGCAATCAAAACAACACAAGGAGGTGTGGATATTTCGCAAATGATTGCCGCTTGTGAGTTGTATGTAAAAAATGAGCCGTCTTACAACGATATGGTAAACAAACAAAAACAGGTTCTCGCTTCTACAAATACCAATGTAGCGAATAAGCATGCCATACTTTGGATGAATACTCCTGAATGGGAGGCTTTGAAAGTTGCCATAGTGAAAGACAAAGCTAAAATAGATAGTGCGGCTATGGTAACGGGTGTTGAGCCGAGAATGATTGTGAGTTGTCTTATCGGAGAGCAGATCCGTTTGTTCAATTCAAAGCGTGAGACTTACAAAAAGTATCTTGGTCCTGTTAAAGTTTTATCGGTGCAAAGTCAATTCTCATTCGGTGTGAACGGAATCAAAGATTTTACTGCCGCATGGGTGGAAAGAAATCTTAAAAACGACACTTCTGTTTTCTATATGGGCAAAAAATATGAACATATTCTTGATTTCAAGACTGCCGATCACGAAACTGAAAGAATAAACCGTTTGGTTGATTATCGCGATCACTATTATTCTTATGTATATACAGGTTGTATTCTTCACCAAACAAAAAAGCAATGGGAAAGAGCCGGTTTTGACATAAGCAATCGTCCGGAAATCTTGTTTACTCTTTTCAACATCGGATTCTCTGAAAGTCATCCAAGTGCTAATCCTCAATGCGGTGGTTCGCATATCACGGTTGCCGACAAGATATACACATTTGGAGCTATCGGATTTGATTTTTACTATTCGGGAGAATTGGTTGATGAGTTTCCTTATCTGAAGAAACGATTCGAAGATTGAGGATAATATATCGTTATTAAATAAAAATGGAGACGTTCTTTTGATTGATACGTCTCCATTTTTTGTTTCGTTTATTCACTACAATGATGGATCTTAAAGACAAATTGTTTTTGAAGGCTGTTTTTTCGTTTGAATAACACATAATAATAAACAGCGGTAATAACAATGGCAATCAAGCAAGATAGAGCCTCTGATAAATTCAAGCATTTCAAACAAACAACAATTGCAATCATTAAAAAGACAAACGGAAGCACAAACGCAATAAATACAGCCTTCATTCCGAGTTTTGTACTTATGCTTACCTTTACCTTATCTCCTATTTTATAATCCGCAGCCTTGTCTGTAGCAACCTCTATTTCCTTATCCTTTTTATCAAAACTTGTGCAAGCCCCTCGCGAATGGCAATTGGCACAAGTCGATTTTTGTTCTATCTTGACAACTACCTCTTTCGGTTTCACATCTACCACAACCCCTACTTGCTCACTGCAATTCTCTACCATATCTCTTAATCCTTATTTATATAATCTTTATGTAGTCTTTGTCCAACCAACCTTCTTTGCCATCTTCCGTCCTTACGAACACTTCCTCTCCCGTTGTGGTTTTTATTTTTACCTTCTGACCTTTGAACAACTTGGTTTGTTGAGAATCACTCTTTTCTCTGCTTTCGACAAGCACTGCATCGGAAGAGAAGATTATTGCCTCATTTTTTGCATGTACCATATTCTGTCTATACATTCCCAAACCAAAACTTGTAAGGCTAAGCACAAAAGCTGATAGACAAAGATAAAACAACAGCACTTTATTATCACTATTGAAATAATAAACAAAGAACAGAACGCATGCTAAAATAAACAGCACCACAAACAAGATTGCCCAAGCTAAAGGAGATAAACAATTTGCTATTGCTTTCGTCCACTTTATCAAAAAGAAATCCTGCATAACATAAACCTCACCCATAAGTCGGCTTCTGCATACCTTGTGATTGCGAATCAAGGTTTCATCGTTAGGAGTAAGCCTTAAAGCTCTTTCGTAATAAAGTATACCGTTTGCAAAATCACTCATTCGGAAATATGTATTCGCAATACTATGATACAATTCGGCATTCGGATTTGTTTTTTCTGCTTTCAAATATATTTCAAGTGCTTTTTCATAGTCTTTTGCTTTGTATGCTTGATTTGCTTCTTGAAGATTCTGAGCGAAAAGTCCACTTGAAAGCATACACATAAGAAGCAAACATATGGTTTTATTGTTTTTGCGATTTTGTTTCTTCAATTTAGCCATAGAAGTTTCTATATCCGTTATCGTTTTCATCGTTTGCTCATACAACTCTCTGTGTTTGTCACTCTCTTTACTTTGGGAGAATCGTATGTATTCGCAATCGTTCAATGTCTTTATGGTGTTTTGCAAAACATCTTCCTCCAAACAATTATCCGACATAACCTTTTCGATATTTTCCAAACTCAAATCAGATGTTGCAATCTTAAACTTATCCGACAAATAGCTCCAAAGAGCCTGACCGATTTCGGCTTCGAACTCATCCCTCCTATTTTCTTTCAAATACAATGCCGCTTTTTTCAATCGTTTCATTGCAACCTTGTTTGCCTTTTTCAGCTTTACCCCGACAACATCTTCTCTTTCTTTCAGTTGTTTTGCAGTCAAGCGAATCATTATTACAAGTGCAATTATCAGCACAAGAATCAAGACATACAATATCGGAAAAGAAAAAACAGGCATCAGTATTCCATCTCGTTTATCTTTGGATGCGAAAACATCTGTTATAGACATATTTCTATATTTCTCCCTTTCGGACATCTGTTCGACAAATTTGCTGTCGTTCTTTCCTTTTTCTATTTTCAAGTCATAACCTTCTGTTGTAAGGGTTTTATATTCTCTTGTTTGAGGATCAAAATAGGTGAAATTTAACTCTGGAATAGAATAATTGCCTTCAACTCTCGGTATTATTATGTATTGAAACGTTCTGCTACCGCTTTGTCCTGCCGCTGTTTTACTTATATTATCGGTAATATTGGGGTCATACACCTCAAATTCATCAGGCAATGCCAATTTCAAATTTTCAATCAGTGTAAGATTTCCTTTTCCCGAGACGGTATAAGAAAGAGTTATCGCTTCGTTTGTTCGACAGAATGATGTATCTATTGAGGATGAGATTTCAAACTGTCCTACCGCACCGAGAAAACTTTCATCCGATTGAGGCAATTCTTCAACCTCTATACTCAAAGCATTGGTTTTAAGTTTTTTGTTCACTCTTTCGAAAACCGGAGAGCTATGAGAGAAGAACGGATCATTGAAAAAAGCATCGAAAAACGGATCCCCTGTCGATACTCTTTGACGACGGGTCGTTCCTGTTTGCAAATGAGCCACTATTTCCAAACCCATAGGATTTATATGTAAGGTTCCCGATTTTTGTGGATAGACTAACACTTTTCGAAGCGTGGCTACTTGATACACTTTGCCGTCTATGACCTCTTTTTCCAAAGTCGGCGTGAGTTGATTATCCAATTCTTCAACCCAAAAGCCTTGTGATGAAGGGAATTTGTCGACTTGGTATTCCGAAACAGGAACAAGAGTGTATATTTTGTATGAAATAACTACTTCCTCTCCCTTTACGACTTTACTCTTACTTGGAATAGCTCTAACAAAAACAGCTTTATCATCGATAACTTTTACTGTTGGTTGTTGCGATTGAGGTGTTGCATTAGGATTATTCGCAGCACGCTGACTCATCGATGGATTATCCTCTACCGAAATTGTCATCGGTTTGGTTGTATAGAGTTTTCCATCTACTTTAACGCGAGCCGAGGGTATTGTTATCTTCCCTGTAGTTATACTTTGCAACCAAAACACGAATGAAGTCGAACTATTATCAGTTCGTTTGCCGTTTATAATACTTATAGAGGAGCTTCGAGAGGTTGAAGGTCCTCCTAATATATTTACATTCTGGAAAGTTGGAGCCTTAAAGTCAGAAGGTTTTGACGAATTCACTGTAAAACTCACTCTGAATCTTTCATGCAAGCCTACAACTTTCGGAGCTTCGCACTTAAATACAATTTCCTGTGCATAGAGTCCAAAAACGGAGAAAAGAATCGCAAATATTATTAAAACTATCTTTTTCATAACTACCAGTCTTTTTCAATTGAACGTTTTTGTGCATTGTCTTCTTCTTTTCTTTTTACTTTATTGAGAGTTTGTTTCTCACTATTTTTCAATGCGTCCAACATTCGCTCCATCTGTTTCTTATTTTTGTCTGCACCTTCTCTCATTTGGTTGTTTTCCGGTTTCTTATCAGTTTTTTCACTCTGCTTTCCGGAGTTCTGATTTTGATTATTATTCTGTTGTTGTGGCTGTTGCTGATTATTGTTATTTTGTTGCTGATTCTGCTGTTGCTGTTGTTGGTCTTGTTGTTGCTGTTGTTGATCCTTGTTTTTTTGTTCGTCATCTTTCAATAGGTGCATTGTCAAAGCAAGGTTATATTTCGCACAGCTATCTTGAGGATTCAACCTCAAGCTTTGTTTATAGTATTCCTTTGCTTTCTCAAGATAGAATCTATATTGTTCGGATTGCTTTACCGTATCCAACTGCGAAATTTTGAAATAAGTATTTCCAAGATTATAATTAGTCGTTGCATAAGACGAAGTATCATCTTGCTCCAACGATGCTTGATAACTATCGTAATATTTCGCGGCAGTGAGCAATTTATCCCCTTTTTCTTGTTTGTAAGACGCCGATGCAAGATTATATTCTGCCTTTGCGTATGTGGAATCTACGGCAAGAGATTCTCTATATCTCTTTTCGGATTCCGCAAATTTGCTTTCCTTATATTGTTTGTTACCATCCCTAAGCTTGCTCTTCTCTCTATCACAAGCAATAAACAAACAACAAACGACAAGCAAGTATATCAAATTTCGTTTCATAAATTCCAAATTATTTACCAAAGAAAAACTTCCTGTTTATGTACTTATTTTTTCTTTCAAAAATAAAATACTCCATCAAAAGCAAGAGTAAAGCAAACATAGCAGGAATATAAAAACGGCTTTCATAGTTTTTATAAGCCAATGCTTCATATTCGTTCTTCTCCATCTTGTTTATTCTTGCTAAAATATGTTCTAAGCCTATTGAGGAATTATTTGCTCTTATGTAAATCCCGTTTCCTTTTTCTGCAATCTGCTTTAATAATTCCTCATTCAATTTTGTAAGAACTATGTTACCCAATCTATCTCTTTTATATTCGATTTGTCCGTTACGATTTTTAATTGGAATCGGGCTTCCTTCACCCAATCCAAGTCCGATTGTGTTTATAACGACTCCTTCTGCTACAATATCTTTTGCAATTTTAAGAGCATCTTCCTCATTATCCTCTCCGTCGGATATAAGCACTATACTGCGTGAACGTTTCTTGTTTTCATCCTGTCCAAATGCCGAAAAAGCGGTCTGTAAACTTTCTCCAATTGCCGTTCCCTGCGTAGTAATCATTTCAGGAGTGATTACATCGATAAATGTCTTTGCAGCCGAATAGTCAGACGTTATAGGAAGTTGAACAAACGAAGTTCCGGCAAATACAACCAAGCCAATTCTATCTCCTTGCAATTGATTGATAAGTTGATTTATTGATTGCTTGGCACGACTTATTCTATTAGGTTTCAAATCTTCAGCAAGCATACTGTTAGATATATCTAAACATATCACCAAGTCTGTTCCCCTTCTTTCTTTTTTCCCAACAGATGTACCATACTGTGGATTGGCTGCGGCAAAAACCAATAACGCAAAAGCTATATTCAACAATACAAATTTCAATCTCTGCTTTCCAATTGACAGTTCAGGCATTATCACTTCTTGAACTTTGGCGGAAGCAAATTCTTTTAATTTCCTTTTCTTTGAACGCAAATAGAAATAATGTGCAACAAAGAAAAAAGGTATCAATATCAAAAGATATAAAAATTCGGGCGTCTCTAATTTCAACATAACAAAGTTCTTATGGATTGGTTCTGAAATATGTCTTCCTCAACAATAATTCCAACACAAGTATTATAAGAGATAAAAGTACTACTTTCTGCCCCACATCTATGTATTCCTTATAATATGCCACATCGATTTTTGTTTTCTCCATTTGATCTATCTCTTCAAAAATCTTACTCAATGAAGCATTCTGCGTACTCCTATAATACCTCCCTCCTGTTGAGTTTGCTATTTCTTGTAATAAAGATTCATCGATTTTAACCTCGACATTCTGATACTGTTTTCCGAACGGGGTTTGATAAGGATAAGGAGCGTAACCCATTTTTCCGACTCCGATTGTATAAACTCTTATTCCATATTCTTTAGCTATGCTTGCGGCAGTCAGAGGGTCTATTGCACCCATATTATTCACACCATCGGTTACAAGAATTATTACCTTGCTCTTGCTTTTCGAGTCTTTGATTCTGTTAATTGCCGTTGCTAAACCATCACCTATCGCAGTACCATCATCAATTTCTCCACTTGTTGTAGAGGATAACAGTTTCTGTAAAATATCATGGTCAATAGTTGATGGACATTTTGTATACGCTTCACCCGCAAAAACAACTATTCCCATATTATCGCTTTTGCGTGCATTGATAAACTTCTCGATAACATTCTTTGCCGATTCCAAACGATTCGGTTTGAAGTCTTCGGCAAGCATAGATGTAGAAACGTCCAAAGCAAATACAATATCTATTCCCTCAACACTCTTTTCATCTTTAGAATAGTGCGTTTGAGGTCTTGCAATCGCAATAATCAACAAAGCGACAGCCAAACAACGCAACCAATCAGGCAACTTGCGGAAACGTAATTTGAATGTCTTTCTTGCACCCTTGAATTGCTCCAAATCAGAATAAAAAAGCTCTGCATTGTTTTTTTTATCGAAGAAAATACTATACAAAACCATCAAAGGTATGATAAGTAGCAAAAAAAGCAAATATGGATACTGAAAACTAATCTGGCTCATCATTCTTCTGTTTGTATGTTCGGTTCAACCGTTGTATTGTTTACAAAATCTTTGGATACATTCCACGCATTCTTGTCTGCAAAATCATCTGATTCATACTTTGCAAATTTCACCAAATCCGAGATATCGAACATCTTTTTCAAATTCTCAAAATCTGAAACAGAAATTTCAGAACACCTTTTCATTTGTTCAAGAATTTCTTCCGTTGTCATCTCACACGCAGTTATTGAGAAACGTTCTTCCAAGTAAATCCAAACAATTTCACTCAGCTCACTATAATACTGTTTCTTTAATCCCTGCTCACTCAATCTTTTCAAACGCAAATCTTCCAACGATTTCAATGCCTTGATATGTGGTGGAATCTGTTTCTTTTGCACAATCTGAGGTTTATCTTCCTTAGGTCGATTTCTCAAATACCTCACCAAGAAATATAATCCGACAATCAATGCAACTATTCCTAAAATCAAATAAATCAACGGCAAGATTTCCTTTATACTGAACGGTTCTTCAACCAAGGGTTTTATGTCTTTGATTTCCGTTTTCAAAGTATCTATCTGATATTGCAGAATTTCTATCTCTGCAGGCTGAAGTCTAAGAATCGTTTCGTTTGTATCAACGGAATACCTCACCAACACACTATCTCCCAAAGCAATCACACCGGGAATAAAGCCCATATAAGTTTGCTTACATGCCAAAAAGGTTTTCCCATTATTTTGAGCCGTATCGATTTTTGTTGATTGCAATTCCAGCGTATCGCTGTTTTCCTTGTTATAAATCAAATCAACGTGTTGCCCTTTTTGAATAGGAACAGAGAAAGTCAACTCTATAACATCTCCTATATTATATTGTTTTTTGTCGCTTTTGGTTTGAATTTCCTGTCCTATGGATTCGAGCGACAAAAACATAGACGCAATAAGCAAAAACAATATTCCACACCTTTTCATCAGCTATCTCCTTTCTCGTTTTGCAAACAACTTCACAAGCTGCTTTATATAATCTTCACCACACAACATCTGAACGTTATCGATTCCGTATTTGGTCAATTCGTTCATATTGTCATTTTGCTGTTGTATGCGATAATTCTTGAAATTTTCTCGAGTTTGTCTGTCCGATGTATCAATCCAGAGACTATTTCCGTTTTCTGCATCGGTAAACTGCACAAGTCCCATATTGGAAAGATTGAATTCTTTCTTGTCATTAACAAACAAACAACTCAAATCGTGCTTTCTTGCCGCTATATGCAAACTATCATCAAACTTTCCAAAGCCATCTGTTATCAAAAAGCAGGTTGAATGTTTCTTTATCACATTGCTTAAAAACATAAAGGCTGAAGAAAAGTCGGTTTTGCTGTTTGTACGTTTGAATGTCAACAATTCTCGTATCACAGCCAAAATATGCGAAAGCCCTTTCTTTGGCGGAATATATTTCTCCACCTTATCGGAAAAAAGAATCGCACCAACCTTGTCATTGTTATTAACAGCCGAGAAAGCCAACACGGCAGCAATTTCCGTTATTGCCTCTGATTTAAGATTATTTTCCGAACCAAACAGCGTACTTCCGCTGACATCTATCATCAATACAACGGTCAATTCTCGTTCTTCTTCAAAAATCTTGACGTAAGGGTGATTATTTCTTGCCGTAACATTCCAATCAATATTCCTTATGTCATCTCCGTAGGTATATTCACGAACCTCACTGAAGGTCATTCCCTTTCCCTTGAACGCACTATGATATTGTCCCGCAAAAACATTCTGCGAAAGTCGTTTGGCTTTAATCTCAATCCTATGAACTTTCTTTAATAAGTCCTCTGTGTTCATCTCAAAATCAAGGAACGTCTATCTTGTTTACTATTTCGGTAGCGATGTCTTCCGATTTTATGTTTTCAGCCTCTGCCTCATAAGTCAAACCGATTCTATGCCTCAAAACATCTAAACAAACCTCTCTCACATCTTCCGGAATAACATATCCTCTTCTTTTTATGAAAGCCAAAGCTCTTGAAGCCAAGGCAAGATTGATTGTAGCACGAGGAGAAGCTCCGTATGATATGAACGATTTCAAGTTATTCATACCATATTCCTCAGGAAAACGAGTTGCAAAAACTATGTCCGTGATATAATTCTCTATTTTCGAATCAATGTAAACCTCTTTTACAACCTCACGAGCATGAATTATGTCTTGAGGTTTTATCACAGGTGATATAGTTTGCTTGTTTGGCGAGATTTGACCTCTCAATATCTCTTTTTCTTCTTCTTTATTAGGATAAGAAATGACTACTTTCATCATAAAACGGTCCATTTGAGCCTCTGGCAGAGGATATGTTCCCTCTTGCTCAATCGGGTTTTGTGTTGCAAGAACCAAAAACGGCTCTTCAAGTTTGTAAGTCATCTCACCAATCGTCACCTGTCTTTCCTGCATAGCCTCCAACAAAGCAGCTTGAACTTTTGCCGGTGCTCTGTTTATCTCATCTGCCAATACAAAGTTTGAGAATATCGGTCCTTTTTTCACAGAAAAAGATTCATCTTTCGGAGAGTAAATCATAGTTCCTGTTACATCGGCAGGTAACAAATCCGGTGTAAATTGTATTCTGCTGAATTTTGCATCAATACTTTTTGCAAGAGCGGTTATCGCTTGGGTTTTTGCAAGTCCCGGTACACCTTCCAAAAGTATGTGTCCATTTGCAAGCAATCCCATTATCAAACGTCTGACCATAGTTTTTTGTCCTACAATCACTTTTGAGATTTCGGAAGTAATCACATCCACAAAAGCACTCTCTTGCTCTATCTTTTTGTTCAATTCCATTATATCCATGACACTATATATTATATGGTATTACGCGTATAAGAGAACGCAGATACTTCCTTTTTATTATTCATTTCACCAATTCCTATTATAATATTGCAAAAATTGAAACTTGATTTCACGAAAATAAAATCAAGTTTCAGCAAAATAAAACAAAGAATTGCCACAACGAAATCAAGAGTTATTACTTCCTAACAATCAAGCAAATAACAAACAACAAAATCAAGCCATTTCTTATTTCAAAAAGATGATGTGAAACGTTTTTTTGCAGACATATTTGGCAGTCTTGTCTTTTTTTTGTATTTTTGCCGACTTAAAGGTAAAGAATTTAATATCAGAAATTAACAAGAATAAATTATGAAAAGCAGAAAGTTACTCTTAAGTTTAGCAGTGTTCTTTCTTGTTGGTGCGTTCGTACCAACGAAAGCTTCTCCGATTATGTCAACAGAGGGAGAAGGTGATAGTGAACAGCCTGAAGCAAGAGGCTGGGTTTCGGTTGGACCGAATAACATCTCAGGACGTGTTCGTACAATTGTGTTCGACAAGTTCAATGACGGCGTAATGTTCGCAGGGAGTGCAGGTGGCGGATTGTTTATCAGTGTAAACAATGGTAACAATTGGAGAGAAATAGATTTTTCCAATGGAGAATCTTACGCAGTCTCAGCCATAGCACAAGGAAATGATGGTGCAATCTATGTAGGTACCGGAGAAGGATTCTACGAGCCTATATTTGCTGCACAAAGCAACAGAAAAACCGGTCTTATGGGTAATGGAGTTTACAAAATCACACTTGGAAACTCTAATTGGGCAGAAGGACTTGGCACAGACGAAGAAAAGTACGCTTATGTCTTGGAAAACTTCAACTCTGTTGTGATAAACGGAACTCAACCTGAGAAATACGATTTGGGACATGAGTTTGCGTTTGTTAACGATTTGGCGTTTATTAATGACAAATTGTATATCGCAACAATGTATGGCGGTTTGAAAATTTGGAACGGAAGTACTTTGTCTAACGCTACAATAAACAACAACGTTTCTGTAAACGTTACAGACATCAAAGTAAACAACAGCGGAAAGATTGCAGTTGCTTTTGACGGTGGACAAGGATTCGAAGTTGCATTAAGCACATCAGACAGCACATTTGCTCCAATAAATTTCTCTACAAAGGGAGGCGATGAGAGATATGGAAGAATCGAATTGGCTTATGCAATAAAGAACAACAACATGCTTTACGCATTAGTTTCAGATTACTCTGGTTACCTTCAAGGAGTATACAAAGTAGATGTTGATGCTGCGAATGCACAGTTCGGAAACAAAATGATATCAAACTCTGTGTATTTAGGAAACTCTATGAGTGAGGCAATGGCGATTGCAGTTAATGACTTGGAACAAGAGTATATTTACATTGCAAGCGATGATATGCAAAGATTGTTTGATGCAAACGGAACTGATGTATTCTATTCAGAAACTCAAACATCCTATAGTGCAACTCGTATCTCAGGAAGCTATGTAGCACCAGGCATTCACTCAATTTTGTTCAAGGAAAATCCACAAACTGCAGAGGATTCTATAAACATATATCTAGCAACTGATGCGGGAGTTTATCTATTCTCTAAAGATATGACTCAAAACTACACATGGCAACCAATTAACAAAGGATTGCACTCTTCACAATACTATAACGTAGCAGCAGGTCCTGATGGCTCTATAATGGGTGCGGCACAAAGTAACGCTATTACTTACATTGCAACTCCTTCTTTGGACGGACAAAAATCTGCAGACATTGTTTGGTCTCCAAACAGTTTAGGTTACACGAATTTCGATATTCAAACCGACGATAGTAATGTTCCATACGATTTCAGAATTGAATCACAAACAGGTTCTAATGTTGCAGGTTCTGCAATCTATAGAAGCAAACCAAATATCCGTAAGCCATTTATCTTGATGCGTCCTTACAATGGATTGACAAGAACTTACAGCGATGGAAACGATTACACAGAAATAAACGACCAAACTTGGCATTTCGGACAAGGAGACAACAAGTTAATGAGCAGACAATTGGTTTTGAACATGATAGCAGCTCCTTTCATCGCTCCGATGGCTTATTGGGAATCATTCAATGGCGACACAAAAGATTCTGTTGAAGTAAAATTGGTAGCAACCGACCAAAACAACTCTATAAGTGCAACAAGAGTTATCAGAGGTGAAGAACAATTCAGACTTATTGCAGGAACAGAATTGAGAGATGGCGATAAGATTTTGGTAGAAAGCAACAGTTTAGATTATCCTTTCTTCTATGAATTGACTGAAGAAAGATTCGGAGCAACTGATGGCGTGTTAGACTTGGTTTTTGAGGGTGACACAACATTCCTTGTTCCTTCTCCAATCAAATCAAGATTGTTTGTTGCTACAGCAAACGGAGTATTTGTATGTAACGAAATAATGAACTTCTCAAAGACATATGACAACTCTAAGAACGGATTGCCATGGGTGAGAGTTTATAACGTAAACGGAGCCGTGGGTGATGCAAATGCATTGTACGCAAACCCTGTTCACACTTTGAATGTTTCACCTGACGGAAACACTATGTTGCTTGCAGTTGACCACCTACAAGACGGTACTACTGATTTGATAAGAGTTTCTGGATTCAACGCAGATTCAATCAACTTGAGTGCTGTTGGTAGCGGTGGATTTAACGCTTCATACACAGACGCTCGTAAATTCAAGACAGATACAATAGGAACATACAACAGAAGCATTTCTTCAATCGCATTTGAAGCAGATTCAGACGTTGCGTTCATCACATTCTCAGGATTGAATGGAGCAGAAGCAAACATTAAAAAGGTAAGCGGATTGAATGGCGACTTAGCATCAATTCAAGTTGTTGATATGAACATGAGTGACGACAACAGAAAACCTGTTTTCTCTATGTTGTTGGATGCTTTCTCTCAAAAAGCATACATCGGAACAGATGACGGACTTTATTCAACAAGCAACCGTAACGCAAGCAATATCGAATGGACAAAAGTAGCAGAAGTTCCTAATGTACCTGTTTACGACTTGTATCAACAAACTACAAACTTGCCACAAATTTCTTATACAACATATTTGAGCAACAATGCTACCGAAAACGTATTTGAAGGAACACAATACGTAGGAGCAGTTTACGCTGCAACATATGGTAAAGGCTTGTTTATGTATAGAGATGAGCTTCAAGATGGTTTGGAACCTATCAACGTAGGTCTTGATGATGTTGTTATGGATACAAAGGTTCAAATGAACTTATTCCCTAACCCTGCTGCAAACACAACCGTTTTGAACTACTCTTTGGCTACTTCATCAAACGTTGTAATGAACATTTACGACATCAACGGTAGATTGGTATCTTCTTTGGATAAAGGAAGACAATCAAGCGGAGCTCACAATCAAGTAATCGATGTTCGTTCAATGCAAGAAGGCATTTACATGATTCAATTGATTACAAACAATGCAGTAAGCACAGCGAAATTGATTGTAAAGTAATAAACCGATAAACGGACAAGAAAAGGGGCAAGATTAAAACTTGCTCCTTTTTTTTGTTTTACCCCTTCCGCAAACCTTATCTCCATTTCTAATGCTATTACGCAGGAATCCTCCTGAAAGCAATTGATTAAATCATTTCTCTTTCTTTGTTTTGATTTTTTCGTTATCAAGATTCGTTTTACTGAAATCAAGAAATAATTTTCTAATTCTTTGTTTTATTTTTCTCTTTTCAAAAATCGAAACACTGACCGCAAAAAAACAAGTTCGATTTTTTAAGATTGTTTTAATCGATGTTTCATAACTCATCAATCCAAGTTCAAAGAAATTCACTATCTTTGCATCTACAAAACCGTAATTCTGTATTCAACCGATTCGCCATAGAGTTTGTATAAGATCTCTCAGGAATTACAAGTTATTGAAAAAAGATGCGATGCGAAGGAGGTTTTGCAACATTGAAGCTATTTTACGAAATAATTGATTTTTTTTTGAGAAAAACTAAGACTACTGAAACTTCGGTAAAGAGAATCGCAAAACAAAGTAAATAATTCTCTCCGGTAGTTTTCTTGCAACAATAATATATAAAACATCTAATAGAAATTAAGAGTCTGTTTATAACAGTTGAAGAAGATTTTGCAGAATGAAAGAGTTGAAGAACAGGTTTTCGTCTTGGCAAAGCGTGGATAACTTTGCCAAGAATCTTGCTTTACCGAATAGGAAATATGCTTTGAGTGGTTTGAGAGCATCTTCCCTTGCATTGTTTTCTTCTTGCTGTGTAGAGAAATCGGGAATTGACACACATCTTTTTTTGTTTGCAGACAAGCAAAGAGCAATCTACTTTTACAACGACTTGGAATTGTTTTTTGCTCAAAGAGATTGCAAGCAAGAGGATAAAGATGTGATTTTCTATCCTGCCTCCTACACACATCAAAACGATGCTGCAAAGATTGAGAATGCCAATGTGGTATTGAGGAATATGGCTTTGCAGAAACTGATGACACAAAAGGCGAGAGTGATTGTTTCATATCCGCAAGCCTTAGCAGAGAAAGTGATTTCTTCTTCGGTGCTGCATTCCAAGACAATCAAAATAGAATGTGGCAAGGAATTGGATTTGGATTGCTTTATCGAACAATTGGACGATTTAGGCTTCAAGAGAGTATCACAGGTCTGCGATGCTGGTCAGTTCTCTCTTCGTGGCGGCATAGTCGATGTTTATTCCTTTTCTTCGCAACATCCTTTCCGTATAGAATTTTTTGGAGACAGCATCGACAGCATCAGAACTTTCGATATTGTTTCGCAGTTATCTTTGGAGCAAAAGCAGACGGTGGAAATTCTTGCAGTCAATCATTCTACCGAGGTTTGTTCCAAAGAGGTTTTTCTCGGAGATTACCTGCCTGAAAACTCGGTTGTATGGATTGAAGAGAAGAAACGCTCCTTTGCGAACTTCGAACAATTGGAGGACTTCAACAAAGAGGGCAAAGAAATCTTCACTCCAAGAAAAGAATTGGAACAATGGCTTTCACAAAACAAATGTGTGGATATTTTAGTCGGCACAACAGAGACCGAAAGCCTCTATGACTTTGCTTTGAACGAAGATTGCGAAGCACAAATGCCATTCAACTCCGATTTCAAACTTCTTGTGAGCGAACTTGAAAAATGGTTTGAGCGTTCTTATCGTTGTTTTTTCAGTGTAGGAGATGAGAAGCAGAAGGACAGAGTCAAGAGAGTGATTGAGGAATTCACTCCCAAAGGACATGTTTTGAAAGTCGATTTTATCGATGCGGCTTTTCATGGAGGCTTTATCAATCACTCAAACAAGACATTACTCTTTACAGATCATCAACTCTTCAATCGCTATCATGCAAGTCGCTTAGATGACAATTCGTCTCAAAGAGAGCGTCTGACCATGGAAGATTTGACCACACTCAAACCGGGAGACTATGTAACGCATATTGACCACGGAGTTGGCAAGTTTGGAGGGCTTGAAAAGATTAACAACAATGGCAGAATACAAGAAGCAATCCGCTTGGTGTATAAAGACAACGACTTACTATATGTTTCAATCCACGCACTGCATAAAGTAAGCCGTTATTGCGGGAAAGATGGCACAGAGCCGAAACTTCATCGTCTTGGCTCAAATGCTTGGTTGAAGTTGAAGAACAAAACAAAGAGCAAAGTAAAGGATATAGCCAAGGAATTGATTGCTTTATATGCCCAACGCAAGCTAAGCAAAGGTTTTGCTTTCTCTGCCGACAGTTATCTACAAAATGAATTGGAGGCTTCGTTTCTTTATGAGGACACACCGGACCAATATAAGGCTACTCGCGATGTAAAACGCGATATGGAATCTCCTGCTCCTATGGACCGCTTGATTTGTGGTGATGTAGGCTTTGGAAAAACGGAAGTGGCAATACGAGCAGCCTTCAAGGCGGTTTGCGATGGCAAGCAGGTTGCGGTCTTGGTTCCTACCACCGTTTTGGCATTCCAACACTATAAGTCTTTTTCCGAACGTCTCGGCAACTTTGCCTGCACTGTCGATTACCTGAATAGATTTCGTTCAACAAAAGAAATAAAATCCGTACTACAAGGCTTGGAGTCGGGCAAGACAGACATTATCATAGGCACACACAGAATCCTCAGCAAGGACGTAAAGTTTAAGGATTTGGGTCTATTGATTATTGACGAGGAACACAAATTCGGTGTGAGCGTTAAGGAGAAACTGAAATCCATGAAGGTGAATCTCGATACCCTTACCTTGACTGCCACTCCTATTCCGAGAACACTGCAATTTTCTTTAATGGGTGCAAGAGACCTTTCAGTCATCAACACACCTCCTGCCAATCGTCAGCCTGTCAATACCGAGATTATATCTTTCAGTCAGGAGCGTCTGCGAGATATTATCATGTTTGAGCTTTCCCGGAACGGACAAGTGTATTTCGTTCACAACAAAGTACAAGACATAGAGGCGGTTGCAGAACTTATTCGCAAGCTTGTACCTATGGCAAGAGTGGTTGTGGGACACGGGCAGATGAAAGGCGAGCAGTTAGAGGGGATTATGATGGACTTTATCGAAGGAGAATTTGATGTTTTGGTTGCAACCACAATAGTGGAAAACGGCTTGGATATTCCTAATGCAAACACCATCATAATAGACCAAGCTCAGAACTACGGATTGAGCGATTTACATCAGCTCAGAGGTCGAGTCGGAAGGAGCAACAAAAAGGCTTATTGTTATCTTATCGCACCTGATGAATGCCTCTTGAGCGAAGAATCCGCAAAACGCCTGAGAGCCATCGAGGAATTCTCGGCAATCGGTAGCGGATTTGCCATCGCAATGAGAGATTTGGACATTCGTGGAGCCGGAAACATACTTGGAGCAGAGCAAAGCGGCTTTATATCGGAGATAGGCTTCGATGCATATCATAAGATTTTGAACGAGGCCATACGAGAGTTGAAAAGCAACGACTTTAAGGAACTATTTGTCGAGGAAATCAAACAAGACGGCTATTATGTTGAGAGTTGCACAATAGAAACCGACCTCGACATCTTTATTCCCGACACCTACGTCAGCGACATTGTCGAAAGGCTGAAACTATACAAACGTTTGGATTCCATAGAAGAAGACTCCGAGACAGAGAAACTGAAATCCGAATTAACCGATCGCTTTGGCAAGATACCGAAACAGACAGAGGAATTATTCGAGGTTGTGAAACTGAAACGCCTTGCAAAGAAACTCGCAATCGAAAAGCTGTTCATAAAGCGAGGAAAGATGATTGCCTATTTCATTACGGACAAAGAGAGCGAATTCTT
>JAEIGA010005023.1_pt1 | contig 20317 bp, 23 predicted proteins | sample 9270691 | NCBI WGS metagenome assembly JAEIGA01 (sample SAMN17057246, study PRJNA624740) | gut metagenome | biome: biome; isolation source: fecal sample | host: Bos grunniens | place: China: Xizang | collected 2019 | reverse complement strand
TTTTGCTCTAAGGTCAAAATATTTCAGTTTTTTCAGAAAGGAGGGCGCGAGAATGGCCAAGAAACGCCTGGGATATACCGAGATCATGAAACTTGCCAAGGACTACGGCGTAGATACCAACGCGATTTTTGTTTCCGCCGCTGAGCGCTACTCCGTACAGGTCGAAATGATTGAGAAGATGCGGCAGCAGATCGAAAAAGACGGCCTCATGATCGAACACACGAACGTCAAGGGCGATGTGAACTCAGATGTCAACCCGCTGACGGTGCAGCTGCCGAAATACATCGACACAGCAAACAAAACGCTGAGTTTGATGCTTGATATCATTCAGAGACTGGGAACGACCGCGCCGACGGGAGACAAGCTTGGTGAGTTCCTGAATGAGTAACGAAAACTGGATTCTCCGGTATTACCAGATGATTCAGGACGGCAGCGTAACGGTCGGCAAATGGATCCAGCTGCTGTATGAGAAAATCATTCAGGATCTGGAAAACAAGGTCTATTTCTTCGACCAGAAGAAGGCCAACAGGGTGATCGCGTTCTTTGAGAAGTTCACGCACCACTCAAAGGGCCGGCTGGCGCCTCAGCTTGTAAAGCTCGAGATCTGGCAGAAAGCGCTACTGAGCTGCGCGTTTGGCCTGGTGGATGAGAACGGCATCCGGATCTACCGGGAAGTGCTGGTAGTCATGGGTCGGAAGAATGGCAAGAGCCTGCTGGCCTCCGGTGTCGCGGAGTACATGGCATACGCTGACGGCGAGCCAGGAGCGGACTGTTATTTCCTGGCCCCGAAACTCGACCAGGCTGATATCGTGTTCAACGACTTCTGGCAGAGCGTGAGCGCTGAGCCGGATCTGTTAAAGATCACGAAAAAGCGCAAGATGGACATCTACATTGAGAGTACGAACACGTCCATCAAAAAGGTCCCGTTTTCGGAAAAGAAGAGTGACGGTTTCAATCCTCATCTGACCGTATGCGACGAAATCGCCGCGTGGGTCGGCGAAAACGGGATCCGCCAGTATACCGTCATGACCTCCGCGTTGGGATCACGGGAACAGCCGATGATCTTCAGTATTACGACGGCAAACCACGTCCCCGGCGGAATCTACGACGAACTGTTTAAGCGGGCAACAAGCCTTCTCCTGGGCAACAGTCGGGAAAAACGGCTGCTGCCTTTTATATATCAGATCGACAATGTGGAGAAGTGGAACGATCTGAACGAACTGCGTAAGAGCATCCCAAACATGGGCGTGTCTGTCAAAACGGACTACATCCTGGAGGAAATCGCGAAAGCGGAACAGTCCAACGCCGACAAGACAGAGTTTATGATGAAGATGGCCTGCATCAAGCAGAACGCATCGACAGCCTGGTTCCGGGCGGAGGACGTGCGGAAGATGTTCGGGCATAAGCTGGCGCTCGAGGATCTGAAAAATCATTACTGCCTTGGCGGCATCGACCTCAGCCAGACGGTCGATCTCTGTAGCGCAACCATCCTTACAGAGAAGGACGGCATCATCTGGACACATTCCCATTTCTGGCTTCCTGGTGAGCGCCTGGCCGAGGCAACGCAGCGAGACGGCATTCCATATCAGCTGATGATCGAGCGAGGGTTTCTGTCTCTGTCGGGGGATGAGTTCATTGATTATCACGATGTCTATAACTGGTTTGTGCGGCTGGTGAAGGAATACAAAATATTCCCGTTGCAGATCGGTTATGACCGGTATAGCGCCCAGTACCTCGTGCAGGACCTTGAAAAAGCCTCCTTCCACATGGAGAGCGTGTTCCAAGGCTGGAACCTGACAGGGATTGAGGACACATTCGAGGGGATGCTGCGGGAAGGCAGGATCCGGGACATGGACGATAACGATCTGCTGAAGATCCACATGATGGACGCTGCTCAGCAGATCGAGACCGGCACTTCCGCGCATCCGCGGAAGAAGCTGGTAAAACTTAGCAAGAATGCACACGTTGACGGGGTGGCCGCCATCCTGGACGCGATGTGCATGAGGGCGAACCACTGGGCCGAGATGGGCCGGCGGTTAATGAACGCGGGGTGATATTGTTGGGACTGATGGAAAAACTATTCGGTAAGAAGGAACAGCCGGCAGCGGTGAAGGCTCAGCACACCTTCCAGCTGCTGGACGGGTACACCCCGGCGTTCCACACATGGAACGGGTCCGTTTTTGAGAGCGACCTGATCAGGGCTGCACTTGATGCCCACGGGCGTCACGCGGCAAAGCTGCAGGTGAACATCCAGGGCAGCGCCAAGCCGAACCTGCAGAACCGGCTGAGAATCCAGCCGAATCCCTATCAGACGTGGTCACAGTTTCAGTACCGGACGGCCGTGATCCTCTACGCGAGGAACACGGCTTTTCTTGTGCCGACGCGGGGCGAATACGGCGAGCCGAATGGCGTGACGCCGATCCTGCCGGACCGGTGGGAGCTGGTGGAGTACAACGGGACGCCGTACGTCCGGTTCTGGCTGCCGAACAACAAGCGGACAGCCTGCAGCCTGTTCGAGTGCGGGATCCTGACGCGGTACCAGTACAAGAGCGACCTGTTCGGCGACAGTAATGACGCCATGAAGGCCACGCTGGACCTGATCGAGATGCAGCGCCAGGGCATCATTGAGGGCATCAAAAACAGCGCCACGTACCGCTGGAGCGCTCAGAGCGACAACTGGGCGACGGATGAGGACCTGGCCAGCGAAATGGAGCGGTTCAACAAGTTCACCTTCCAGAACAAGAAGACCTCCGGCGGCCTGGTGCTGTTCCCGAACACCTACACCAATGTGCAGCAGGTGAAGCAGGAAGCCTACAAGGTGGATCCGGACCAGCAGAAGCTGATCAAGGACAACGTGTTTGACTACTTCGCCGTGAACGAGAAGATCATCCAGAACAGTGCGTTCGGCGATGAGTGGCTGGCCTTCTATGAGGGCGCGGTCGAATGGCTGGCGATCCAGCTGTCGGACGTGATGACCCGGATGTTCTATTCGGAGCGCGAGCGGGAATTCGGCAACCGGATCTTCTTTACGTCGAACCGGCTGCAGTACATGTCGAACGCAGACAAGATGACGGCCGTCAGCCAGCTGGCGGACCGCGGGCTCGCCACACGGAATGAGCTGCGGGAGATCCTGAACCTTGCGCCGCTGCCGGAGCCCTACGGGAGCCAGATCCCGGCCCGCGGCGAGTATTACGACATCACGGACCCGCCGGAGGACAAGCAGCCGGCAGAGGATGAGAACGGAGGCGACACTGATGGAAATGAATAAGGAAACCCGCTCTTTCAACTTTGAGGTACGGGCGGAGGAGAACGAACAGCACGGCACCTTTATCACGGGCACGCCGATCGTGTTCGAGAAGGAAACCGACCTGGGATGGTGCGCGGAGAAGATCGCCCGCGGCGCCCTGGACGGGACCGACCTGAAGGACGTCCGCTTCCTGGTGGGACACAACACGAGCATGATCCCGCTGGCCAGGAGCCGGAACAACAACGAGAACAGCACCATGCAGCTGACCGTCACTGGTGAAGGCATGGACATCCGCGTAGATCTCGACACCGAGAATAACGCGGAGGCGAGAGCCCTTTATTCCGCTGTCAAGCGGGGCGACATGACCGGTATGTCGTTCATGTTTGGCGTGGATAAGGATAGCTGGGAAGACATCGAGAGCGATTACCCGAAGCGCACGGTGGAGCACATCTCCCGCGTGCTTGAGGTAAGTGCCGTCGCGTTCCCGGCATACCCGCAGACATCGATCCAGGTTGCTTCCGAAGGCGATGCGCTGGACAGCGCCAGAGCCTCACTGGAGAGTGCGAGGAAGGAACTGGAAGAGCAGCGGGCCAAGCAGGCCGAAGACGAACGCCGGACGGCGGCTCTGGAGCGGCTGAACAATCTTATTACGGAGGTGTCAGACCATGTTTGAGCTGACCGAAAAGACCGTGGAAGAGCTCGAAGCCCGTCAGGCGGAGATCGCCGGCATGAGCACCGAAGAAGCCACCACGGAAGAAATCGACGCGCGTGCGGCTGAGCTCGAAGCGATTCGGGATGAGCTGCAGGCCCGCGCCAATGCCGCCGCCAAGGCGGAAGCAGAACGCAAGGCCGTCGCTGATGGCGCCGGCGAAACCCGTGAAGAACACAAGGAGGAAAAACGTATGGAAATTTCCGAAATCCGCAACAGCCCCGAATACCTCGAGGCGTATGCCAACTACATCAAGACCGGCCGTGACCAGGAGTGCCGCGATGTGCTGCTGAGCAAAAACGCCGCCGCTTCCGGCCAGGTTCCGGTTCCGGACATGCTGGAAGAGATCATCAAGACCGCGTGGGAGAAGAACGATTTCCTGTCCCACGTCAAGAAGACCTACTTCCGCGGCAACCTCCGCGTCCCGTTCGAACTGAGCGCGACCGGCGCCTGGGTGCACGCTGAAGGCACCACGGGGCTGACTGAAGAAGCGATCACCATCGGTATCGTGGAACTGAAACCCGAGAACATCAAGAAGTGGATCCGGATCTCCGACGAAGCCATCGACCTGGGCGGCGAAGAGTTCCTGCGCTACATCTACGATGAAATCACCTACCGGATCCTGAAGGAACTGGTTGCCCAGCTGGTCGCCGACGTGACCGGCGCGAGTGCTTCCAACAGCTCTTCCGCGATCGGCGTCCCGGTGACCAAGGTTGCCCCCGGCGTCATGGTCCTGCCGAACGCCGCCACCAACCTGAGCGAGGAAGCCACCGACCTGTGTGTGGTCATGAACCGCCTGACCGAGGCGAAGTTCAATACCGCCTATTCCCAGGGCAACTTCGCGATTGATCCCTTCGCGGGCTTCACCAAGGTGTACACCTCTGCGCTGCCGGCCTTCGATTCCGCGAGCGAGAATGACTGCTACGCGATCGTGGGCGACCTGAAGGCCCTGCAGGTGAACTACCCCAACGGTGAGGGCGTCATCATCAAGTGGGACGACCTGAGCCTGGCCGAGGATGACCTGGTTAAAGTCGTCGGCCGTCAGTATGCTGGCCACAAGATCACTGCTCCCGGCTGCCTGATCAAGCTGACCAAGCCCGGCGCCTGATGAAGGTTAAACTGCTCGTTAGGAACAGAATTGACGGCGAGGCCGGGGAAATCGTTGAGGTTTCCCCGGACCGCGCCGAGTTCCTGTTCCAGGCTGAAGCAGCTGAGCCGGTGAAAGAAGCCAGGGAGCAGGCGAAAGCGCCGGCGAAGGCTGAAACGTCCGCGGAGAAACCCGCGGCGAAGAAAACGACGAAATCTTCCGCGAAAAAGTAAATACCGGCGGACTTGAAAGGAAGCAAGGAAGCATATGAAACTGTTAGTGGCCGTACCGACCACCGACTTCGTGCACGTTGAGTTCATGAAGTGCCTGGTGGAGCTGAGCAATAAACTGGTGAAAGACGGCGTAGATCTGGAAGTGAAGATCATGGGCGGGACGCTGGTATATATCGCCCGCGCACGCCTGGCGCATTACGCGATCAACGAAGGATTTACGCATGTGCTGTGGCTTGATTCGGACATGACCTTCAGCCCGAACATCCTTGACGACCTGCTATTCTGCGGGAAGGACATGGTGTGCGGGGCGTTCGTCATGCGGCGGCCGCAATGGGGACCATGTGTATATACTTCCATCAATGAAGACGGGAGCCTGGAAAAGGTGCGCGAGTTCGGCACGGAGCCGTTCCGCGTGGCCGGATGCGGGTTCGCGGCGGTACTGACAAAAGTGGACCTGCTGAAAGCGGTCTACAACGTATTCGGAACCACCTTCAAGCCGATGGACCACCTGGCCGAGGACCTTGCGTTCTGCTGGCGTGTGAACGAGATCGGCGGCGAGATCTGGTGCGAGCCCACCGTGAGGCCCGGGCATATCGCCCACATTCCGGTTTATGCCGGGGATGATCTCTTCGGGGGGCTGTTCCAATGAGAAAAGTACTGATCGCGGCGCCCCTCCGCCAGGATCCGAAGATTTTTCGCGAATACCAGAAGGGGCTGGACAGCCTCATCATACCGGACGACGTCAAGGTCGACCGGTTTTTTGTTGTCAATGACTGCCCGGAGGTACTCCCGGAGATCCGGGACGCCGACTGGGTGGAAATGAACAGTGAAAACGTCACGATGTACCACAACCACATGTGGACGGGAGACCTGGTCAACGCGATGAGCGTTTACCGGAACCTAACGATCCGCTACGCGCTGGAAGGCGGGTACGACTACCTGCTGAGCGTGGACACGGACCTGGTTTTGGAACCGCACACGCTGCAGGTGCTCCTGGAAGCGGATAAGGACTGTGTGGCGGGCCTGTTCTGGACGAACGGGTGGAGCAACGCCTGGATGTATGACCAGGCATCCGTGAACGACAAACCGGAATGGCACGAGCCCGGCCTGTACCCTGTGGGCGGGACCGGGGCTCTGTTCCTGATCAAGCGCAAAGTGCTGGAAGCGGGCGTGGACTATACGCCGATCCCCAACCTCCGCCTGGCGGTGTTCGGGGAAGACCGGCATTTCTGCATCCGGGCGGTCTGTAACGGCTTTGAGCTCTGGGTTGATACCCACTGCCAGCCGGTGCATCTGTACGACGAAGGACTTTATCAACAGTACATGGCGGGAGTTGAGAAAACATGTTTCAGGAAGTGAAAAGCACGCTGCCGATCAGCGGTGACGATTACGACGCTGAGATCATCATGCAGATCAAGGCCTGCGCGCTGGACCTGACCACATCGGCGGAGATCCAGCTGCCCGGGGAGATCACCATCACGCGGGATGAAACGACGGGGGTCGTCTCCGATACGAGCACCCTGAAGGATGAGCTGATCCTGACTGCGATCGCGACCTGGTGCAACATGCGGATCGGCAACCCGCCGAACTATGACAACCTGCTGAAGGCATACGAGAGCCTGAAGGGCCAGCTGCGGCTCAGCAAGTCCTACACGACTTACGGAGGTGATCCGGATGCGGATGATGACCAGCTGTGAGCTGATCACCTTCAGCCCGGACGCCCACGAGGTCGGATCGGCTCCGACGGAGACGAAACAGAAGGTCAAGTGCCAGGAGATGGGCCTCACACAGGCTGACATCTACCAGGCCGGAGGCGAGGGGCTGAGCCCGGAGGCGAAGCTGCTGATCCCCTACGACCGGGACTACAAGGGCGAGCGTGAGCTGATCTATAAGGGCGAACACTGGCGGGTGATCCGTCAGGATCCCTACAAGGAATACAACGGCGTGATCCTCTCGATCAGGCGGAAGGAAGGCAACAGCACGGCGTACACCGCGCCGGCAGCTCAGGAGGTGGGCGGATAATGTGCAGCCAGTATGAGGCTCTTGTGGCGGCGCTGAAGGCGCTGACTCAGGGAGAAGCACCGAACACCGAAACGCTGCCGATGGCTGAGAATGAATGGTACACGAGACCGGACAGCGAAAGCTACGGGACCGTCGCCCTGGACTTCGAAGCCGGAGCGATCCGCGGTGATAACCAGAAGATGGACACATCCTACGAGGGCAGCGTCGACCTGTTCAGCCACGCGAAAGACGGGGCCGGATGGGTGCCGCTGATCACCGGGACGCTGGCCGCCTACTGCGACGGATGCTGGAGCCTGAACAGCCACATGTACGAGCGGGAAACCGGGTTATTCCACTGGGAGTGGACGTTCGAGGTGATCTGATGGCGTATGAACTGAAGGTTGACGGCATGACCGAGATCAGCGAACTGCTGAGCAAACTGGAAGAGGCGGCCCCGGCGATCGCGGCTGAAGCTCTGTATGAGGGCGCCGGCACGATGTCGGCAGCAATCAACAGCGCGGCGGAAACGATCAAAACCGGACCTGGGTCCACGCGTGAGGAAGCCCGATACGCAACACCGGAGGAAAAGGCCGCAGTTCTCGCGGCCGGGGCAGGTATCGCGAAGTTCGACAAGACCGGGACAGAAGTTAACACCTCTGTCGGGTACAAAAGCGCTGGCTACGCTGTCATAAAAGGGAAGACCAAACCGGTCCCGCTGATCGTGAACGCGATCAACAGCGGGACTTCTTTTATGCACAAGCAGCCGTTTGTCAGACAAGCCGCGAGAAGCGGCGGAGCGAAGGCGATGAGCGTGATGACAACGTTCATTGAAGACGCCTTCGAGAAGATGACCAAATAATCTGGAGGGAAAAACGATATGAAACCGAATGTTGGTATGGTTTATCCGGTGTGCGCGCCTGTTGCGACGTACACCCCCGGCACCGGGGTCACCTACAGCGCCGGCTCCGTCGTTTCCGAGGCCCGCAGCGCCAGCATCAGCTGGGACCGCGCTGACGGGGAGTTTTACGGGGACGATGTGTTGCTGGACAGCGATAACGGTGTCCTGGGCTACACGATCGACTTTGAACCGGCCGGCTTGAAGGACGCGATCCGCGCGACGCTCCTGGGCGAGGTTGCCGGAGACGGCGTGACCGAATACAGCGTGACCGACGCGGCCGCGCCCTATGTTGGCTTCGGCTACATCCGCGTGATGCGGGACAACGCCACCGGCACGGTGGTCACGAACTATGAGGCCTGGTGGTATTACCGGGTACAGTTCTCCGTGAACAGCGAGGAAACCAGGACGAAGGAGCGTAATATCGAATGGCGCGTTCCGACCCTGAGCGGCCGCGGCACCGGTGTGCAGCTGGATTCCAGCGACACGCTGACGTTCGCCGTGCATAAGACCTTCACGACCATGAGCGACGCCAAGACCTGGCTGAACAGCAAGGCCAGCATCACCTGATCAATCTACCGGGGCGGGGGAAGTTCCTCCGCCCCTATTTTCGAATGAAAGGAAGCAAAGGACGCATGGTAACGATCACATTGAAAGGGCGGGAGATCCCGCTTTTGTACACGACGCAGGAAATGCTGACGATTCAGGAAAAGATTGGCCCTATTAAAGAAGTGATTTTTAAGGCAACAGGAACGAACCCGGAAAGCCATGAAGATGAATCGTTTTATGCGACATCGGAGCATTTACAGGTTCTGTCGAAACTTACAGCAATTCTTGGAAACGCTGGGCTGGAAGAAAACGGAATGGAACCGGATCTGACAGAAAAAAAAGTCCTCAGAGCCATAAAGCCAACTGAAATATCTTTCATTTCCAATAAGTGCATGGAATGCATGGAAGAAGGTATGCAATCAGAAATTCCGGCAAAAGAACCGGAAGGGCCGATCGACGTTACTCTTGAAGAAATGAACAAAAAAAAAGTGAAGGACGAGTGACCTACCTGATGGTGGTTAGCTGGGGCCTGATCGCCGGGCTGAGACTGCCGGAAATAAACCGGATGAAGCCAGGGGCGGTCATGGACCTATATATTTACAGACGGAATTACGATGATATCCAGCATGGAGTCATCAGGGAATAAACAAGGGGTGAGTTCATGGCAAGCGGCGTAAACGTCAAAATGGGCGTGAGCGGTATTGCTCAGTTCAAACAGAGTATAAGTGATGCGAAACAGAGCATTAAGACGCTGGATGCTCAGCTCTCCCTGACAGAAAAGCAGTTCAAGGCGACGGGCGACTCAGAAAGCTATATGGCTGAAAAGACCGCCTTGCTGCAGGCGAAACTGGAAGCGCAGAAGAGCGTTGTCCAGGGCGCTGAGAGCGCTCTCCAGCAGATGGCTGCACGCGGCGTAGATCGGTCAAGCCAGGCATATCAGAACATGTACCGCCAAATGATCCAGGCCAAAAGCGGGATGCTCGATACGGAAAACGCCATTAACGGTATCTCCGATGCAAGCGAGAAAGCCGGAGAAAACGTTAATGAAATGAACGACGATCTCCAGAATGTCGGGAAAGGCGTCGCCTGGGAAAACATAACAAACGGCCTTGGGAAAGTCATTGATAAGCTGGAAAGCGGAGCAAAAGCTGCGATCAACTTCGGGAAGAAAATTGCACAGAGTGCGATGGACTCCACGGGTTGGGCAGACGAGATCCTGACAACGGCCACGAAATACGGAACGGACGCTGACACGATTCAGCGGATGAGAAATGTCGCTGAAATTGTAGATACGGACGTTGACACGATTTTGAACGCCAAGAGTCGGCTGGCGAAGAACAAGGACAGCCTGGCGGACCTGATTGGACTCAACGCCAGCGGAATGAGTTTAGACGAAGCGTTCTGGAAAGCCGGAGAAGCAATCCAGGCGATGACTGATGAGTTCGAAAAGGAAGAAGCCGCCCAGAAGGTATTTGGCCGTGGCTGGCACGACCTGGTTCCACTGTTTACTGAAGGCCAGGAAAAGTACAACAACCTGATGGCCGAGCAGAACGTTCTCACGAACGAACAGGTCGAACGCCTCGGAAAAGCTGATGACGCATTCAAAAAAGTTCAGCAACAGGTGGAACTGATGAAAAACCAGTTCTGGGCTGATAATGCTGACAAAATCACAGAACTCCTTCAGTGGATCGTTGACAACAAGGATGGAGTTGTCACAGCTGTAACGGCGATTGGAACAGCGTTTGGAGCATTAAAGCTCGGAGAAATGGCGCTGAATGTTGCTAAACTTGTTGATGGATTCAAGAGTCTTGGAGTGATCAAGGGTGGAAAGGCTGCAGCAAGTGCGGCCGGAAGCGGAGGAACGCTTGCGAAGGCTGGAGGATTCGTAAAGGCGGCATTAACAAGCGGTGCAGCAGTTCCGGCTGCTGTTGCTGCAGCAGCTATAGCGCCTGCACTGTTTGCGAATGCGGCTGACGACCAACGTGTAGAAGCAAAGCGCCAGAGTCGCCTGGCGAGCGCGTCCATGATGGGCCCTGGCGTTGACAGTGAATTCCTGATGCGTGCATCGAACGCGCTGGGGCTGAACTGGCACGGCGGGAACGAATCGGAGGTTCTGTCCATCCTGATGGGCATGAAGGACCGCAGCGATCTCCAAAAGGCACAGCTGCAGGCTCAGCTGAACGGATCGTCCACAAGCCAGGGCAACATCACCTGGAATGAACTGCAGCGGCTGTGGAACGGGACGGAAGAATTTGACTCAGCCAGGCTGAACGCCACGCTGGAGAGTGTGACCGATTCCTATACCAAGATGGCCGAACAGACCAGCGAGCTGACTGGAGCGACGGACGAATCCAGCAAGGCGAGTCAGGAGATGTCCGCGGCAGCCAAGAGCATGATGGATATCCCCGGACTGGTCGGGGACGCTGTCCGGAGTGGAATGAGCGGGATCACATTTGTGCTTGACGGCTCGGCGATCACCAACTATGTCGACCGCCAGCTGGGGAACAAAGTCAACATGGCGAGGAGGTAAGGCCGGATGGCGAGACATATCGAAGCATGGATGGACGGGATCCGGCTGAGCGAGATCGGCGCGATCGTAATCCGGGACGTCAGTGAACAACCCCCGGAGATGGAAATCGAATATACCGGACGGCCAGTACTCGGCGGGCGCACCGTGCACAAGCGGAGACGTCGGGCGCTGCGGGTAACGATTGACGCGGCAATTCATGAACTGTACGACCTGAAGAAGCGGGCGGCGATCCACGACGCGATCGCGAAATGGTGCAGCGGAAGCATCCTGGAGTTGAGCAACCATCCGGGACGTCAGCTGCACGTTATCTCCGGAGGAGTTCCTGGACTCGGGTCGGTGCGGGATTTTAACAGCATCCTGAGCATCGAACTGGAAGCAAACGCGATTCCGTACTGGGAAGAAAAGATGGCAAACACGGCGAGCGGGAGCGGGTCTTCCGGATCCACTACGCTGTGGATTCCAGGGACGGCGAAGGAAGTGCCGGTTGATGTCACGGTGGCCTCCGGGTCGGGGATTTCCTCACTGACGGTAACTGTGACATGCGGCGGCATCACGAAAAGCATCGCCCTGAGCGGCATGAGCAGCGTGGCCGGCGCGATCACCTTCAACAGGGACGCAGACGATCGGCTGCAGATCCTGACGGGTTCGACAAACCTGATGCCGTACCGGACGGCGGCCAGCTCGGATGACCTGGTCATTCCCGCCGGCATGGCGACGGTCAGCTGGAGCGCGAGCGCGAGCAGGTCCGTTACCTTCAGCGCAAGGGGGCGTTGGTTATGATCGAAGTAAAAATGCCTGAACTGTTGAACGCGTCGCTGGGTGTGGCGAATGTGCTGCACCCGACAGACGGCACGCTGCAGCTGAACATGGACAGCCCGAGTGAGTGCACGCTGACGCTGGAGGATAAGGCGGAAGCGATCCCCATGCACGGGTGGGTGAAGATCTACAATCAGCTTGGGTTTGTCGGGATCTTCCGGCGGATCAGCCGGGAACGGGACATTACTACCAATAATACCTATACGCTGCGACACGGGATTGACATCCTGCAGGACAGCGTGTGGGATGCTGAAGAGACATACGAAGGCACGACAGCGCAGTTCCTGACGGCACTGCTGGACAAGCAGACGCAGCTGGTGAACGGGGTCAAGCCCTGGGTGCTCGGCACCTGCGCAGATACGTCCAATGTTAAGAAAGACATCAATTATGATAACCTGCTGGACCTGTTTGAAGGTGTGACCGAGCAAGGCAGCGGGTACTATTTCACGTACGATCAGACGTCCTTCCCGTGGACGGTCAGCCTGGTAGCGAAACCGTCGGAGGTGGCCAGTGAGTTCCGGTTGAACCGGAACATTGAGCGCTGCCGGATCAGTGACAACGATTCTGAGCTTTGCACCCGGCTGATCCTGAATGTTAATCAGATGGTGGACGACGCGGCACTCGCGCAAAAGACCGGGAAGACGGTCAAGCAGAACGAGTCCGTGATTCGGACGTACAACAACACAGCAGCGCAGGCAAATTACGGAATCATCGTTAAGATTGCGGATATCGACGTCACCGGAGACACGTTTCCGAATGGGCCGTTCCCGGAGGCGGATGCCTGGGCACAGAAGTTCCTTGACCAGCGTGCGGACCCGCTGCTGAATATCGATATTGACGGTCATGTTCTGAAGAGGATCACCAGATTCGACTGGGACGACAGCAAGATCGGGACACAGGTCCGGGTGGCGCTGCCGGAATATCCTGTAGCAATCGCTGAACGGTGTGTGACAGTCAATTATACGAGCCTTTATGGAGATCCGGATAGGGTGACTGTCAGCCTGGCAAACGCGCTTCCGACGTTTTCCAGCTCAATGAAGTCCACGCAGAAGACCGTGGCGAGTAATGCCAGGGGAGGCCGGGGATCTGCCAGGCAGGCGGAGAGCTTCGAGCAGCACTTCCAGATAACGGACGACGATGGGAATATAATCAAACAAGCTGGCATGTCGCTGGATGCAAACGGCTTGCTTGTTTACGCGGATGACCTGTCAAACGACAGGTATATCGGATCCAAATTCAAAGTCCAGGCAAACGCAATAACAGCTGAGGTGACCAGAGCATCACAGGCAGAGGGAGAGCTTTCCGGGCTGATCAGCGTTCAGGCCGGACGGATCGACCTGGTTGTTACCGGATCAGGCTCAAGCGCTTCCATAAACATTGACGCGATCGGAGACGCACTTAACCAAAGCAGTATAACCATCAGCGCGGACAGGATCGACCTTGACGGTATTGTTGAAGATCTTCAAGGCAAGTACGTCAGCGTCGGCGAGCTTAATGTCGGTGCGAGCGGTATGGCCTGCGAAGGCGATTTTGACTGTGACGGGGATATTGGAGCCGCAAGCCTGAGCTGCCCTAACGGTGAGCTATATGTAGGGACCGACGCAGCGGAATGGAAAACAGCGTCAATTTACCACATTACAAGTCTGAGCAATAATTATTACTTCGCTCATGTGGCAAGCACTTCAGGAACCACAATAACAGGTGCCACATATGGGATGATCGTACGCGGAGCGACAACGACTACAATTAATTATCTGGGAAAATAATGCGGAGGGCAGTATGGCTGAAGCAAGGAAGGTATCAAACGTGACTGTCAATGATGGTGGCGGGCTGTATGACAACGAAGGCCTGATCGATACTATTATAGTAGATCTGAACGACATCCTGAAAAACATGGCGGCTGGTCAGTACATCCGGATCTGCAATCTTGTTGTCGGTATGACACAGAAACTGACAAATCTGAAGAAGAACATGAAAGAGGAGCTGGCAGCCAGGGACCAGCAGGTCGCGGACCTGTTTAACCTGAACAAGGAGCTGGAACGTAGACTGAACGGGCTGCCGGAGGACATAGAAGACGACACCGAGGAGGCGGAAAAATGAACAACATCATCAAGCGCAAATGGAACCAGAACAGCATGGTCATTATCGAAGACCTGCAGGGCATGGCGTTCCAGGCTGAGAGCGGAGGGCATACCTTCCAGATCAGCGGCATTGACGGCGAAGGGAACACGGTTGCGCTGTCCGGAACGCCTGCCGGCGTCATGCTGCGTGCTGACGGTCAGGACGTGACGCTCACCTGCAGCGTCTCTGAAGGCGTGGTTTCCGCCACACTGCCGGCGAATGCGTACAGTGTGCCGGGCCGCTTCGGCCTGACGATCTTTCTGACCAGCGACGGGCAGAAGACGGCAATCTACGCCGCTGTCGGCACTGTCGGAAAGACCTCCAGCGGGACCGTTGCGCCTCCGGCCGGGTCGGATGTCGTTACCCTGGTGAACCAGATCAACACTGCGATCGCCGCGATTCCTGCGAGCTATAATTCCTGTTTCGCACCGGCGTACTCCACCAGCGGGCTGTATTCTGTCGGCCAGTATGTCACCTACGATGGCAAACTGTACCGGTGCAACACCGTGATCACGACAGCTGAAACCTGGACAGCTGCGCACTGGACACAGACTAACTTGGGCGCTGATGTTTATGATTTAAATAGCGCTTTTGATAAAGAAACCGGGAATATATTCATTCAGTTTACAGACCCAACACAGAAGCATTACATTACAACAAATCAGTCGGTTGGTTCTACTGTTGACCTGACAGAGCAGACGGCAGGATCGACACAACTGTGCTATGCCATTGTCGATTGTTCTGAATTTGATGTGTTCATGCTTTACGGAACAGGCGGTTCCGGTGGTCGTCTTTGGGCATTCATTGACAGCTCAAACAAGATGATTTCAAAGGCAAACGAAAACGAAACAGCAAACGGGCTGATGCTGATTGCTCCGGCAAACTCCGCAAAGTTGATTATGAACTTTGTGGGACATGGAACGGCATATAAAAACACAAACATAAGAGTTGACAGCAACAGGAATATAAGCGAAACCGAACTGCTTTCATATTATGGTTCGGGTCACGTTTTAAGCCTTGCCGGGATTCCGTATGCACTAGGTTCTCTTGATTCAAGCGGAGCAATTATTTCAAGCACAACGAGAATCGTAAATTCTTTAAAACTGTATTTGAAAAAAGGTTCTGTGTTTCACGTTGATCCGGGATTCCGGTTCAGCGTGGCAAGGTACACAAAAAATAGTGATGGAACATTCTCTTTCATTTCGCCAATGGTAGCAACACGGACGGACGATTATACACTTGATAGAGATTGCTGGGTGACTTATTCGCTTGGGTATACAGACAACAGGACAATCAGCAATACAGATATCAAAACACACATGAAAGCGTTTTTTATGACAGAAAGCGAAGAAGTAAGACGAACAAAACTATTCGGAATGGCAGACGGCGGCATCAAAGAATTGGAGGAACAGCTTGGGCTTGATTCTGATCGCATTGACACAAATACGATGAACACAAGGAGACGGTCTGCTTGCTTCCTTGCGCTGGATGAAGTAAGCAAAGTCAAATTTACCGTAAACGGAACAGATGATACTTCTACAAAGTCTTTCAGAGTATATAAATACAAGTCAGATATCTCATGCCTTGGCGGTGAGGATTTAGCTTATGATACGGACTTTGTTCCGAGCGAAAAAACAAAGTATATCAAGGTTCTGTATAAGAATGTAAACAACTATGTTTCCCATAACGAAATGCTGATTGCGTCCTTTGTCGGAACGGATATAAAAGAGAAAAAACAGATCTATGAATCAGGGACACTTCGCAGATATGTAGGAACAAAAGACGGTTATCTGACGTCTATGCTTTTCAAACTTCCTCCGAACTATACGCAGGAAGGTGAACCTGTTCCGCTGATCGTTTTTGCACAGGGATCTGCAGATTATCCAACTCTGGGAAACACAACCATGACGCAGTATTACGATGATTATTATAATTTCCTGCGTGATAATGGTTTCTGCTTTATGTCCTTCTACGGTTTCGGGAACAAATATACAGGATCTGCAAGTATGATGCCGACACCTTACGCATTTAACTGTATGCGGCATTGCATAGACAAACTCTGCAACGAGTACAATATCGACAAAGACAAAATCGTTGTTGCATGCAAATCACAGGGAGGATATGTAGCTTCAGCTTCACAGTATTTCAAATACTTTGACATAAAAGCAGCCGGATTGCTTGCGCCTGCGCTGAATATTTTCAATCAGGACACCATCTACGGAGAGACCGGAAGAACGATCATGACAGCAGAGTTCGGTTTTGACACAGATGCGGAGTGGTTCTGCAGTAATCAGTTTGCCCGGAACGAGAGGTTCCTTAACTTTATGAAAGCAAATGCTTATCTGATGAGCGGATACAACGGTTATTGGAACGGACAGCTTGGAAAGACCATTGAAACCAAATGCACAGAAACATATAACCGGACAGGAGACAAGAACGCAAGCAAAGTAATTAAATGCCCCGTCAAAATTTGGGTTGCACAGGATGATGAAAACATCCCGTTTTCGCTGTGTGATGCGTTTGTAACGGAAGCGCAGAACGCCGGGTTTGATGCACAGATCAGAATCATGCCGAATAATACCGGAAAACATTGGGCGGTTGATTCTGCTGAAAATGCTTTACAGACAACGGATGTTACAACAAGGCTTGGGATTGAATATGAAACAGTTCCGACAGCATACTATGAATTGGCACAGTTCTTCATTGAAAAGTTGGGACTGCAAGTATATACAGCACCTGCGACGTGATGGGGTAACAATGAACGATAAGCAGAAGGATTATATAATAGCCGCAGTATTTGCGGGATTGCTGATATTGCTGATTCTGTTATTGCGTTAAACTGTTCATTAAATCAATTTGCAGTATCTAACTCAGCCGCTGGGGACGATCCCGGCGGCTGCTTCTTTGGAGGTGATGCCAGTGGGAATAGTTGTATTCCTGGCAGGGATGATTGTTGGTTGCCTGATTGGAGGTTTTCTTCTCGCCCTGGTGGCGGCGAACCGTATCAACAATGATGAAATTCCTGACGACACAGACCGGGAGGGATGAGAATGAAAACAGCAAAACAGGTTGACGCGCTGATCACTGAGCTGAAGGCGAGCGGGATTCCGCTGGCAGAGGCCGCGTGGAAAGTGGCGCTGGCCTGCGTCGGTTGGCCCTATATCTTCGGCGATCGCGGACAGTACTGTACACCTGCACACAGGCGGGCGGCGTACGCCTCCAAAGGCGACGCGCATCCGACCATCAAGACGAAATGCAAGAACTTCCAGGGGACCGGCAGCTGCTCCGGGTGCACGTTCTATCCTGGCGGGCAGACCAGGGCTTTTGACTGCCGTGGTTTTACATATTGGGTACTGCTGCAGATCTACGGGTGGAAGCTCATGGGCGCCGGCGCGACCAGCCAGTGGAACACGGCGGCCAACTGGAAAGCCAAAGGCACGATCGACTGCATGCCGAAGGACACGCTTTGCTGTCTGTTCGTCCAGAAGGGCAAGACGATGGAGCACACCGGCTTCGGCCTGAACAATGAGACCATCGAATGCTCAAGCGGCGTGCAGCATTTCACCTCCAGGAAGGCCAAATGGACGCACTGGGGCGTGCCGGCGTGCATTGACGGCACCATTCCCACGCCGACACCGACACCGGAGCCGACGCCAACACCGTCAACGAAACCGACGCTTCGGCGCGGCGATAAAGGTCCGTATGTGGTCGAGATGCAAACGGATCTGAATAAGCTCGGCTATGATCTCGGCCCATGCGGCATTGATGGAGACTTCGGCAGAGCCACTGAGAAGGCCGTACGGGCGTTCCAGGGTAACAATGGATTGCAGGTCGACGGGATCTGCGGGGCCCGTACCTGGGCAGCGCTGGACGCTGCTGTGAACGCGCTGGCGGTGCCGGATCCATCGGTTGAAACTTACACTGTTATAATCCACGGTTTGGACATTGCTCAGGCGAACCAGCTTGTCGAAAGCTATCCCGGAGCGGAGATCGTGAAGGGAGCGGATGGGCAATGAATCTCTACCAATGGTTGTGTGTTCTGGGTATTCCAAGCCTGGTGATCAGTTCCTTCGGAATTATCATTTCCCAGTTCCGCCAGCTGAAGGCACTGAAGCTGGGGCTGCAGGCGATCCTCCGGGACCGGCTGCTGCAGGCTTATAAGTTCTATGGGCACCAGGGATGGGCGTCCTATGATGACAAGTCGAACATCCAGAACATCTACACACAGTATGAAGCACTCGGCCCGAATGGGATCATGGAACGGAAACATTTTCACTTCTTAGAATTACCGGAAGAGGCGGATGACAATGATGATGAAGGAGGTACAGAGGAATGAATTGGGATTGGAAGAAGTGGGCAGTAGCTGCGCTGATCCGGGCGCTGAGAACCTTTGCTCAGACCTTCGCCGGCTGTATTGCGGTGGGGGCTGCAGTGGAGGAGGTTCAGTGGCTCCGTGCACTTTCTGTGAGTGGTGTGGCATTTGTCCTCAGCATTTTGACGTCGCTGGGGGGCCTGCCGGAAGTCGAAAAGAAACCGCCTGCGGATGAGGCGGCGAACGGGTAATGACAAGCCCCGGGAGAGATCCCGGGGCGCTTTTTTTATTTAGATCGCTATTTTGAAGACGATCACGGGGTATGGTTCGACTGTAACCAATCGGTTGGAAGCGCTTGGTTGAAAGTCGAATCGTTCAAACAGCGGAAGCTCGTCGATAGGCGGCAGCTCATCAGCCGGGATTCTTTCGACATTTTCTGCTGCGTTGACGACAACTCGGAGACAATCATTATATACAGTAATGGAGTTTATATAACTGTTGACAAGGCTTTTCAAAAACTCCGTATCGTTGCGTTTGCCGTCTGCAATTTTCTGAAGGTAAAACCGGACCCTGTCTTTTGATATAGTCTGACTGGCAGTGATCTGGTGATAGGCAATATCCTTTTTCAGTGCCTCAGCCTGTGCAGTCAGATTGTCGAGCATAGCGGCGGTCGACTTTGTCCAGATCCCCTCTGAGATAGCCGTGTTTATATTATCAATCCTGCGATTGATATCATTCAGGCTTGTTTCCATTTGTCTTATTGGAGACTCTGCATTATATTCATTTAATGTATCATACACAGCATCAACGAATTGATCAAATGTCTTTCCGCGCAGAAGATTGTCAAAGATAAAATCAAATATCGCATTTTCCATAATATCGGTTTTGTACGACTTCAAATCGCAGGCAACTTTCCCGTTGCTCTTTTGATTCCCACACTGGTAATAGTAATACCATTTTCCGCGCCCGACGCCGGAAACGCCTCTGACATTTGAGCCACAGTACCCACATGAACATTTTCCGGATAAAGTATAATCAAAGTTCCTCTTTTTATAATGCTTTGAAGTCTTTGCCCGCAAATCTTTACAAACTTCCCATGTTTCTTGATCGATGATTGCTGGCATCCCGCCAGGGTGCCTTTCGGTCTCATATTTATACACGCCGCAATATGACTCATTCTGGATTGTATGAATAATACGTGAGATGTGGAACGGATCGCCGTTTTTGTTCCTGACGCCTTCATCTGTTATGATCCTTTGAACGTCAGCTGCGGAATTCCCCTGGGCGTAAAGAGAAAATATCCTGCGAACAATCGCGGCCTCAGGTTCATAAATTACGTAATGTCCATTTCCATCCGTTCTGTACCCGAATATTTTTATTCCATTGTATAAGCATTTTCTCGCATTATCCATCCTTCCGCGGCGAACATTTTCAGACAGATTTCTGGAATACCATTCAGCGATCGCTTCAAGCATTCCCTCCGTCAATACACCTGCGGCACCGTCAGGGATCGGCTCCATTGCATATACGACAGATACGCCGAGATCTGCAAGCTGACCCTTGTACGCTGAAGACTCTCGTCGATTACGACCGAACCGGTCTACTTTCCAGGCAAGCACCGTATCAAAAGCACCGGAAGACGCAGCGCGAAGCATGGCCTGGAATTCCGCCCGGCGTTCTGATTTCTTGTACCCTGATTTTGCATGATCGGCGTATTCATGGATGATGGTATAACCTTCGCGCTCGGCATACTCCCGGATATCCTTCAGCTGCTGATCAATGGAGACGTCGCGCTGGCTGGCGGATGAATAGCGGGC
>JAEIGA010005022.1_pt1 | contig 20321 bp, 18 predicted proteins | sample 9270691 | NCBI WGS metagenome assembly JAEIGA01 (sample SAMN17057246, study PRJNA624740) | gut metagenome | biome: biome; isolation source: fecal sample | host: Bos grunniens | place: China: Xizang | collected 2019 | reverse complement strand
TACACCCCGAAAAAATCATTGTTCCGATAAGTGAAAAAATAAATTTAAGTTTTTTCATAATTCATATCCTTATTAATAAAAAATTATTCTATCAACGATAGTTTTATCTTCTTGATTAGATATGATTTGATTTTAGTTTTAGAAGTTTGAAAATACAATACAAAAATCGGTAAGTTGCAAAAAGTGCGGGGTAAGTTGCAAAAAATTAAACAAAGTTGTTTTTATTGATTGCATTTTGAATTTTTGTTTATTTCTGCTATTTCAAAATATTCTAGAAGAGTGTTTTTAATTTCTGGTCGTTCTGGGGCTGTTGAATCTTTTCTTAAAATGTACCATAAATTTGTAATGGAATGTGCAGCGATGATTCCGTGAATTTTTATGCTAAAACATCATATAACATATCTTTATAGTATGGCTCTGCATTTTGCGGCATATCAAGTACAGATCTATTTTCTATTATTTTTTTCAACTTTTCCCATGGAGCTTGACGGCGTTTTTCTGCTTCCTCGTCGTATAACGGAATAAGTTGAAATCTTTGACCTTGAAAGAAACTTTGTTGTATATCTTCAGGTGTGTCGATTTGGATTGCTTTACCATCAAAATATCCTTTGATTGTGATTGTGGTTTGAGTTTGCTTAAAATGCTGAGACTATCGGGCTAAAACCCGACAGTAGGTTTCTAATTTTAAACTAACAGTTTACTATTTCTTTTTGCAGATTCCTTTTATAATGTGCGTATGGAATATTCATATTCAATTCAAACATCAAAAAGGACTGTTGTTGATATACCGGCAACTTCAAGACTCTTAAAAGAACTCCGCAATAAAAATGGATATAGCGTAAAGCAGTTGCAGGAGATATTTGGATTTGAGACTCCTGTTGCAATTTATGCCTGGGAAAATGAAAAGTGTAAGAATATTCCTTGTATCGAAAAATTTGATATTTTGTCTAAACTGTATAATTGTCATGTGGAAGATTTGTATGTTTTAAAGCAAGGTGATTTTTCTGATTTGCAGGTGCGCGAAAATACTCCTGAATATAAAACTTATAGAACTCTAGTTAATCAATTGCTTGAAGGTCTGGCAGATATTGAAGAAGGTCGGGTTCAGGATTTTCAAGAGGCAATGAAAGAAATCAGGAATGAACTTGAAATATGAGTCGGTGACAATTTGTCACCAGCTCAAAAGGAAAACAGATTTATGGGAATGCGAAGATTATTTATCATCAGAAAAGATTTACATCTATCTGCAGGAAAGCTCGGTGCAATGATTGCTCATTGCGCGGAAGGTTACTGGCTCTGGCTTATCAAAAGAAATCTTAAAGAAGAAAATGGAAGAGTTCACGTCTCTTTTGACCTGGATCGCGAAATCTATGACGACTATTTGAACGGCCGCATTACAAAAACAATCTGTGAAGCAAAAAATCTAAATAAATTGCTACAAGCTCGTGAAATGGCTCTGAATCTTGGGCTGGTTGAAAATCAGGATTTTGGAATGATAAACGATGCCTGCCTTACAGAACTAACTCCTGAATGGATCGATGAGAATGGTGAAGGCCGCTGCACAGTCGGAATCTGGTTTAAGCCTCTTAAGGATGATATTGCTCATTCCATCAGTAAGAAGTTTCAGCTTTATAAGGATTAGAAATTTCGGTTTGTTCGTAAACTAATTCATCAATTATTCTAAAATCATAGATATTATTTTCAATGCAGAATTGATAAATAGTATCTATGGGATTTACTGGTGAAAATGCAAAACCGGCTCTTGCCAGCAAATCTACAGCTTCTTCCATATCAAGATGCAATGCAATAATCAAAGACAGAATGGTCTGTTTTTGAGGATGATAATCAGCATCGGAACGGATTTTGGAAAATAATCTGCGATCGATATTAGCAGTTTTGTAAATCTGGATTTCAGAAAAGCCCTTGCTCCAGATTAAATGCATAAGCCTTTCCTGGAAAGTTTCTTTTTTTCTTGTCAGAAGGCTTTGTAACGAAGGATAGTTATCAATAAGATTTGTTTGTCTTGATAAGATGCAATTTGTGAATACCTAATCTCCTTATGAGAATGAAGTTACCATTTTATAATGGAAAAATCTATAGCGGGAGAGGGACTCGAACCCCCGACCACGAGCTTATGAGGCTCGTAAACTTCCATCTGTTATATCCCGCGATGTGATGATTTGAATATATCAGAAAATTCAAATCTAGTGGTCGCTTTGAAGGGGACATTTTTAAAGATGAAGTTTGCACTTTCGTTATTTATAAAAAGTGCAAATATACCCTATAAATGTGATATAATAAAATCATCGGGGCTGTAGCTCACCTGGCTAGAGCGTTTGAATTCATCAGTCGATAGTTTAGAAAAAAATAGTCCTGTGGACTGTTTTTTTCTAAACTATCCATAAACAAATTCAAAAGGTAGTCGGTTCAAGTCCGATCAGCTCCACTATGGGAAAAATCAAAATTATCAAAGGTGATATCACAACTTTGGCTTGTGACGCAATCGTAAATGCTGCAAATTCCAGTCTTCTTGGTGGCGGCGGTGTTGACGGTGCAATTCATTATGCCGCTGGTCCTGAACTTCTTGCTGAATGTTGTACTCTTCATGGCTGCAGAACTGGCGAAGCTAAAATCACAAAAGGATATAATTTACCGGCCAGATTTGTAATTCATACTGTTGGGCCGATTTATTTTGAACATTCACCTGCAGAGGCCGAGTCACTTCTTACTTTCTGCTATGAAAATTCTTTGAATCTTGCAAAAGAAAAAGGGCTTAAGACAATTGCAGTTCCTTTGATTTCTGCCGGTGTTTATGGTTATCCGCAGCGCGATGCTATTAGGGTGGCAATTGATACGATGAAACTGCACCAGGATGATTTTGATGAGATTACTCTGGTGTTGTTTGGGGAAAGGGAATTTGGATTTGCGGGAGAGAATTATCCGAAGTTTATTTAGCAAATAATACTCATTAGATAAACTTATTATCTCTCAAGAATTTTTCATTGATAACAAGACTTTCAAAATCATCTTCATATTCTTCAAAATAATATTTCGCATAACAATAGACTGTATCAGGAAATCTAGAAAAGATTCCTCTACAGAGTTTTTTGAATAGATTTGTAAACTCTTCTGTATGGCAAAGGGAAAGCATATAATCCATCAAATATTCAACTTCATGTTGAGTAACCCCTGTATCAGAAATAATTCGATTTACGATTGGAGTATAAATTTGAACAGCCTGTAAACTGAGCTGCATAATGCCTTCTGCCATTGATTTTATTTCATTTACAAACGTTTCATAACTTTCATCTTTGCCAAAAGTTTTTTCATGATGTTCTTGCAGATTATTCTTTTTCATATAGAAATTGTAATTTGATTGAAAAATAAAAGATATAAACTGTTAGTTTAATAATCATTTATTTCCTTTAGAACATCTTTTCTTTTTTCCTTGACTATTATTATTTCTTTAATTAGTTTATATCTAGGCACACAAGGAAGCCGAAATACAAATCTAAAATTATTTTGCTTGTCATGATGTGATGCAAGTTGCACATAGCAATCAGGGTTTTCTTAGTTTTTCTATTTTTAAGTTTTCTTATAAAGCCTTCAGATAATTTATTATTTCTCAAAAATTGATGACAGGATAACTGTGCCTAAATTTATTTTTAGGAGTTCTCAAATGATGAACAGAGAAAATATTGATTATGTACAAAGTGCAATCGGATATCATTTTAAAAATGAACGATTACTTGTACAGGCTTTTATTCGTAAATCTTATTCTCAGGAACATCCGGAAGTTCAAAACAATGAGGTTCTGGAGTTCTATGGTGATGAGGCACTGGATTTATACATTACAAAGATGATGTATAAAAAGTTTTCAAAAATCTCGGAAGGCACTTTTATTTCAGAGAAAAATGAGGGAGAACTTACAAAATTAAAATCAGTTTATGTAAGTAAACATACTCTTGCTCAATGCGCCTATAATGCAGGTTTTTATCTTTATCTGTATTTGGGGCAAAGCGATATAAAAAATGAAGTTCAAAAGAGTGCATCTGTAAATGAAGATTTATTCGAAGCTATTGTAGGAGCTGTTGCAGTAGATTGTGACTGGGATTTTAAGGTTATAGATAAAGTTTGTGAAACAATGCTTAGCATGGATTCAATGAACAGTTATCTGTGTGTCTTAGTCTTAGAAAAATGTCATGAATTAGGAGTTGGAGAACCAGAGAATATCCCTCGTCTCGGACAGCCACAGACTTTAGAAGATATGCGCCCACACAATTGGTGGGAAGTGCGAATAGGTTGTCAGCAACATCAGATGGCGCCAGATCCAAAAACAGGTCTTTATGAATATGGAATTAGAATTAATGATAAGTTTTTCTCTGGTACAGGGCTCGGTCCTTTTCAGGCTAAGATGGCTGCAGAATGTAAAGCTTTGAATTATCTCTGCCACGAAGAAATAAAAAGAAAAATAAAAAAAGTAGATTATTCAAATCCAGTTAGTCAACTTCATGAATTTGTTCAAAAACAAATTATCATGGAACCTATTTATGACTTCTCGGAATATCATGATTCAAATGGAAATCCAATCTGGCGTTGTACAGTTTCTCTTGAAGGAATACCAAAAAGTTTTACTTCAGAATCTGTATCTAAAAAAGAAGTAAAGCAGGAAGCTGCACTTCAATTACTTAAGTTTTTCATTGAAACAGAAATTGAAGAATCCAAAGAATGGGAACCCCCTGTTTTTTATACAGGCGGAGCCAGATTCTGGTCTGATGAAATGAAAGAAGAGATGAAAAAAATCATGAAACATGATTTTGATAATGGAGGAAATGAATAATGACTTTTACAAATATAGATGATTTTCATGAAGAAAAAACTTGCACTTATAAAAATGAAACCTACTCCGTTCGTGATAATGGAGCTGTATTACGTCATTCTGGTAATTCAAAACGTAAACGAAAAATAGACGACATCTGGACTTTTGGAACATTAGATGACAAAGGCTTTATGCGTATTGGTGATGAAAAAATCAATAGAATTGTAACAACAGCTTTTTACGGAGCTCCTGCATCAGAACAATATGTAGTTTTTCACAAGAATTATAATTCTCAAGATAACCGAGCAAAAAACTTATCTTGGGTAACAAAGTTCGAATTTAAAATACTTCAGCCGTCAATACAATCTCAACTACAATTACTATTGGATATGAAGATTGAAAAAATTCTTTCTGATATTTCTATTTTACAAACAATAGATGTACCTAATCTTAATTGGATGAAATCTGTTACACAGGCAGAAGCAGATACTTGCTTGCAAAAATATGTAGACTTCAAATTTTCAACACCACAGGAAATAGAAAATTTGAACTGGCATACACAATCAAGCAAAGATGTCTTAAAAAATCTTAATCCAGATTATAGAGAATCACTTACGCCAAATGCAGTCGTAGTTGGCAATATGATTCCTTCTTATTTTCCTTGTTGTCCACAAGAAAAAAGCGAGAATCCGTTAAAGACGTATTTTGAACAATTACAACCTGGTATCGTTTATTACATGAATTCAAAATATAAGGTTCTTGTTCAGCAAATTGCAATTTTTGGTGACAAAATTATTATCAAATGCGAAAGCGGTGATGGAGAAAATGCTATTAAGCCTTGGAGTGTAAGTACAATTACTTATGAAAACGGATTGTTTGTACATGATTTATACAAAACCTGTTTTGAAGAAAAAAGTGCAGATAAATATTTTACTATTCTTCAGGGCAAAGATTGGACTGGCGGTCCGGTGTTTGATGATTATTGCTAGGAATTAGTTGCACGTCTCAGAATATAATAAGAACCAGTCTGTATTGTCATCTTCCTCGGCTCGTTTTTTCTGTTCTTCGGACCAGAGGAGGTCGTAGCCCCAGACAAAGAATTTTTCTCAAAGAATTAAAATCTAGAATGTGAAATCTCCTGCTATCTCATTCATAATTTTCGCATGGAGGGTATTATTTAACCTTACTTCAGTAATTCTTGTCCATAATAAGAAATAATAATCCAAAGGTTTATAGCAGACTTTTAGGAAGGTGCTCAAAATACTTCTAATTAATTCTAAATTGGTTGTAATAGCAGAATTGTTATTACAAGAGTTTGATTTCATAATCTCAAACAATGATTTATCCTTAAATTTCTTTAATTTTTCCCATAGTATATTAAAACTAGTGTCATCTAAAATTCCTTTGTAAAGATTGAAATATAATTTTTTAGTTTTTTTGAAGTTATCTTCGCTAAAGTAACCTTTAGCAAGTTCATAATAAACATATGCAGAGACGGCTTCTATTTCATTAACATAATATTTCTTTCCTGGTAATAACTCATAGGTATGATATGGAGTTATTAACCAATCCTCAATAAAAATATTTCCAAAAAGAATTCTTTGTAAATATTCCTCTGAAATGTCAATTACATTATTTATTGTAGACCAAGAATTAAGATCTTCAATAATTTTATATGGGTCAAAATAAAAACCATCAGCTACATAGGAACAATATTCTTCTAAAACATCATTATCAATAATTTTCTCAACAGTTTCTTTGATTGAAATAATCTTTTGATATTGTAATAAGGTTTTAGTAAAAAGAATATGATTTATACTATCTGTTATAATCATCCGTTTTTTATTTTTAATCTTAAAGTCTAGTTTTAACAAATCTTCATTAAAGCTTTCACCTAAAATTTCCTTTATATCTTCATATAATAAATTAATTTCACGGTCAATCGATATACGGCCATTTTTCTTGTTTCTAGTAAAATAACTTGAGCCAAAATCAATTATATGAACTTGATTATTATTATCTATTAAGATATTTCCGGAATGCATGTCGCCATGTATTATACCTTCACTTTGATAATACAAAACTGTTTCAAGTAATTGACGAGCAATTTCTCTTCGTTCTATTTCCCCTGCATAAAATGGAGCTTTTAGCCAATCTTTTAAGTTTTTGCCTTCTATATATTCAGTAGATGCTAAATAATATCCATCTTGTTCCCATGCATCATACATAGTCACAATGTTAGGATTTTTTTTTATATTAGCAATTTTTCGAACTTCTTCTAAATATTGATTAATATCAACGTTGTTAGTATTTTTGGATCTATTTGGTAACCAAATTTTTATGGCTTCTATTCTATTAAGCGTTTTATTAAGGGCTTTTATTACAACACCATTAGCACCTTTTCCTATTAATTCAAGAAATTGATACTTTTTAGTTTTAAGTACAAAAAAAGCTCCAGTCTTTGTGTTTGGTAGAGAGATTTCTTTTTTTTCAGCATTCCAAATATAAGGATTTTTATTACTAATTTTTGTCATTTTATTACTGTAGTTGAATTAAGAGAATTTATAATTTTTTCCTGTTCAGAAGTAAAAGAACCTTTTGATTTTATGAACTCTAATAATTCTTTATCTGTATAATGAGAATCTTTATCGATAGTTTCTTGGGAAATACGATATTTTTTTATATTCTTTTGACTTTCTTGCTGATCAACGATGTTGCATAGTAAAACAGAAAGATAAAGGCAAAATACATCATTAAATCGACTGATTGTAAGTTCAACAGCATTATCATCGGCAATTTTTTCTTCTTGTGGATTTGTTAAATCATATCCATCATTATTTCTAGCTTTATGTGTGGCTTCATGACATAAAACGTAGTAATAATAGGTAGCAAGAAGTTCTTTATCTGAATAACCTAGGACATTATTATACTGGGACAGGAAAGCCTTTTTCTTATGAAGTAAAGTTTCATTTAAAAAAATCGATTTTGGAATTATAATTCCATCTCCATTCATATTATAACTATCAGGCATTTCATCAGTAATTATAATATCTGGATAGAAGTCTTTAATATTTCCATTTAACAAGTTTGTAGTAAAAGTTTCGATTTTTTCTGCGATATCATTTTCTATAGGATACATAATTACGCTCAACTATTCTAAATTATAACATATAGAGAAAAAATAATCATTGCTGTAGTCAAGCTTGATAAACTGAAAAAACTATGAGTCTTGTCGATCAATGGTCATTTTCATAAGAATTTAACATTCTTTCTTGACACCAGAGGAAATTAGCATTAATTTATAAATGTATATTAAACCAAAATACAATGCTTTTTACGTTTTTTATTGTTATGGAGGTCTAATATGCAATTGAATCAAAATCTAACTGTTAATTTTCATTTTGCATCTTTTTGCAATATGAAATATAAGTATTGTTTTGTAGAAAAGACAGATACTTATTCCCTCGAAGAATATTTTCAAGTAATTGAAAAGCTTGCTAAGTTTTTTTCTAGAATTAACTTTGTAGGTGGTGAACCCACAATATCCCCGTATTTGATTCCTCTTGTTCGAAAGGCTAAATCTGTTGGACTAGAATGTTCAATGGTAACAAATGGCTTTGAATTAATTCATCATGAAAATAAATATCAAGAATTATTTAGTCTTTTGTCTAGTATAGGTATTAGTGTTGATTCTCTTGATGATAAAACAAACAATAAGATTGGAAGAAAGTGTGGACATCATATAATTTCTAGAAATGAATATGAAAATTTATGTAAAACTATAAAGGCTCATGGAATAAAATTAAAAATTAATACTGTTGTAAGTAAACTAAATCTTGATGAGGATTTTTCGAAATTTTATAAATCAATTAATCCTGACAGAATAAAATTATTCCAGGTTCTAAAGCCAAATAATCAACTTAAACAAAACTACGATGATTTGTTAGTTTCTCAAGAAGAATTTACACAATTTATTAAAAAACAATCTGCAAATGTACAAATTGTTGTAGAAAATAATGATGCTATGACGAATGCATATTACATTCTTAACAGTGAATGCCAATTCTTATATAATAAAACAGGGATTAAAGGTCCAAGCATAGTAAATAACTCTCTTTCTGTTGAAGAAGCATTGTCTTATATTGGCTTTGATTACAAAAAGTATTCAGCGCGATATTGTGCATAAAAAGGGGTGGAAAGATGGAAAACCAAACTTTGTTAAATAAAATGTCTGAAACTATAAATAAAGAAATATACGGTTATGGAAAGCCAGATGGTAGTAATTACCATGAATATATGCTTAGCCCTGGAGAAAAGTATTATCAAGAAATAATCAACTTTAAAGAAGTAAACTTTTTGGAAGATTTATTATGCTGGAGTATGTTCGAAGCTGTTAATATTCATAATACGGAAAGCAGAATTTTTGAAAAACAACAGGATCTTGAAAAAAGGATAATAAAAAAGGCATCAAACTATGATGAAAGTATAAATGCTGTAAAATATAATATTCAATTATTAAGATACATGCATGATTTTGCAAAGGATAAACTAGATCCCAAAATTCAGCATTTTGTTTCTTACTGTATGTTTGCAGATAAAGAATATATATTGAATGGGAATGCTTATTGGAGACAAATTAATCTTGCCGTTTTGGAAAGAGTTTATTTAGAGGCATTAAGTTTTAATAAAGATGAAACTTGGAACTTTCCATCTACTTTTTTTATTACCAATGGTTCTGGCCCAATTCCTTTTGGACCGGATTATACACAGGGGCCTGAGTATTCATGGAATTATAAAGAAAACCGTCTGGAAGCCCAAATATATTTACCTATGTCAGATCAGTACAGAGTAATAGTATGTGCTGTGAATCCTGTTGCTGCTGATATTTCATTATCAGAGGCATGTGATTGGGTTCATTTAGATTTTATAATAAAAAAAGAAATAGATAATATAACTTTTCCAAGAGTGTATGTAAGCCCAAAGGCTATGTCTGCGAGACGTGGAATAGATAATCTATTTTCATTAATCTTTGAAGATATAGCAACAAAAAAGACTAAGAAAGAATTGGATTCATTTGTAGTAAATATATACAACGATTTATTCTGGCTTTGGACAGGAGATATCCCAAAACCGGAATTTGGATATATAGAGTCAAAGCCTGCACTTGTATATTGCTTGTATAGAGCAATTCGATTTCTAAGTCACAATTCGCTTAATTATGTTTTTAATTTCAAGCATGAAAGATTTTTGGAGAATGAATTTCTTAAGTTCAAAGAATTGGAAGAAAAAGAAGCTGCCAATCTCAATACACCTTTTTATCTTCAAATGAGCGAATATCATTTACACAATCAGGAAAAAAGAAAGGTTGGTATGCTTCAATCAAGAAGTGATGAGGATAAATTATTACTTGAGAAAAAGAATCAAGAAATATTGGAAGAAAAATATTCAATTCTTCAACTTATGATGTTTTTTTTCTTATGGGATATTGCAAAGAATTTACCTGCAGAACCATTTATTAGTCAGGAAAATCTAGTGAATTATTTATGTCATGAACATGGTGATATGATGGAAAAATTCTATGATGCTTTGACAGATGAAACGTGGAATAAAGAACCTCTTCCTAATTGCAAAGAAAGAGAATGTCTAAAAAGAATGAATACCACCTGGACTAATAAGAAAGTATGGGTTGAACTCATTAATCTCATATTAGAACGCTATAAAATTAATACAAGAATAACAAAGTTAAATTTGTCCGATTTTAATGCTGATGAAATTAGTTCAAAATCTGAGGTATTGAAAACTCTGTTATTCTTTTTCTCAGATATAAATTCGAAATCAAAAGATTCTCTATTAAATATGATGGATTATTTGGGCGAATTAAAAGATAAAAAGGAATTATATTGTCAGCCTAAACAAGGACAGAAATTTAAATCTGATGTTCCTGCAAATGAAGAAATATCAAGAATGAAAGAAAATCAAAATGTGTTAAAGCAAAAGGATTGCGGATTTGAAATGAATCATTATGTTCAAGTTCCAGTTCCCTCAGGGGATGTTAATATAAGGGAATATATACTTTTGAGGAAACTTACATGTAGGTTCTTTAGTGATACTGATAAAAAATACAAGTACTCAGTTAAAGATAACAACAAGAAAAATTTCAGTATAAAATGTTTCGAAAATTATAGAGAGACTAATAAAAATAATCTTTATTGTAAATCACTATATGTTTCAGAAAGAAATACTACCCGTCATTATGTTGATGCCTTTTCTGTTAGAAATGTATTAGATGATTCATTTCCTTCTAATTTGCTAGAGGCTTTCCGCGATGCAAAAGATTATCTCTTTGAATTACGAGAATCAAAGAAGAATGATTCCTCGCAAAAGCTCTTAGTCGAATATCAGATTGATTTTCTCCAAAGGCATTTTGTTACTTACATTGAAAAATACAATTTATTAGAAAAAAAAGAAGTAGATAAAAATAGTATATGGGATGAGATATTTACTAATGATAAAAAAATACGAGAGAATATAAAACAGAAATTACCAGACTATGGTGATTATCAATCTGTTTTGGGAAGTGACTATTTGGATGAGGTTCGATGGTTTTTTAAACTTTTGTATTGTGCGGACTCTTCTTTTATAGAGTTGTATTATCCGTCTTTGACTGCTTATTTGACATACTTATGTCTTAGATTGGAAGATTGTATTATGTAAGAAGGTATATAAAAAGCATCGTATTTTTAAACTCGTGACATTTTGTCACGAGTTAATTTCATGTTTTTCATATCTTGTAAGAAAATAATTTATCATTTCATTGATTACAGGTTTTAGAATATCTTCATAGTCTATCAATGTTTTTTCCAATTCTAGTACAGAGTCATGAGCTGAATTTTCTATTTTCCATTTTTTACTTAAGATGTTTATGTCTTCTCGTATTGTTATGCCTTCTAATACTTCTAATTGTTTTTTATATTCTTTTAATTCTTTTTCAAGATTTATAACTTTATTCTGATCAAAGATAATATATGCTTCTTTTTCTTTAAGTATTGATTTGAAAACTGTCATATACTCTGAAGTTTGTTTATTTTCGTTTTTTAGATTTTCGGATTGTATTATATCTAGACTTTTATAAATCCGTGTATAGGGATTATAAAAATATTTACTAATCATTTTGTCAATATTTTGTAAAGGGTAAATATATAGATTATCATCATCTGTTAATTCTTCTTTTTTTGATTCTTTGGATAATCTATCCAATGTTTCATTGAATATTAAATTTGATCTAGAAGCTCCACAATTTTTAAGTATTTCTTTTTTGAAAGCATATATAGAATTAACTATCTCTTCTTTTTCTTTTTGAATCTTAATGAGTCGTTCTTTTTTCTCTTGTTCTGTCTCTAATGCTTGTAATTTACCATACGCAATTTCATATTGATTAGTAATATCTGTGTATTTGTCTTGTAATAATTCAATTTGTTTTTCTTTTTCTCTTATTTGACAAGAAAATGCATCATTTATTTTGATAGATTCTTCTTGAAGTTTTTTGTTTTCAATTGTTAGCTTAGCATTTTCTTCAGACAATAATTGATTCTGAAATGAAGGCTTTATGTTTTTCTGATATTCAAATATAGCTAAAATTACGATTAGTATTTGACATATATTTGCTATTACAGAAGTACTTTTCTCTAACTTAATTCTTTTAATACTATTCATTAATTTTGTAAAAAAGCTTTTCATCTAATTCTCCAGTAGAAACTTATTTTAATTTTTTATTATTGATTATCAAATATTACCATATGAGGAATTCCATTTTCATCCACTGATGGACAAGAATTAAAAGAAAATTTAATTGTCTTAGTAATAGACTCGCAATTATCTGCTGAGATAACTATTAAAGCTTCATATAAACCATTTTCAAAAATACAATTACAGATAGTATCATTTGATAATCCAATATACTCACCTCGGATAACAAGATAAGCATCTTTTGGGGTGGTACTTAAATTCTTTTTTACCATACAAAAATCGCAATATTTATCAGTATCTTTATAAATATAATCAGCACATACACGATATTTTGAATCAGATATTAAATCTTTGTAAGACCATACTAAATTCATTGGGAGAAAATTATCAAGAGATGTCTTTTTGCCATTAATATTTTTATATAATTCTTTTAAAAAAACAGTAACATTTTTTGCAGTATTTGATTTTACAGAAATTTTAAATCTATAAAAAAAGCAATCGCCTCTAGTTATTATTGGACTTCCGTTATTATCATAAATTAATTGATTATCTTTACTAAATTCATAAAAATCTGATATTGTTCGATTAAAATAAGGTCGTTCATTTTCAATAAAACACTCAATTTTTGCAAGAGAATCATTCTTTTCCCGTTTTCTAGCGAATCCAGGTACAATAAAAGCAGATATTACACTACAAAGTGTAAAGAGCGCCGTAAAGAAATAAACCCAGAAAGTTATAACAGAAATAAAATGATCATTCCACTTATAATTTAAATCAGAGACTGGAAATAAAGATTTATAAGTAATTATATTACCTAAACAAATGCCAACTGATACGAGGCAAATAATAGCACAAATTAGACATAAAATATAACGTTTTTTCATTTTATCTCCAAATTAAATAAACATCTGTTGCAACAAGGCTTTTTTGCGTTGCTGCCAGATGGTTACTACGTTTTGTTGATTTTGGATTAATGAATCCAGGCTTGAAAGACAGTCGGCGATTTTTTGTTGTTCTTCACGACATGGAAATGGGCAGATAAACTTTTGCATATCAGAGGCTAAAATATGCTTTATTGTACTTCCAGTAGTCAAAATGGATAATTGTTTCTTTCCCTTGTTTGATTGAAAATAATAATTAACATATTCAGAAGAACAGTTTCCTCCATTGGACATTATAATTAATGCATGGCAATTACTGTTTTCAAGTTCTTTTGGAACAACAGCTGTCTCTCCGACATGTCCAGATTGAACCATTAAAATATCATTTTCTTTTAATTGAGAATTCTTATGTTTATTATGAAATTCTTTAGTCACAAATAAATTTATAGAACTTGATATCTTACCATCATGTATATTTGTTCCTTCGATGTATTTTATTCCATCTATTTCTGTGGTAAAGAAGTCTGTAACAACTCCGACGAAACCATTTCTAATAAATGGAAATTCAGTAATAAGTTTTTTTTCTTCCCATTCAGGGAAATCTGTGCCGTCGTCGGATTTGAAGCGGAGTTGCTGGGTGAAAAGTTTTTGCATTAATGCTTTTTTCTTTTTTTGTAAGGAGTTTAGAATCTTTGTTTCTGCTGTGATTATTGAATCTACATTTGAAAGGAAATCTGCGATTTTTTGTTGTTCAGCTTTTGATGGATATGTAATTGTTGTTTCACCAATTGCTTTTCTATTTATTGAGTAAACTTTTGTTCCAGCAACAAGCGGTGCAATTTGATTATGATAAGAGCTAGAATTCAGTTTATAACCAAGAAATTTCGATGCAAATTCAAACTTTGTTCGACATAAAAAGGTATGTAATCCTGACAAAATCTTATAATCTTTTACATTGCAAATTTCAGTAACTTTTCCAGCTGTATAATCTTCTGCTGTATCGGCAATTATAATATCTCCATTTTTTACATAACTCGTATCTTCATATTTTGAAAGATTATTCTCTAAATTAATAAACGGGAGTTCTTCTTTCTGGCAATCAATATAATCACCATATTTGATTAGAACATCACCATAATGTATATTTCTAACAATTCCGTTTTCATTGTTAAGCTGCTCTCTTGAGTAAGTATTGTTTTGTAAAATATCAAAAACTTCATAAAAGTTTTTCTCTTCCCATTCCCCATTAAACTCTGGGAATCTTAGCTTCGGTACAATCATTCTTTCTTCCTGTTATATGTGTGGTAACATATTGTACTTAAAAATATTCCTTTGTTTCTGTTTCATCTTAAAAGGCTCTGCTTTTTTGCTTGGTACAGACTGAATAATTCTTAACAAGGCTTCTGTATTTGCAGCATCAGTTTCGCGCATTTTTCCATCTGGAGCCTGCATTTTCAACTGTCGACAAATTGTCGACAGTTCAATTCCGTCTTCAGAATGAACGCGTTTTTTCATTTTGAACCAATAGTCACGAGGATTCACGCTATCTGTTAAAACTGCGATTACATCTATAACAGAAAAATACCATTGTTCTTCTTCGGAATTCCACACAGAGCGGATTTTTTTATCATTAAAAAGCTGAACTTTATTCTGAATATCAATTTCTTTATCTGTCATAAAATCCCCTTATATTCCTAATTCTCTGGCAAATTTTTCATACTCTTTCATCAGAGAATCTCGTTCTGCGGTGGTTTCTTTTAGTTCTTTATCAATTTCTGCTAAATCAAGTTCCGGCTCTTCATCAAAGGTATCTACATATCTTGTGATATTAAGATTGTAGCCGTTTTCTTCGATTTCTTTCATGCTTGCAACATGGCAGAACTTTTCTATATCTTTACGGTCTTTATAAGCATTCAGGATTTTCTGGACATTTTCTTCTGTAATTGAATTCTGATTTTTGCCTGGTTCATATTCTTTTGATGCATCTATGAAAAGAATGTTGTCTTTGTTCTGTCCGCGGTCATTCTTTAGAACCAGAAGACTTACCGGAATTGATGTTCCATAAAAACAGTTTGGGGCAAGGCCAATTACTGCATCAAGATAATTAAGATTTTTTACTATATAAGTTCTAATTGCTTCTTCTGCTCCGCCACGGAACAAAACTCCGTGAGGAAGGAGCACTGCAATTCTGGCATCGTCATCTGCCATATGGAAAATCATATGTTCAAGGAATGCCATATCTTCATAACTTTTTGGAGCAAGTTTTCCATATGGGCTAAAACGGTCGTCTTTCATGTATTTATCTGAAGCAGACCACTTTTGTGAATATGGAGGATTCGCTACCTGCACCTGATATTTTTCTTCCCAGCTTGAACTGTTTTCTCCGCCATCGGTAATTGTATCTGTGTGGCGGATATCAAACTGCTCGTAATGAATATTGTGAAGAATCATATTCATACGGGCAAGGTTATAAGTTGTAGGATTACATTCGTTTCCATAATAGTGGCCAACTTTTACGCATCTACCAACCTGAAGCAAAAGAGAACCAGAACCGCAGGCACAGTCGCAAACTGCTTTTGTCTGCTTAAGTCCGTCTGTTGCAAGTAAAGAAAGAAGTTTTGAAACAGATTGAGGAGTATAGAATTCCCCGGCTTTTTTACCGGCTGTTGCAGCGTACATTCCAATTAAGTATTCGTAGGCATCGCCAAGTACATCAATTTCTGTATTTTCGAGCTCAAAATCTATAGTATCGATGGACTTCATTACTTTTGCAATTAAGATGGAACGGCTTTTTACATCGCGGCCAAGTTTGCTGGAAGTTAAATCCATATCATCAAAAAGATTTTCAAAGAGCTTTTCTGATTTCTTGCCAAGTGTTGAAGCTGTAATGGAGTTGATTGCTTTATTCAGATAATCTACATCAAACTTTTCCTGTTCAATTAAATTAATGCAGCTGGTGAATAAATACTTTGGTTCAATAAAATAACCGTTGGCTTCAATCATCCAGTCGGTTATAGGCTGAACGTAGTCTTCATTTTTATAGGCTTCGGCAAAAGATATGCCGTCATCTTTTAAGAGCTCTTTTATCTGTAATTCTTCGTGTTCACTTAAAAAACGGTAGAATAAAAGTCCTAGAACGTAGTTCTTAAATTCAGAACCTTCCATATTGTTTCTGAGGCTGTTTGCCATCTCCCAGAGCTTTTTGTGTAATTCTTCCCGCTGATAAACCTGTCTATGAGTTGTATTGTTATCTGACATTTTTCTATTCCTTATACTGCCATTTCTAATGAATACTTATCGGTAGTTTCAATTATAAATAATTTGATTTCTTTTACAACTTTTGAAAGTTCAAGAAAGCCCATTTCTTTATGAATAAGATTTTTGATTGAATCATTATTGAGTATTCCGTCGAATTCATATTCTTCAAAAACGGTATTCAGTTCTTTATATGTAAGGTCATGTTCATTTGCAAATTTTGTAATTTCTTCCTGCTTTGCTTTTTCCTCAAAGCTTCTGAAGCGGTCTTCCAGATCTTCTGGCATTTTTAAGCCATCAATCAGGCTTTGAATAAAGGCAATAATCAAATCTGATTTTTTGCGTAAGGTTGGATTTGCAGACTTTTTTATTTTATCAAAGAGTTCTGTTATATCCTTTTCTTTCTGCTGAGGATTTGTCATATCAACATTCTTTAAAAGTGTAAGAATGTAATCGACATTTATAATATCTGTTTCCAGAAGTTCAATCTGGAAATCAACTTCATCAAGAATGCTGGCCTTTTCGGCAGTATCTCTCCTGCTTAAGTTTTTATGGATGTCCAGATACTGGCTCTTAAAATTATCAAAATCTTCTTCACTTATTCCTATAAGAGCTTCATCAAAGTCGAATTCTTCAAAAGTTTTGAGAGTAGTAATAAGACGAATTACTTCACGGAAAGCAAGAATAAACTTTTTCTGTTCTGTTTCACTCTGGAGATTTGCAGCATCTTGTGGAGTTTCTGCAACCTGCCATAACATACCAAGTGCGGTTTGTAGACGGTCCAGATAGTATTCAAAACTCTTTTGAACAATACCTTCTGTGCTTGCAGAATTAGAATAGAGTTTTAATGCCTGATCTGTGTTGTATTTTAAATTGCGATAACAAACGATGTTTCCAAATTTCTTTGTTGCTTTTTCAGTTCTGTTTGTTCTGGAATAAGACTGCAATAAATCCTGATAAACAAGGTTTTTATCTACATAGAGTGTATTCAAAATTTTGCTGTTGTAACCGGTAAGGTACATTCGTACAACAATTAAAAGATTGATTTTATTGGCCTTGAACTTTTTAGAAAGATCTTCGTTGTATTCTGCAAAGGTGTCTGTCTTAAATGATGTACCGAATTTTGCATTATAGTCATCTATGATTCTTGCCATTGCATCCTGACTTGTTTCTTCTTTTAATTCTGCATCTTCATTTACGTCGTAAGTGAAAACTGCTGCGAAAGTAAAGTCAGGGTTCAAACGCTTAAAGGTGTCGTAATATTTTATAAGATTTTCTACGCCGCTTGTTGCAAGAATTGCATTGTAGTTTTTATTTACAGTTTTTGCTTTGAAATTTTGAATTATGTTTTTACAAACGGCTTCAATACGTCTTTCGGCATTCCATGCTTCTGCTGTATCTATTGCAGAAACCTCTGTAGAAGAAGAGGCTGCTTCATTCTCATTTAATTTTTGTTCATACACAGAGTTTTTAGCAACAATGGTTTTCATGTATTCAATTTTGAATCCAAGAACATTTCCATCAGCAATTGCCTGTTTTATCATATATTGATGAAGAGGTTTTCCAAAAAGAGTCTCTGTAATGTACTGTATTTCACCTTCTTTTTTAGCATTCTCTTTGAAAATTGGAGTTCCAGTAAAACCAAAATATTGAGCTTTTTTGAAAAAGCCTTTTACATCTTTATGCATTTTTCCAAACTGGCTGCGGTGACATTCATCAATCAGAAATACAACTTTTTCATTCGCATATTCTTCCATAATTGATTTATATTTCGAATCATTTATGGCATGAGACATTTTCTGAATAGTTGTAATTATGAGTTTTCGGTTTTTGTCCTTTGTCTGTTCTGTAAGGGCTTTTGTATCTTCTGTCTGGTCTACACTGTTTTTTTCATATTCATTAAAGTCTTCTGTAGTTTGTGTATCAAGGTCTCGACGGTCTATGAGGAAAAAGACTTTTTTGATTTCTGGATGTGTTATCAGTAGTTTCGCACATTTCCAGCAAGTAAGAGTTTTTCCGGCACCTGTTGTATGCCAGATATAACCGTTATCATCAGATGAAAGAGCTTTATCAAGCAGAAGTTCTGTAGCATAAACCTGATATGGACGCATAATCATCATACAGCGTTCTGTATCATTTAAAACGGTGTATAAATGCAGCATTTTGAAAAGTCTGCCTGGATTCAAAAAAGCCGGAATAAAATCTTTTATATCATTAATTCTTTTATTCTCTTCATCTGTCCAGTAAAAAGCAGATGAATGAAGGAATGTATTATCACTATTAGCATAATATTTTGTATTAGTTCCATTTGTGATAATGAAAATCTGAATATACTTAAAAAGACCTGTATATGCATGTCGGCGATATCGTTCTGTCTGATTAAAAGCATCTTCCAGTGCAATTCCACGTTTCTTTAATTCCAGCTGGATCAAAGGAAGACCATTTATTAAGAGAGTTACATCAAATCTTGTTTCATATTTATTTATAATGGTTATCTGATTTGCAACCTGTACTTTGTTATTTGAATAATCATCATAATCCAGGAACTTGATATGAACTTTGCTGCCATCTTCACGTTCCAGAACATATTTATCTCTAAGCTGTTTAGCAGATTGATAAACTGATTTGTCTTTTAGATATGTAAGAATGCGGTCGAATTCTGTGTCTGTAAATGGAGAATTATTCAAATCTTCTTTATTTAAGTTGTAAAGATTTGTACGAAAATTATCTTCAAGAGTCTCTTTGTTTTCAATCTTCTTAAAATATGAGTAATTAAATTGTTTTTGTAATTCATTAATCAGCCAGTTTTCTAATTCGGCTTCAGATTGAAAACTCAAGATGGAAACTCCTTTTTTTCTTTTATTATACCACCAAAAGTTCAATTTTGCTAGAAAATCGACTGGTGATTATGACAGAAGATGGCATTTTTAATGGTGCTTTGGTGAAGTTACAACATTGCCAGAAGCGGTAATCTTATGAAGCAGTTCCAGTGTTGAACTTTCAAACATCTTCTTGATCTTATGTTTTCCGTAGGATCTTTGTTCATCTTTTTATCCTTTTCTACTTTAACACTTCAATTTCCGTCTTAATACGAAGCACAATCTTATTTTTCTGCATAAACTGCTGCTGAGCAATTTTATGAATTGATGGGACGAATGGTCTTCTGGAATTGCAAAGATAAGCTCTTTTGTTTTCGTATTTATTCAACTCTTCACCAAAAAAGCTTATTGTGTTTGTAAGCTGTTCCATTCCATGATTAAGCCAGTCGTTACCTTTTTTATCAGCTTTCAATTCAATGAAACAAACTGTTTTTGGAGTATATAACATAGCATCACAGGAACTTGCAGTTTCATCTTTACCATTGATTTCTATTGTAAGAGGAACATTATTATCCACTGCGATAAAGGAATAATCAGTGCGATTATTACATTCTACTTTTGCATTCCATTTATCTGTAGTTTTGTCATAACTTACAAAAACTGGCTTTTTTCCTTCTTTATCGTCTGGATCAACAAGTCCAAATTCTTTTACTTTGTTTACTGTTGTGGCATAGTCGTAAAAATTTACTTGCAAAACTTAGCCTCCAGTTCAAGAAGATCTGAGAAACTGTCGTTCTGTTC
>JAEIGA010005021.1_pt1 | contig 20322 bp, 22 predicted proteins | sample 9270691 | NCBI WGS metagenome assembly JAEIGA01 (sample SAMN17057246, study PRJNA624740) | gut metagenome | biome: biome; isolation source: fecal sample | host: Bos grunniens | place: China: Xizang | collected 2019 | reverse complement strand
TAGTCTTTCTCGTAGACTTTCTTCGCCGCTTTTACATTGCCGCCTAAACTTCCCCTTGCGGTCACATTGCCTGTCAGACTGTTATTCATCGCCATCACCGACCTTTGTTATTGCCTCGTCTATCCGGAATACCGCTTTTGGGATGAATGTGTATCTGCTGCCGTCCGCAAATTCGTATAAGCAGTCGTATACATAGCTGTCCGGCGACAAGAGAGCCGTGTCCTCAGGTTCGAGCACCATTACTATCTCACCGCTCTCCTCCTCGTAGTTCCGGTAGTCGAGCTCCTTTCTCAGCACCTCTTTGCAGCCGTGCTTCATGGTAAATATGCACCTGTCACCCTCTACAGGTATTACCGGATCACCGTCCGTGTATTTCGGTTTAAATCCTATCTCCGCCGAGTTTCCCTGTGTCAGCGTTATGTTGTTCGCTCTGTCTGTCCTTAGCATCATATCCCTCCTTTATTGACCCAAAAATATATCGCTGCCGCTCAGACTCACCATAGCCTTTGTTGATATGCAGTTTGATTGTATACCGCATATAGGCACATACATATGTACATCACTTGAGCTAAAGCAAAAATTTGCTCTTGTTTGAACTTTCATTATTTGCGTGTCTTCCGTTACAAAGTATAGCGGCGTTGCATCCATGCCGGTATAGGAATACCTTTCGGTAGTCTGATCGTAGCTTATACTACCCGGGCTTTTCGGTACATATATTCCTGATGATAATTGCCCGTTCGTCAGATCGAGGCATTGAACCGCCGCAAACCTGATGCAGTAATTTCTTCCTTCTCCTAACGCCTCACTGCTCCAGTCATAAGGGCTGTTCCCGATTAATAACATTATTCCTCCAGAACCTGAAAAGACTGTAAACTCACGTTTCGCCGCGTTCCATGCATCTGCATAACAGCGATATATTTCATTTTCACTGCCATTGCAAACTAAATATATTCTTGCAAGCGGCGTAGTACTATGAGATTTCCGTGCATTCTCAAACTGCCTGCAACTTAGATAAATGTCGGGCGTTATATAGTAGTTCATTTCATTTTCATCACCACCATAGTTATACCACGGAAACATCGCTGCAAGTGTGCCAAAGAAATTTGACCAGTCCGCATTTCCTGTCTCGGGGTCAACAACACACATTGGCATATCTTATCCCCCCTATTCTGTCTCTATGAAATGCAGGCCACCTATCCTGTAGTACAGCACACCTTCGATCTCAACATACCCCTGCTGTATATCCGGCTTAGATACAATCGGAACATATGCCGAAGTCGATACACACTGAGAAGCTACACATACTATCGGTATCAGTGCCGTTATTTTTGCCTCAGGGTCGTATGTTAAAAATTGTAGGTTGCCGTTCTCTATCAGGTCATCTGTATCATCCGTATACATGAATCTTGGTGTTGCGTCCATAAATGCACTCACACCCGTTCCAGTCGATGCCGCATTTCCTTTGCTTTTTGGGTAGTATATACCATATCCTGTTATACTGTCATCTACTGTGTTTTGTACATTTACAATTGCAAATATCAAATCGCATCCGCCTACAGGTATAGTCGGTGTGCTTGTTACTGATGACAGCAATTGCAGCGCCAGATCTCCGGCCGCTCCAATAACAAGTCGAAACCTCAGACCTAAAGCAATCCCATTTGTTCTTAACAGCTGGATATCTGTTGTGCCTATTACAGCGTATACATAAGCATAAGATGATGCGCTTCCGGATGCTTTTGCGGTCGCAAAGTTTGTAAATTTTATTGCTAAGTTTGCACTTATCCGGAATATCTTTTCATCATCAGTTCCTGTCACACTTTGCCAGGTAAAACCATTCTCCAGTTCATTAAACAGCACACAAGTGCTGTCTTCAAATACTCGTTCTTCTATTATTTGTGCCATATTTTTTTACCTCATCTGTACCATTCACCATTTATAATTACCATTACTCTTGCCGCCGGATATCCGTAGGCTTTATCTACTTGCCCGATCAGCGGCGTAACAGTCGGCACATCGACCTCGACAACGCCGAAGCCGTCATATCCTGCCGCCTCTGCTCTGTAAGTGCCGTTAGAGTGTATCACGACATTGCCAATAACAGCACCGCCGCCGCCACCGCCGCCGGGAGGGATAGAAAGACCTGTCCGGAAGAGTATCACGGCATCAGCAAGGCTCTTGATGTAGCCTACCCATACACTTTCACCGACCATCAGCTTGTCGCCTGACTTATTCAGCGCCCTTATGCTGCCGCTGCCTAAATCGACCATAGCCGTGCTGTGGTTCTCGCCAATGCTCTTTATTTTGCCGCTTACTATCTTGATAGTCAGGTCTTCCTGCGGCCGCCTGAAAGCCTCTACAAGCCGCTGCGCTGCCTGCTCTAATATCGCATCATATTCTGCCATTACTCATCACCCCCGGGCGGAATAGAAAGCCCAGTCCTGTACCATATCACAGCATCAGCAAGGCTCTTGATGTAGCCTATCACAACACTCTCGCCGACTATCAGCTTGTCTCCCGACTTGTTGAGCGCCCTTATCTCAGTACCGCCTAAATCGACCACCGCCGTGCTGTGGTTCTCGCCTACACTCCTTATTTTGCCGAACGTCAGCTTAATGGTAAGGCCTGCTGCCGGTTTTGGTTTCAGCACCTCAGTCAACCGCTTTGCTTCCTGCTCATATGCCATTTATCCACCAGCTTTCGTATGGTATGTATTCTATCGGGCAGGCACTTATTTTCATACTTCCTCCGGCAAGCGGTGTGCTGACAGTCTGTACTATCATTTTCTGCCCGTCTTTGATTATCGGCACATCAGTGTCTATGTGCGGTATCATTGCACACTCAAAGCTCACTGACATTTTCGGCGCTGTCTTCTTTTTGAGGAGGTAGTTTGCATACATCTCGCACTTTCTGTAGCTGTCGCCGTTCGCTATCGTCTCTTTCTTGTCTCTCCGCTCGCCTATCAGACTTATCCTTATAGGGCTTCTCGGATTGTCGTTCCTCGCCGTGTAGCGGAATACTATCCCGTCAACGTTCGTGCCCTCTACCGTCTGTGCATTGTATGCCTGATCTAAGCTGTAGCTGTTCTGTGCCTTGCCGCTGTTGCTGTCGTCAAACTCAAATATCGGTGCAAGATAATAGTAATCATCACTAAGGTTTCTCACTATCCTCAGCCTGCCGTTGATGTCGTAGTATGCATTGTACATTGCTGTCTCAGCTATTTCTTCAATGACCGCCGCCGGATAAAAGCTCTCATTAACTATTATCTGCTTCTGTAACCTCATGTCGTCAAACTCAGGGTCGCATACCGGTTCAATGTCGTCAAGCATATATCCGTTGCCTATTGCCTGCTGTAGTAAGTCTCTCAGCACAGATATAAACTTTATGCTCCCCTCCGCAAGCTGTACAAGATGTTCGCTGTCCGGTATCTGTAGCTGTGCCTCATTCATGCCGAGCTTTATGTCACCGTTTAATAGCGACCACTTGTCTGTTATGCTCACGACAGGTTCTTCTCTCGTTCCGCTGACAGACCGTAAGACGAATACCCCAAGTGACCACCAGTAAATGTCACCGTTTGCCGCCTCAACACCCTTGTATATCTGAAACTTCCTTAAAGCCCAGAGCAGCTTGTTTTCGTTAACGTCTAATTCGCCGTCATCGTTTATCAGCTTAAGCGTTCCCTGCCGCTTTGCCCCTCTCGTGGCCGCCGATATCGTTATGCTGCTTCCTGTAAGATCGCATTTGTCGGTGATGTCACCAATTACCTGCCCTTGCCAGTTGAGCACCTTTATCATCGTGTGATAAATTATCCTGTTGCTGTTAAGGGCGGTCGTGTAGGCTAAGTCGTACCAGTTGTAGTGTTCCATTCGACTATCACCTCGTCATTACTCTTTGTCTGCGTGAAGCTGAATGATAATATCGTAGCTCCTGACTCGTTCTGCTTTATGTTCTTTGATGTTATCTTGCCGATAATGCATCCCCTCTCCGGTAACTTTATCAGATATTCGCTGTCATCAAAGAAGTTTACGGCTCTTTGGTATGTTTCGTTGCTGTCACTGAGCTCGTAGTAATATCCGTTGACTTCCATCTGCGTTATCGCTGCCGAGAAGTCGCCGCTTATGTATCGTCCGCTCTCCTTTATGACTATCGGCTTGTTTCCGGTGTTTATGACCGACTGTCCGTCATTTACGTTTATGGAAGGCTTGCCGATCTCAAAGTCAAATATAAAATACCCTGCCGCATAGTATCTTGAGATGCCGAAGTAGTCAGTGTCTTTCCTTAACTTCTCGATCACCGCTCTGCCCTTGTAGTCAGGCACTATCCTGCCAATGACCTTGTAGAATATCTGACCGCTTATCTCGGCCGATAAAACATATTCGTATTCCAGCCCGTCTTCCGCAGCATCATCAAATCCGATGATGTACTGTCCGCTCTCTGAGCATTCGCTTACATATCGGTAATGCCCCGAGCGCCCCTTGCGCTTCCATAGCTTGAAGTTCTCATACCCTTGCGCCGGTGTCACCTTTACACCGACCCTGTTCTGCTCTAAAAGCATCGCAAGCCCGGCAGTGAAGACCTGCCTGTATGTGCCTTCGTTCGTTCCCGTGTATCTCTCAAACATAGTATCGTCCGCCTGTATCGTGTTGCTCAGAGTTACCTGAGCCGTCTGTACATATCCGTCCTGCGATGTCGTTGTCAGCTTTGCGACCGTTTCCTGATTTGCCAGTATCGGGAATACAGCATCAAGCGTCAGGTCGTTGCTTGCCCTGTCAGGCTTTGCTTTCTTGTCATCGTGATAGCTGTATATCTCCTTGCTCCTTGTGCTGCCTATCGCCCACGAGTATTTCTGTAAGTATACTTCTTTTTCAGAGGCTATGTTAAAGCCTGCTGAAACCTCAATGCCGCCTGTCTCAGCGTTTATCCTCGCACTTGGCGTTAATGACGCTTCTTCTCTGCATCGCACAAAGTAGCAGGGGCTTTTGTAGTAGTTTCGGTAAATTTTGTATCTCGTTCCCTCCGCTATGTCTCCGACAAATGCTTCCGTCAGCGTAATAACGCCTGTTGCCTTGCTGTATGCAGATATCGGTATCTTATTTTTCACAAGCGTGCCGTTGTTGTCGCTTACTACCTCTATCATGCACCGTCCTATAAGATGACCGTCCATAACGTAAGGTGCATCAATGTCCGTTACGCCTGTTTCAACAGTTATCGTGCTTCCGCTTGCCGAAACTACACGCCCGGTCACACACAGCATATCACAAAGCGGCTGCCCGGTGCTGTCGCTCTGATAGAGGATAATGCGGTATTTGTAGTCGTTGCCGTTCTGCCAGAGGTTGGTCGCTACCTGACCGTTTATTGTTACCTCGTCACCGTTCCTGTATCTGCCGACCCACGGCTGTAAGTCTCTCGGGGCGAAGCTGTAACCAATAGCCTCCCCGGTTATAGCATCGTAGTGCTCGCACCTCCACCAGCTTAAATTGTCGCCGTTAAAGGTAAATGACATCTTTATCGGGTTCTCATAGTCATTAACTTCGCTCTCCCACGGCTGCCCCGGGTTTTCAAGTGTCTTGTCTACATATACCGTTACATCGTTCGGTATTACATTGATAGGTGCTTCTATTGCCATTGTCTCACCTCGCTTTATATTATCTGTGTCTCGTTTATCACGCTGTTCACAAAGTCATTCAGCATTTTCTTGAATGCTTCCGCATCACCTGTTGCCTTGATGTCGCCGAAGTTGAAGGTGTAGTTCTGCGTTGTCGGTACATTCTCCTCAGTCGTCAGCTCCGGCAGAATGTTTTCAAGCGCTTCACCTGTCACCGCTGCCAGCTTGTCTGCAAGCGACCTGTATATGTTAACATCACCGCTCATGCTTGCCAGTGCTTCCATAAGCCCTGTCTTTGCATCCGCTAAGTTCTTTGAAGCATTGTAAAGGTCACTCTGATTGACCTCCAGCTTAAAGCCTGTCGCTTCCTGATAAGCAAGCACGTTCTTGTTGCTCTCAATGCCGAGCAGCTTCTTCCTCGCATCAGTCACGCTCTCGATCTTGTCTTTGAGTGTCTGATAACTCTTGGCCTTGTCTTCAATGGCCTTTTTAATGCCTGCTTGCGCTTCGTCTTCCAGCTCCATGTACCGCTCTAAATACTTGCCTTCGTTGCCGTAGTATTCCTTGGCTATCCTGTCAAGCTCTGTGTAATATGTCTCGGCATCTATAATGCCCTGATTGTATCGGTGCTTGAATATCTCTATGAGCGCTTCTGCTTCGTCCTTTGTTGCCTTCTTGGCCGTCTCAGATGAAGCCTTTGCGGTTTTCTTTGTGCTTTCCTTTGCCGCTGTCTCAGCCTTTTTGCCTTCCTTGAAGCCCTCGCTGATTATGTCAGTGTATATCTCACCAATGCCCTTGCTCTTGGCATATAGTCTTAAGTATTCCTGTAGCTCGTCTGTGTAAGTGCCTGCCTGTACCTTTGCAATGTCCGGAAGACTGTTTATATTGATGGCTGTTTCAAACATACTGATGTAGTTCGAGCTCAGCCCCTTTGTTACAAGCTCCTGCCTTTTAAGCTCTGCCGCCTGCTTCGAGGTGTATTCAAGGTTTTTGGCCTTTGCAGTCACTAAGTTTTCAAGAGCTTGTGTTTCAAGCGTGTAGCCCTTCTCGGTCTTCTGAATGCTGCCTATCAGCTCAGGGTACTTGTCGATAATGTCCATTATCTGGGTCGTGCTGTACTGCGTACCCTCATTAAGCTCGTTCTGCACACTTATCAGATCGCTTATCTCGCTTTTGTAAGAGGAGATAGCACTTTCCGCCTTCTTGTAGGCATTGCTGAGGTCTTCAAGTGCTTTCTTCTGCTTTTCTGTCGCATCAGTCGCACCCTCTATACGTTTCTCGGTTTCTGAATAATTGCCCTTGACTTCATCATATATGCCATTAAGCGTCTCAACTTGCTCAGTAACATCTTTCAGTGCTTCGCCATATTCTGTGTTTTTCTGAGCCGCCGCATCCACCTTGTCTTCATATTCATCTATTGTTTTCTGTGCGTTTTCAAGCTGCTCAGCGTAGCCCGACTGTACATACATGGCGTTCTTCACTGCCGGGTCAAGGTCAGAGTTCATTATCTTTGTAAGCTCTTGCTCGGCTTCCGCCCTGTCTTTATATGCATCATTCAGCTTTGTGCTGTATTCAAGATACTTCTTGTGTGCCGCATTGTATTTCGCCTGCGCCGTGTATTGGTCTTTGAGTGTTTCCTGTAACGCTTCAAATGCCGCCTGTGATTTGTAATACTTTTCGTATGTGTCTATCAGGTCAAGCAATTCCTTGCCCTGCATATTCAATGCCCCGGTCGTGTTGTCAACTTCCACCCCAAGCCCTGACATACCACTGTTAAGCTGCTCGGCGATAGAAGTCATTTCATTTAGATCGCTGCTGCTTTTTACAGTCTGATTTGATAGTTCGATTAACTTGTTTGCAAGGTCTCTGTATGAGTCGTATTCCGCTTCAATGGCCGATATGTTTTCTTTTCGACTGTTGATGCTGTCGGTTATGGTCTTTTCATACTCTTTTGCCGCATCAACTTCCTTTTGAAGCTCGTCTGAAAGCTGATTCTGTGTCCTTATCTCTTCACGGCTTGCCTCAACAGCATCTCTTATCGCCATTGTCGCAACAATAGCCGCACTTCCTACCGCCGCCCAAGCCCCTGCACTCATTATCAGTTTGCTTGATAAAAGCCCCGTCTGCTCTGTAGCATTTGACATATTGAAGGCTACTCTTCCGACATTTTCTGCAAACGCCTTAAACGGTTCGTTGAGCTTGCTGACCATTTGCATCGACTTGAAGCCGACTACAGCTCCTGCCGTCAGCTTCGGGTATTTCAATAGCACCTCGCCAACAGCCGAGAGCATTTTCAGCAGATTTTTCAGAATATCCGAAATGTCCTTTATCGTGTCGTCAAGCTCGCCGTTCTCGCCCATTTCCTTGACTTTGGCAAGAAGCTCATCAAGCGTTGTGAACGCCCCGTCAAGGTTCTTGATAAACTGATTGCCTATTACAATGCTTGTTTCTGTCAGACGCTCTTTGAGCTGCCTTGTTTTGTTTGCAAAGCTGTCCGAAGTCCTTGCAAAGTCGCCCTCTGCCGCCGAAGTTTGCTGCATCAGATAATTGTATCGAAGCTGTACCTTTTCGGCGATAGACATTTCCTTTATTTTCTTCTGAATGCCCTGCGTGTAAGCGTATTGCTGTAGGTTTGCCTCAGTCATTACAACGCCGAAGCGCTTAAGGCTCTCAGTCTCGCCTGTAAATACCGATTTGAGCGCCGTACTTGTTATATCCTGCGATATGTCGTAAAACGAAGCCATGTCCGCCGAACGCTGTGCAAGTCCTATCGCTAAGTCCGATGCCTTGTCAAGCGTCAAATCCATAGCCTTGCCCATCGTTGTGAACAGCGCCGCTGTCCTTTTGGCCGTCAGCTCCGATATGCCGTATGCTTCGATTGATGTCGATGCAAATTCATCGACCTTGCCCCTCATGTCTTCAAACGCTACATCAACAACGTTCTCGACCTCGTAAAGAGAGGAAGCCGCCTCGATAGACCCTTTTGCAAAGTCTACAAGCGCATTTGCCGTTTTCTTGATAACTGTGCTTGCAAGGTCGGCAATGATGGCCTTTGTCGTGCTGTACCCCTCGCCCATTTTGGTGGCTGAGGTCGTTGCTTCCTTCTGTGCTTCGCTAAGCTCCTTGGTGCTTGCTATAAGTATGTCCTGTGAGCCTGCAAGCCCAGTGTCCTTGCCTATCAGCGAGTTTATCTGTGACTTGTAGTCCTCTATCCTCGCCGTCATCTTCTCGACATTCCGGTCAAATTCGGCTACTGCCTCTTTGTCGCTGCTGCCGAGCTGTGAAGCCTGCTGGCTGTATTCTCTTAGCTGAGCCTGCGCTTTTGACATATTATCAACGAGCTCGTTTATTCTGTCGCCTGCCGTCTTTGTTTCTATCTCTACGGCCTGATATGCCGCCTTTGTTTTGTTGAGTTCTTCAGCGTATGCGTTCTCTCTTGCGTGAAGGTCAATAAGCTGCTGCTTGTAGGTCTCTATTGCCGATTTTGTTTTTGAAAGCTCTGCCTGAAACTTTGTGTATTGCTCTATCGGTATGATCTTGTCTTCATACTTCTGCTTGATCTCTGCTTCGGTGCTTTGCAGCATTTCCAGCTTTTTTGTTGTGTTTGCAACAGCTTCTGCAAGCGCCTTCTGCGCAAGAGTCATAAGCTCGGTGTTCTCGGGGTCGAGCTTAAGTGCCTTCTGTGCCGTTTTAAGGTCACGATCCAGCTTGTTTGACATTGCATCTATCTTTGATAGACCCTCTACAAGATCATTATAGTTCGCCGAAAATTCTATCTCAATGCCTGCATAGCTCTTTTTTCCTGCCATTGTTTCTCACCTAAAACCTGTCAAAATCTTCCTGTGTTGCCATTCTCACGCCGCCGTCTTCACTGTCGCCGCCGCATAGCTGCTCGATAAGTAAGTCAAACTCACCTATCGTCATGTTCCATGCCGCTTCATACCCGATGCCGCTCCTTATCGCTGCTGCGAATATGAGCTCTGTTGTCGGAACGCCGCCTGTCGCTTTTTCTTTGTTCTTTTTCTTGCTGCTTGCCGTGACTGATGCGAGGAATAGACCCTGCGCTTTCAGTAAGCCGTTTAAAAAGCCGTCAGTGCCGTTTTCAAACTCTGCAAGCCACCTGTCGGGAGGAGATATCGTGCTGTCTGCCGCTCTTGCCATAGCCCATATCAGCCTGAATCCGTCTTCGGTCATCTTCTCTGCGACTTCTTCTGTGCTTTCCTCAGCTTTTTCTTTGCCCTTTGAGCTGAATAATTCCTCTAAGTAATCAACACCAAACTGCCGCTTGTATATGGCTAAAGCCCCAAGGCTCGCCCGTATGTTTATCGGCCTGCCGCCGATGATTATTGTCGTGTCCATATTTACGCCCCGTATACATTGCTGTAAAATGTATCATACCCCGTGTCGCTGTCTGTCAGCTCGGCTTTGAGCGGATCGTCATATCCTCTCATCAGCCTGCCCGGGTTACGCCTCATAGTAAGTGCCAGCGTGTCCGTTGTCACGCTTATGCCGTCCTCGTTCGTCCTTATGCTGTAGTTTGGTTTTTGCGCTGTGCAATCATACCATACTACACGCTTTGCATCTCCGCTGTCGCCTTCCGTCTGATAAAGCAGAGCAAAGTGTACCGGCTTGCTGTACCCCTTTTCTATCACCGCTCCGTTGCCGTCAACGGTAATGCCGAAGATGTCAGTCAAAAAAGCAAGCGGCACGCTTGCTATTACCAAACTGCCGCTGACTTCTCCTTCCTGGGCGTTATACGGCACATTGCCGACTCTGCTCTTTATTGTCATATCTGCCGACATCGGGCTTACCGATAAGCTCACACCGCCGGGCATGGCCTTTGGTGTGTCGTAGCTTCCGTTTGCCTTGATCCTGGCGTAGTGTACGCCGCTTATGCCGTATGTCACTTTCATGCTTGCTTCTCCTTATGCCGCCGCTGCCTGAGCCTCAAGGATAGCCGTTACAAGACCGGCCTTTGTTGTAATCTCGCTGTCGTCAATGTCCCACATCTCAGCGATCTCGGAAAGCTCGTAAAGGTCCATAGCTTCAAGCTGCTCCTGAGTGTAGATAGTAGCAGACTGCTCAGGCTGATGTACCGAGCTGTACCATGTGTCATAGTTCATACCGTCAGTGCCGCATCTGAGCTTGATGTAATGATCGTTCTCTCTGGGCATTACGGTAATGGTCAGTGTCTCGGTAACAGGGTCAACGCTCTCCTGCTTTGTGCTCGATGCAATGTCAGGCTTGTTTGACTTGCATCTGTAAAGGCAATGTCTCGTCTTTGATACATCGCCCTCAAATTCAAAGAGCAGTGCAAACTCGCTCGTTACAGCGTCAGCGTTTTCAAGCCACTGCTTCTGTACTTCGTCGTATTCCTCTCCGAGAATGTCCTTTCTGAAACTGTCTATGATCTTAGCCATTTCCAGGTCGCCCTGATAGCCGGGGTTTGTGTCAGAAGATGCATAGATGATGTTGTCAGCATAGAACGGGTTAGAGCTCGACTGTGAGCTTAGTGAGAGGTTTACAGCACCCGGGAACTTCACAGGTGTTGCATAAGTGTACTCATACTTGCCTGTTTCCTGATTGAGTGCATAACCTGTGATCTTAGCATAGTATACGTTGCTGAGACCGTACTTTATCTTGTTGGTATCTGCCATTGTCTGTCATTCCTTTCTCTATATGCTTATGGTGTAAGTAGTTATGTAAAAGTCGCCGCCGCTGACATCGTAAAGGCTGATGTCTGCAAACTCGCCTAAATCAAAATCGCTTGCCTTAGCTCGCTTCTTGTTCCAAAAGAGCTCATTTTCATCAAACGCCGCTTCCAAAGCCTGCTCGGGCTCTAACGTGCTGACCGGGAAGTATAGCCGTATCTCAAAGCTCTCGCTTCTTGAGTATACTCTGTTGTCCGCTGCGAAGTTGTCTGTCTCGGAAAGCTCATATACTATGTATGGCATATCCGCCACATTGTCAGCGCCCTCCCATTTGTATTCACGGGTAGGGTATACGCCATTCAGCATCTGTGCCAGCTCGGCTTGACTTTTAATCATACTTTTTACCCTTCTTTAAGAAATCATCAATTTCCTGTTGTACTTTTTCGGCATACTCTTTGCCGTTTTTCTTAATGTGCGGAAACGCCTTGACGTGTCCGTAGATATGACCCTTTGAATTGACAAGGTTGTGTCCGTTCTCTAAAAGGTGTGTCAGATGAGGATATTTGCGGTTGTATATCTGCTTGCCGTACCTGATACCGTTTTTTAGTCCCGGGTCTTTCTTGACACTCCAGCCTTTTGCATAAGAGCCTTTCTTGTGCGTGTGAAAGCCTGCTGCTTCGGTCTTTTTCTTGCCTGATGCCGTTTCGACAAGTGCATTTGTGTTGCGGTATCTTATGATGTCGCTTTTACTTGTCGGGCTGTCAGCCTTGACTTTCTCTTTGCAAAGCGTAGCCCCTTTGTCAATGGCCGCATTTGTGCCTGCCACAACATCATCAACATACTTTTCCAGTATGCCGTGTATCTGCTGTTCAAGGCTCTTGGCCTTCCTGCCTCTCTTTGCCATTAAGTCTCGTCACCGCCTTGCAGCTAAGCCTTATCGTTTCGTGCCGGTATTTGTAGTCGTCAGCATACTTTATCCTGTATACAACGCCGTCATACTGTACCCTGAAATCCTGCCGCCTTTTGAGTATGTCGCCGTACCTCTTGCTGTAACGGACTGTAAAGATAATGTCTATCTCGTCATTGTCCGCTGCTGCAAGCTCATTGTCACGCCTGCTCGGGCTGTTTACCTGAGCGTGTACGGTGCATATTTTGCTTAAGGTCTTCACGTCCGATAAGGCCGCATTCTGAGTTATGGTTATTTCAAGTATGTCTATAAGGTATCTGTATTCGCCTGCATTCAGCATCCGCACCCCTCCTGCCTGAGCTCCAACCTTAACTGTAAGGCGAGGTCACTGAATATCCTCCTTACGTTGTATTGATTGAGCTCTGTAGTCGTGCGGTTGTCAAAGAGGTCGGCAATGACCATAAGTTCAAGCTCTTTTACTCGCTCGTCCTCAGGGTCAAAGCCTACGCCCACGGCAGATGTCATCCACCTGTCAGCGGCGTTTATTGCCATATCGAGCATCATTTCGTCCTGCTGATCCGGCAGGTCAACACGCAGATATGCCTTTGCCTCGTCAAGTGTTATCATGCCGTTTCCTCCTCTTTTATGCCGTCTGTACTGTCAGCCCGCTTATATCGTAGGTCTTTGTCCACGTTGTCAGTCCTGCTCTGGTAGCTGTTACCTTAATAGACTGTGTGTCCTTGTCTGCTATACGCAGTATAGCTACGCCGTCGCTGTCAAGTGTTACCGGGCCGCTATAACCGTTTACTACCTCAACGGTAATTGTCTCGGTGCTAAGGTTGGGTGTCTCGCTCTTAAACGCAATGAAGTTGCCTTCCTGATTGTCGGGGTTTGAGTCAAAACCCGTGTAACCTGTTACATATTTAAGCGTACCCGTTACAGCATTTTCGCCGAATACGACGCCTGTCTGTAAGTCGCTTATAGTCTTGCCGAGTAAATCAAAGTCCGCCGCTATGTCAGTGCCTACGTTGCATATAACTTCGCCCTGATTGTCGAGAATAGCCGTGATTATCTCGCCTTTTGTGTTGGAGCTGGAAACTCCCTCAACTCCAAGCTCTTCGGCAAGGTCAAGCAGCTCCTGCTTTGTCATGCCGTTAAGCTCGCTCTCATTCTGCGGTGTTGAGGGCGTTACCCCACCGTGATGTAGCCGTTTACGAGTGCTGCTGTGTCTCTTACAACAACGTCCTCACGCTCGAGCGCACGGAAGAGTGTAAGGTCCATCTCAAATGCGTTGAAGTCGCCTGCTGTTGCAGTGTTGGAAGCCATGATAGAGAGCTTCTTCCTGTCAAAGTATCTGATAGCTTCTTTCATGTCACCGATGATGAAAGGTATCTTGCTGTCCGTTGTAGGAAGATCGGCATTCGGGATAACTGTGATCGGAATAGTTGTAGCACCGCACGACAATCTAAGTATACCCGGCGTTGAAATGTCCGGTGTAAGTTTATAGTTATCGTTTCCATCAACAAGTGTATCTAAATAGTTAAGTCCATCGTCATTTGTGAAAATTCTTGATGTGTTCTTAAACGCCTGACCAAGTGTGACGTTTATGGCTTTTTTGATGCCGTCAAGGTCTGTAAGGTTTGTGGGAGTGTCCCAAGTTGAAGCGATAAGACCGAGAATAAGTTTGTTTGCTGTTACTCTTGACTCGTCAGCGATCCAGCCTGTAAGAACAGATGTGATGTTCTCGTCAGAATCTGCAAGCAGCTCATTTGTTACAGGGAAATAACCGCCGTACTTCTTGATGTTGTAGCTTATCCTTGCAAACTGCGGTGTGCTCTTTTCGGGGATAGCATTGCCTTCGGGAACGAGTGTGAAGCCTGTCTGTGTAGCTCTGGTCTTGTATGTTCTCTGACCCTTGTTTGTGGTTACTTCCTCGTAGCCTACGAATTTGAGCAGCGACTCTTTAGCTTCTCTGAGCTCGTATATCTTTGTTACGATGTCCTCAGGAACAGTGTAACCGCCGTCTGCGTTTGTGCCCTCGCTCATGTCCTTCTTAAAGCCATGTCTTGCCGCATCTGCAAAAGCCTTGATAGCCGATACCTTGACGGGCTCGTCTGCCTTTACTTCGGGTGCTGCATTCACGGGCTCAACGTTTGCTGCCTGCTCTGCTGCGAGGAACTTCTCGTCAGCTTCAAGCTTCTTTGCTGTCTCGTATTCGGCCTTCTTGCTCTCAATGCTTGTCATTGTAGCCTCGTACTTTTCGTTGTCGTTCTGCTCCTTAAAACCCTTAGCCGCAGCTATAAGCGACTGAATTTCGGTAAGCAGCTTCTGTGTTTCTGTCATTTTGTTGCCTCCTTACGCTTGTTCATTTTCAACAAACGCCCACATTTCAAGCTCTTTGAGCCTGTCGTCGGGCTTGTTGTCCGTGTCCTCTGCCTTTGATTCTGTGTTTGTATCTTCAAGCGGAAGATCCGCCTTAAAGAACGGTTTTTCGCCGAATGTTTTTACTGTGCCTGCTCTCGGCTGTGCAGGCACTGCCACGAATGAAAGCTCGTATGCCGCCTTTGCCCCATCAAGCAACATCAAGCATTCCTGCTCTTTGCCGTTAACGGAGTATTTCTCTCCGGGAAAATGCCGGCAGTACTCTTTCATGTTGTCTTTGCCACATATCGAGCATATCGCTCTTTTTGGCACACACGATGAGCTTACTTCCTTTTTGATGCCTGCTTTTATCTCTTTTATCAGGCTCTCGTTGTCAGGCGTTCTGACCATGTAGCACTTGCCGATGAGCTCTGTGTGCTTTTCGCCTCGCCCGTTGTCACGCCCGCTGTCGGTTATAAGCTCCGTGTCATATACTCTGGCTATCTGATTCTTTGCGCTCCTGTCATGGTCTTTTATCATCGTTGTGCCGATGTAGAGCTTCTTAAGGTCTTTGAGCGCCTGCTCTGTAAACGGCGCTTTGTTTCTGTCGTCAAGCTCGTTGTCACCTATCATCGTCTTGAAGGTGAATACATCTTCCGATGTGAGCGGCGATAACGTGAACTTGTTTATCTTTTCAAGCTCACTGTCATTTACTTCCTGTGCCTTGATGCCTGCTGCCTTGCGTATCACGCCCGTCTCGATCTTAGCATCTTCGTATTTTTCCTTATCCATCTTCTTCACCACCTTCCGCCTGCTGGCTCTTTGTGTACTGCTGGCCTACCATGTCGATAGGTATGTTAGTACCGTTGCCTATCAGCTTGTCGCCGCCCTCTACAGGAGGAAGGTCAAGCTGTTCTCTTGCCTCGTTCGGCGTGAAAATAAAGTTTGCAATGCCCGAACGAAGTATCGTCATCTGCTGCTCCTGCGTCACCCTCAGAAGCTGCTTTGTGTCAAATCCGGCTCTTAGTCCCTGTTTTCGCTCGCTTTCTAAGAATAGCTTGTATGTGAGCTCCTGCTCGTACATCTCCATTGGATACAGAAGCGTTTCCTTGTAGAAATTGAGCTGCTGCGCTTCCTCCGAGCTGTAGCTTGACTTCGTGTAGTCGTTTATCTGTGTCGGCTTTATGCCAAAGGCCGCCGCTATCTGTAACGCCGAGTATTTTGTAAGCTCTGCAAACTCATTATCCGCCAGTTTTACGTTTAAGGGCGTTATCGTTGCCCCTAAAGGCGCAGGAATGAAGTATTTTGCGTTTTCATACGCCTTTTTTTCTTCGGCATACTCAGTTAAGAGCTGTACAAACCGCTTTACGTTGTCATCGCTTAGGTTTCCGGTGTACTGTACTACCGCTTTCGCCGTAAAGCCTGAATCCAGCATCTTGCCGAGCATTTTCTCAGCCTTGCTCTGATTGTTTACAAACTCTCTTAGCTGCTCCATGACGGGTATGCCAAGTATGCCGTCTCTTGTGTTCCATGTCCTTAAGTGAATGATCTCGTCACTTTTGAACATATATAAATTGCCGTCCTCGCCGCCGTATTGGTAGTAAACGTCCTGCTGATCCGACAGCATTTTTGCATCATCAATTACTATCGTTACTCTGTCAGGGTCAAGCGGCCATAGCTGTATATTGCTGCCGCTGCCGGTTATAAGCGCAAATGCATTGCCTCTGTGACTGCGCATCCGCTCCATCGTGCTCCAGAACAGCGTTGCCGGCATATACCTGTTCGGCCGCTGATTAAGCGTGTGCCATAGCCTGTGATCTGTCTGTGTCAAAACACCTCTGTCAAGCTGCTTGTAAATTTTGAGCGGTATTTTTCCGATTCCCTCCGACATTACTCGTATGCAGGTGAAGTATGTTACCTGAGAGAGCATATTCGCCGGTGTGTTTCTGTCGATCCCTAAGAAGTCGAGCAGCCTGTAAAGCTCGCCGTCCGTGCGCCCTGTGTCCTTTTTCGTGCCGCCTTCGCTCATAGCCTTTGTTATTGCTTCGTCAGCACTCATAAGCGTGTATTCGTCCAGTTTTCTCGCCTCCTTAACTCAGCCCTAACGACTTCATGTATTTTTCAAATTCGTCATTAAGGTCAACGTTTTCCTTTGTCAACGCCAGCTTGACGTTGTGAGCATCTATAACGGCATCTATCGGGTCTATCCTGCCGTTTCTCGCTCCTATCTTCTTGTCTATCTTTCTTTCACCGAAGCTGTTCTCAACTATCCTTGCATTCAGTGCCGACCACGTTAACAGTTCGTTTGCAGCGTCATATTCGAGCTTCTGACCCTTGATAAGAAGCTGTATGTCTACGGTCGCATCATTGAGCTCACGGCAGCTTTGCTTTACTATCACAACAGGACACCCCAGCTCTTCAAGATCGGCTAAAATGCCGTCTGCATTGTGTGGGTCAATGCCTATTGCCTTGAATTTTAAGCCGTACCGCTCTTTTAGCTCGGTCAGGTGCTGAATAATGAACTTGTAATCGTTCTTAAAGTCCATCTCACCGCCTGTTACGGTTATCAGCCCCTGTTCTTCCCAGATGTCATAAGGTGCAAGGTCAGTCTGTATGTGCTCCTCTAACCGCCCACGGGGCATAAATGAATGTGAGTATATGTAAATCCGCTCGTCAGGGTTCTCGTCAAACTCTAACGCAAGCGTTGTCAGGTCGCCGCCTGACGATAAGTCAAGCCCTACATAACACGCCTGCCCCTCAAACGCTTCAAGTGTCCGTCCGCTGCCGCACTTGTCCCAATTCTCAGGTATGATAAAGTCCGCATCAGTGTTTGCCACCCATAGATTCAGCGATTTTGTCATGAAATCCCGCAGCTCTGCACCGCCCATATCTTTTGCAGTCCTTGCATCTGTGCGAAGTATCTCCATCATGTCAGGGTTTCGGCAGATAAAGGGGTTTGCCTTTATCCAGTTGCGTTCTTCCCAGATGTTGTCCTCTTTGTCGAGTGCGAATATGTCTACAAAGAAGTCCTCAGCCGTTGCCTCCTGCCGCAGTACCTTAATGGCGTAATCGTCCATTTCCTTGCAGAAGGAATTGAGCTTGTCGCCCCTTGTCGTTATCATCGAAATGAGCGTTTCCGGCAGGGCTCTTGTGCCGTTGTAAAGTGCTTTGTATATCTTGTTGTCCTTGTGCTGATGAATTTCATCGATAGATGAGTATATCGAGCGGAAACCGTCGTCAAGGCCTGCTTCTTTTGACAATGCTTCTACCGTGCAATTCGTTCCAAGCGCCGTTATGCGTGATAAATAGTCCTGTACCTTGAAATATTCCGCAAGGTCCTTGTCTGAGGAAATGAATTTCGCCATTTCTTCCCAGGCAAGCCTGCTCTGACGCTTTTTTGTGGCTACGGTGAATAGCTTGCCCCACTTGTAGGCCGAAAAGCCTGCAATGTAACACCCCTGTACACCGTTTTCAAGCGTTTTTCCGTTCTGCCTTGCAACAGATTTGTAAGAACGCCGAAACCGCCGCTTGTCGTTTGACTGTTTTCGCCACCCGAAACGGCTTCCAAGGTCAAAAGCCTGCTCAGGTATCAGTTTCAGGGTCTTGTTGCCCTCGCCCTCGCCTATAGTCAGCGTTTCGGCAAACTCTATAACGTCATTTGCCGCCGTCAGGTCGTAATAGTATGGAAAATCTTTCGTTTTCTGCCTTTTTAGGTCTCTTAAATGCCGCTCGCAGGCTAAACGATGAAGCTCTCCCGATATCTCACGCCCCGAGACTACCGCTTTGGCGTGCTCGGTAACTCTGTCAGTCTGCCCTTTTATCATTATTTTCACGCCTTTTTGCCAAAAAAGTGAAAAAGAGCACCCCATAAAGCATTTACGCCTTATAAGATACTCTTTTTGTTGTGGTTATCGATGAGGACATCGATGAGTGAGGTGAAAACCCATGTCTCAGGCCTTACGCCGCCCGAACAGGGTCAATGGTCGGAATAAACGGGGTAGCACCGTTTGCAGTTTATGCCACGATCCGAAATGACATCTCTGCGCCATGCAGGCATTCCGATGACGGGCGTGCGCCGCCCGTGGGGAAGGATCAAATAAATAGCACGGCTCAAAGTGTCTCGCCTTCTTGCCGTGATGTGCGGCGGCTTGGCTGACCGCCGCTTGTCTGAAAGGAGTATAAAGAATGAATGTTGAAGGTCTGTGGTTGCACGGGTGGGATTTGAACCCACGATCTTTGGCTTATGAGGCCAACGAGATGACCGCTTCTCTACCCTGCAATATTGGGGCGTTTTTACGCCCCGAGCGCTAATAAGAGGTGAAGCGCCTTAATTGGTGGGAACTGAGGGTAGCTACCCCTCATCACGGCGGCGTAGACCGCTTCGAGCCCGGCTCATTCCCATAATACCGGGCGTACATACCAAACGCCCGGCTATTCGGAGGAATACAGTCTGTTTGTCAGCTCCTGTATCTGGAATGGGGCTTGTCAGGCGATGCCCCCAAGAACGCCTGCCCGGACACGGTGGACGGTTTACTGCCCGGGCTGTGGGATAGGGCTTGTCTAAGCGCTGCCCTCAAGAACGCTCTGCTACGCATTTTGTTTCTAAACGCTCTATCTGTTCGAGCTTGCATAGCATAAGGTCGTATTTCCATTCGGGTAAGTCTTCAAAGAATACCCTTAGTATCTTGTCAAGCTGTTCTCTGTGTTCGTCCGTCATTTTACTCGCCCTCGATAAGCCCGATAGCCTTGTCAAGATACCAGCGAGCTTTTTTCAAGTCCTCAACACCGTTTTTGCGGCCGTGCCTGTAAAGGTACTTAAACGCATTGCATACGCAGAAGTCCGTAACTGCCTGCTTGCCCTGAGTTTCAAGCATAACGTCTATGCACTCAAACTTCCCCGTCTCGTAGTGTGCCGGGTGTTCTACCGCATCATGTGCCGGCACTTTGCATTTGCGCTTTTCCTGGTAGTCGTGCAGTATCTTCTGCATTTGCTCATCGTCGCCATCGTATTGCTCTATCGCCATTATTAAAGTGCCATTAATGAGATCCCTGTCCGTCACAACAAAGATTTTTTCGTCAGCTTCTCTTATTATTCTTTCTCCCGTAAGAACGATATCGTTTGCCAATAGAGTGCCAAAATAAAAGATTCCTCTGTACGCCCTGCCGTCTCTGTCAAGGAATATATCTGTATTATCCATTACGCCTGCTCCTCGTGCTTCTCAAACCTCGCAAACTTGTTGACTTTCTCTTCAACCACGATCTGCGGCATCACTATCCTGCATCTGCTCGTCACAGTCAGCCCGAAGTCGTTCGCAAACTTTCTCAGGTCGTTTTTGTGTCGGCTCACACGCTGGTCGCAAACGCTCACAAGGCTCTCGTGGTTCTTGTAAATCTCGAAGTAGTCACCACTCATAATGTCAAGCCCCTGCTGCTTGGCCGTCCGCAGGAATGCATCACGCCTTGCCCGGGCTTTTTTGTAGTCCTTCATGGCATCGATAGCCATTGTCTCTTCCTGAATGAGCTGCCCGAGCATCATCATGTCAGTGTCGCCGACTATCCCCAGCTCGTCAAGCCCTCTCAGTATCTCAAAAAAACGCTCTTTTTCCGCCTTTGAAAGATACTTCGGCGCACTCACATTCTCACTGAGTAACGGGTGTACTTCCGTAGCCTGCCGCTGCTCGATTTCCGCCTTGGTAAGGTGCTTTTTGCCCTTCGCCTGTATCAGCCCGACCGGCTGCCTTTGGTTCGCCATTCCGCCCCACCTCTCACATTTCCATCGGGGAGTTTTTTCTATGGTGTTA